>ERZ808286.922-NODE-922-length-16423-cov-3.094758_pt1 | contig 16423 bp, 12 predicted proteins | sample MGYA00521276_ERZ808286 | MGnify/ENA primary metagenome ERZ808286 (study PRJEB31516, sample SAMN03275607) | gut metagenome | biome: mammalia-associated habitat; material: feces | host: Papio cynocephalus | place: Kenya | collected 2012-08-01 ... | reverse complement strand
TAGCTATCCTTATACAAGCGAGCAGGCAAAAGAAAAAGTTTTGACGCTTGCCAAAAAACTTGGAAAATATTGCGGAAAAATTAAGCTGCATGTTATTTCATTTACAAGAGTACAGGAGGAGATTCACAAAAATTGTTCTCCTGAGTTTATGATTACGATTATGCGTAGAATTATGATGCGAGTAGCTGAAAAGATATGCGAAAGAAACAATCTTGGTGCGATTATAACAGGGGAGAGCTTGGGGCAGGTTGCAAGTCAAACTATGCAAAGCATCACTGTTACTAACAATGTTTTAAAAGAGAAGCCAGTTTTTAGGCCATGTTTAGGAATGGATAAGGAAGAAATTATTGCAATTTCAAATAAAATTGATTGTTATGAAACTTCTATTCTTCCATATGAAGATTGTTGTACAGTTTTTCTTCCAAAAAATCCTGTTATTAAGCCAACTATCGGAAGATGCTTGAAAGAGGAGTCTTTCTTGAATGTAGAAAGCTTAGTTGAATATGCTTTATCAACTGAAGAGATAATTGAAATTTAATTTGAATTTATTTTATAGGGCAGTGCGTGAGCACTGTTTTTTTTGTTCGACTTGTGAACTCTGCTTTATTTTAAAATTAATGAGTGTGCTCTATCTTCTTAATTTTTTCAAATTAATATTTCTCCCCCAGCTTTTATTTCATTTTAACTTTCTTTCTGCCTTTATTTTATAGCGAGACGAGGAGAATGTTTTTTTATTTTTTTAAATTGTGCGCCAATTTTGTCTGTTTTTATTTTAAACTCTATTTAGCTGTTTTTTGTAGAGTAGTGGGCGAGTGCATTTTTTTTGTTAAACATCTTGCGAAGAGAACTTTTGAATACATTTTGCATAAATGCATACTCACTTATATTTATAAATACGGAATTTATAAATTTACATTTTTATCAATTTATATAAAAAATTGCTGAATATTTATACAAATATCACTTGCATAATTATAAAAAATGATGTATAATATTCAAAATAGCGAGTATAAATATAAATTTATAAATATTCATAAATCGCTATATCCCCGTAAATTACGGGCATTTAGCGATTAGGAGGTACATACTATGGCAAGAAGTAACAGACAGTCAAAAATCTTAGAAATCATCTCTGTCAAAGAAATTGAGACACAAGATGAGTTAGCTAGAGAACTTAAAAATGCAAATTTTGATATAACGCAAGCAACAATCTCGAGAGATATTAAAGAACTTGGGCTTACAAAAATTTTAAGTTCATCCGGAAAATATAAGTATGCACCTGTAGGAAGTGCTGAGGAAACAATCTCAAATAAGTATCTTTTGATTTTGAAAGAAGCTGTTATATCTGTTAGATCTGCCCTTAATCTTGTCGTTGTAAAAACTCTTAAAGGAATGAGCGCAGGAATCTGCTCCTTTATTGATAAGCTCAATTTAACAGAACTTATGGGAGCTACATATGGGGATGATACAGTTTTGCTTGTATTTCCTTCAACATCTTATGCTTTAGAAACAGTTGACACTTTAAATGAAATGTTGAGCTAGTAGGTGAAATATGTTAGATTGTTTGAGTATTAAAAATTTAGCTCTTATTAAAGAAGAGAAAATAGAGTTTAAAGAGGGCTTAAATGTTTTGCTTGGAGAAACTGGTAGCGGAAAAAGTTTAATTTTTGATGCTATTGGATTTGTGCTCGGTCAAAATAATGATAAATCTTTGATTAGAAGTGGCGCAGATCAAATGAAAGTTGATGCGATTTTTTCTAATTTATCTAAAACAACAAAAGCAGTTTTGGAAAGTTACGACATAGACTGCGACGAACTGATGATTACAAGAACTCTCACGAAAGAGGGGAAATCTAGTTTTAGAATTAATGGCGAAAGTGTTGTTGCAGCTATGGTGAAGAATCTAGCTAAAACTCTTATCGATTCGTTAGTACAACATGAAAGCATGGAGCTTTTAAAATCCAAGAATCATTTAAATATGATTGATAAGTTTGGTGGTGAGCCTGTTTTAGAGATAAAAAACGAGCTTCAAAACTTAATAGCAGAGAAAAGAGAGATAGAAAAGAATATTAAATCATTAGGTGGAGATCCAGCAGAGCGCGAAAGGAATAGAGATATTTTTTCTTTCCAATTGCAGGAAATTGAAAAGGCGGATTTAAAGCCTGAGGAAGAGGATGAAATTAAGGATAGATTGAACATCTTATCAAATGCTGAGCGTATTTATGAGGCTGTTTCAGTTGCAGATAACAATCTTTCAAACAGTTCATTATCTGCATTAAATCAGATTAATGAGGTCATATCTAATCTTAATTCTCTTGATAGCATTGATAGCATTAAAGATTGCAATGATAGACTTGTTAGCTTAAGATATGAGCTAGAAGACATTGCAGAAACGCTTGTTGATATGCGTCGCTCAGTAAATTATGATGAAATAGAATATAACAAACTAGATGCACGTTTAGATTTAATAAAGAGTTTGAAAAAGAAATATGGGGGATCGATCGAAAAGGTCTTAGAGTATGCCAACGAGCTGAAAAACAAGATTGATGAGATTGAAAATAGCGAAGAATTAATAGATAAATATACTAAAGACCTATCTATAATAGATAAAAAGCTACAAGATGTTGCTTTGAAACTCTCGACTCTTAGAAAGAAACTTGCAAATGAAATCGAAAATAAAGTTGTCAAAGAACTGATTGATTTAGGAATGAAAAACACTAAGTTTAAAGTTGATTTCAAAGAAAAGGAAGTGGCATCAGACGGAATGGATGTAGTTGAATTTACATTCTCAGCAAATAAAGGTCAAGAGCTTAAGAATTTAGCTAAGACTGCGTCAGGAGGGGAAACAAGCAGAATTATGCTTGCCTTAAAGAACATTTTCTGTGACATTGATGACATAGACTGCTTGCTTTTTGACGAAGTAGACTCAGGAATTAGCGGAGAAATAGGGAATATGGTTGCGAAGAAGCTTGTTTCTATTTCTAAAAACGCTCAAGTTATCTGTATAACTCATCTTCCACAAGTAGCAGCTCTAGCTGACAATTTCTATCTTGTTAAAAAGAGCGTTGTCGGAGAAGAGACAATAAGTTCTGCCGAGGAAATTTCAGAAAATGCAGCTATTATGGAAATTGCAAGACTTATTGGAGGAAATAACATCACTGATATTGCAAAAAGTCATGCAATTGAAATGAGAAGTAGAAAATAATAAAAACTATAAAAGGAAGAATCATCTATTCTTCCTTTTTTTTCTATAGTATAAAATAGCCTCATCCGCACAAAATACTTTGAGAGGAGGGCTAATGAGAAAGCACTTTGGGAAAGCTGTAGTTATTTTGGGACTATTTTTTTGTTTGCTTATGGTTACAAATGTAAACTACAGCGAAATATACTCATTGCCTGAAAATTTTTTAACAAATTATGGTGAAATTAAAGAAATTAATCAAAACAAAAAGTTTGGATCGTTAGTAAATAGTTCTATTGAATCAAAGATAAAGGATACAGCGACAGGAGAAAAAGAAGATGTTATAATTTTCAAAGCTTTTGGATTTATTCCTATTAGAAAAGTCCGAGTGAACTTGTCGACTGATGAAGATCTGTATATTGGTGGTGTGCCGATAGGTGTTTCGATTAAGTCGAAGGGATTAATTGTTGAAGAAACGAACGAGATCTTTAGAAAGGGGGATATTATAACAGAGATTGATGGGAATCCAGTAACGAAGCTTAGCGATATTTCTGAAATTTGTGAGGGAGAAGTCAAGTATTTAAGACAAAATAAGGAACATAAAGCAATTGTTAAGAACTTAAACAAGCTAAATCTTGCCGCAACGAATGATGTTTCAGGGATTGGAACTCTTACATATGTAAATCCAAAAAATGATAGTTTTGGGGCTTTAGGACACGCAATTACAGAAGATAGAACTATAATTGAGGTGGATCAAGGAAAAATCTATCCTTGTAACTTACTTGGAATTGAAAAAGGAAAGAAAAATGCACCAGGACAACTAAGATGTATCTTCCTTCAAAATCAAGGAAGTAAAGGGGAGATATCTCTCAATAATAAATATGGCGTTTTTGGGAAAATGAAAGACAAAAACAACCTAATTGATGAAAATCAAATAGCAAAAATCGGAGGAAGATTAAGCGTAAATCCAGGGAATGCAAAGATTGTTTCGAGTATAAGCGGAATACGTGAAGAATATGATATTGAAATAATAAAGGCAAATCATCAAGCAAAAGCAAATGATAAAAGCATTGTTTTTAGGGTAGTTGATCAAAAATTATTAGATCTAACTGGAGGAATTGTACAAGGAATGAGCGGCTCTCCGATTATTCAAAATGGAAAAATAATTGGGGCAGTAACTCATGTCTTTACATCTGATCCGACCAAAGGGTATGGTGTTTACATCGATTGGATGCTTTTAGAAAGCGCGTAAATAATATAAAATCGCCATTTTAGTAATTTAAAAAACATATAAAAAGAAGAGTATTATGTTATGGAAATATAACATAATACTCTATTTTCTTAAATTAACCTTATTTGCAACATCTTTGCGCATATCTTCTGAAATTGCTGCGTAGTGTTTTTTGGTTGTATTAACATCTTTATGTCCTAAGACGTCGGCTACAATATAAATATCTTTAGTTTTCCTATATAATTCAGTGCCAAAAGTACTTCTTAGCTTATGGGGAGAGATTTTTTTGAGCGGAACGGCTTGTTTTGCGAATTTTTTTACAAGATTTTCCACTGCGCGAACAGTTATTCTTTTGTTTTGTAGACTAATAAACATTGCTTTCTCGCTTTCCTCGAGTTCGAGCGTTTTACGCTTAATGAGCCAAGTTTTTAAGGCCTGTGCGACTTCGTCTGAGAAATATAGCGTTGACCTGCTTCCACCTTTACGTGTAACAACAAATGCGTTTTGAGAGAAGTCAAAATCATCAATATTTAGGCCAACAAGCTCAGAAATTCTTATTCCTGTTCCTAAAAATAGGGTTATAATAGCATTATCTCGCTCTAAAGTATTTTTATTGTATACTTTTTGTCTATGACTAAAGCCTTCAGCGTCTTCTACAGTGTTGAATAACTTTGAAACTTCGTCTTTTTCTAGTCGGATGATTTCTTTTTGATGTAACTTTGGCGTCGCAATTTTGCTTGCTTCGTTTGAATTTATTAAATTATGGTTATAAAGATATTTAAACAAGCTTCTAACTGATGAAAGCTTTCTCTTTTTTCCATTATCGCTGTTTTTAAGCATTTTTCCATTAATCTCATAAAAGGAAAGATATGATAAAAATTGTTCAATATGAGACGAGCGTATTTTATTAATATCTTCGAGAGTAAATTCAGTTGGCTTTTTATGAAAAATTTCACTTAAAAAATTGAAGAAAACGGTCAAATCCATGGCATAATTCATTCTAGTAAGCGGAGACGTCGTACTTTCAATTCCGATGAAAAAGTCATAACAAAAGTCAGGCAAATTCTCGCAATATTTGCCTACGGTGAGGTTATTTTTTCTGTTTCTATCTTCAAAATATGTTAACTTTCCCATATGAGTATTATATAACAAATGGAAAATAATGTAAATCAATTTAATTAATCTTATTTTTTATATGTATACATAACAGTTTTAATTGACAAAAAAGAGGAAAAAGTTTACAATAAAATAACGTTGGGGTTTAAAGCAATTTAAATTTTGATATTGATAAATCAATCTCACTTTGCTCTTCGCAAAGCAACGCCATTCTTATTGTCAGATATCACAGAAAATAAACAAAACGTTCGCTTTCGTGATAATTTCTGGATAAGAATAAAGTAAAAACCGGAGGAAAAATGATAGACATTAATTTACTTAGAACAAACCCTGAATTAGTTAAGGAAAATATAAAAAAGAAATTCCAAGACCAAAAATTGCCTCTCGTAGATGAAGCTATTGAGCTTGATAGCAAAATTAGATTGTTAAAGAAAGAAGGTGACGAACTTAGAGCAAGCAGAAACACATTAAGTGCTCAAATTGGTGCTCTCATGAGAGAAAAGAAAATCGAAGATGCTAATAAAATAAAGGAAACTGTATCAAAAAATAATCTTAGAATTTCTGAAATCGAAAAAGAACAAGTTGTTTTGGCTGCAGATTTAAGAAAAATCATGCTTATTATTCCTAATATATTGGATAAATCTGTTCCAATTGGAAAAGATGATAGTGAAAATGTTGAAGTTGAAAGATTTGGAGAACCAAAAGTTCCAAACTATGAAATTCCTTACAACGCAGACATCTTAGAGTCTTTCTCAGGTTTAGACAAAGAAAGCGCAGGAAGAACAAGCGGCGCTGGATTCTATTATCTTATCGGTGATATGGCAAGACTTCACGAAGCAATGATTGCATATGCGAGAGATTTTATGATTGACAAGGGATTTACTTATTGTATACCTCCATTTATGATTCGAAGCGACGTTGTAAATGGTGTAATGAGCTTCGCAGAAATGGACGCAATGATGTATAAAATCGAAAATGAAGACTTATATCTCATTGGAACAAGTGAACACTCTATGATTGGAAGATTTAAAGATCAAATCGTAAAAGAACAAGAACTTCCAATTACAATGACATCATATAGCCCATGTTTTAGAAAGGAAATTGGTTCACATGGACTTGAAGAAAGGGGAGTTTACAGAGTTCATCAATTCGAAAAAGAAGAAATGATTGTACTTTGCAAGCCAGAAGAAAGCATGAATTGGTACAACAAGATGTGGAGATATTCAGTTGATTTATTTAACAGCATGAATATTCCAGTGCGTCAATTAGAATGTTGCTCAGGAGATTTAGCAGACTTAAAAGTTAAATCATGTGACATCGAAGCTTGGAGCCCAAGACAAAAGAAATATTTTGAAGTTTGTTCTTGCTCAAATTTAGGAGATGCTCAAGCTAGAAGATTAAATATTAGAACTAAAGGCGAAAAAGGAACATATCTTGTTCACACATTGAATAATACTGTTGTTGCAAGCCCACGTGGACTCATTGCTTTAATTGAAAACAACTATAATGAGGACGGATCTATAACAATTCCAGCTCCATTGCAACCATATATGGGCGGAAAAACAATAATTTACCCAAAAAAATAAATAAATGGAGGGCATAGAAGTTGAAGAAAACTTTTGACAGAAAATATATTGAAAATATCTTAAAAGACGAAGATACTTCTTTCAGTGAAAAGATTTATTTTACGCTTTTAAATGTTGTCGGCCTTGCTGTCGAAGATTTATCGACTAAAGTGCCATTTATAACTATTGATAATGTTATAATTCAACCTGTAAACGAAACTTTTAATGGAGCTATGACTCCAATGAGTAAATATGTGTATTATTTTGGTGTTGCAAGTCCACAATTAGAATATAATTGCTTATATTATAAAGATGGATGGAAAAAATTTAAGAAGAGATTTGCTAGAGCTTGGCAGGATTCCAAGAGAAAATCGAAGAGAAAACTTAAGAAAGAGCTCTTAAAAAAGCAATTACAGGGCCCAGAATATGAAGAATTTGAGCCTGAAAAATATAATTTAGAAAGCTTGAAAAAGGATTTACAAAATGCGATAGCAGCTCAATTATCTGAAACTTCTTTAGTTTATAATCTTCCAAATAAGCTTGTAATTCAAGGAAAAGATGATTTTGGTTCAATTTCGCAAATAGAATTAATTCCTGTCATCTATGATGGAACATATTTTAAATATTTTATAAATAGACGCAAAGGATTTATGAATATTAATATGGATGAAAGATTAATTAATTTTAATATTAAATACGAGCTTGCAGGGGATAATTTCTTAAAAATGATAAAAATCTTTAATAATTTATTTAAGAACCTAACAAAAGAAATCCCAAGCCAGTTCTTTATAGAAAGTCTTTTATATAATGTTCCAGATAATTTGTTTGTTGGAAATGATTTATATCAAATAACAGTAAATATTATCAATTATCTGCAAATGACATCCGTTGAAGACTTTGTAGCAATTCACGATAAAAAGAGCAAAATATTTAAATCAGAGTTAACAAAAGATTCAGCAATAATTTATAATAAATTTATAAAAAATGTTTAAAAAAACTACATAATAGTAGTTTTTTTATTTTACACATAATACTAAAGTAAAAAATAATCAAGTTATATAAAAATAACATAATACATTATATAAACAAGGTATTACGACGTTATCTATTCGTAAAACTTGTGTTTTACGAATAGATACAAATGTTTAAAAATACGATTTTTACATAATTCCCCACATGAAAAAACAGCCTTAAAATTTTATAAAGCTGTTTTTTAACAAATTTATAACACCTGCTCTCTTAAAATTATGCAATATGATTTAAGGTCATTTTTTCTATTCTTATAATCTGGAAGATACTTACCTACCTCGTTCCAAAACTTAGGCGAATGATTTAGCTGGATTGTATGGCAAAGTTCATGCGCGATTATATAATCTTGAAGCTCCTGCGGAAGCAGAATCATTTTCCAGTTTAATTTTATCACATTTGATGCGTTGCAGCTTCCCCAGATGCTTCTTGAGTTGCATAATCTAAAGGAAATTGCCTTTTTAAAGAGTTTTGCCCACTGCTCTGCCCGTTTTATAACAAAATTGTTGAAATTTTTGGTGTAAAATGAGGCTTTTGTCATTCTTTTATCCTGATTTTTTACATCTTCCCACAAATATTTGTTTCCATTTATATACACGTATTTTTCAAAGTCATATTGAGAAGTAACATTCTCCCTTTCAGCAAGTTTTATCTGTTGTTTTTGAATCCATCCGCTTTTTTCTTGAATAAATTCATCTATTTTTTTTCTGCTCATAAATAATGGAGCTTTGACTATTACTTCTCCATTTTCTTTCACGGTTATAACTAAAGTTCTTCTGTTTTGACGAATTATTTCCATACTTTCATATAATATCACATAAAAAATAAAAATACAAATTATTGAATAAATTAATTTCAAAAGTTCAGCTTTTAAATAAAAAATCAATATATAGTATGTTATTTGTCAGAACACCACTAATTTATTGATTTTTTTTGCTAATTTTTGTCAAAAAAGTTGACTATTTTGTTAATATTTTATATAATCAAATTGAATAGTTATTTGAAAGGAGATTTTTCTATGGCTGTAGTTTTAGCAAAAGGACAACTCTCTTATTTAATTTTAAGTTGCCTTGAAGAAAAAGATATGTATGGCTTAGAATTAATTGATGAAATTAAGAAACGTTCAGGCGTGGAGATTAAATTGCCTAGTCTCTACTCTAACATCAATAGAATGAAGGAATTAAAGTACATATCAAGCTATTTAAAGGAAAGTACGAAGGGGCCAAAATGTGCTTATTCTAGCATCACAGAAGCTGGAAGAAACGAGCTTGCAAGACTTAAAGAAACTTTTAAGGATACAGAAGCTCAACCTCAAGAAGAAAAAGCCGAAGAAATTAAAGAAATAGAAAACGAAGAAAGAGACATCAAGTCCAATTACGATGATTATGATGATTTTTTTGCAGAAATTCCTGAAGAAGATGAGAAGCCTGCTGAGAACAATGAAGTTGCATCCATCTCCCCCGTTCAAAATGAAGAGCCGGAACTTGTAAAAACTATAGATGAAGAAAAGATCGAAGAACCTGTACTTGTTGAAGAAAAAATTGAGGAATCTGTTGAAACTCCTTTGATGAAAGAAGAAACAGAGGAGAAAAAGGAACTAGTCGCACATCAAGAGACTTTACAATTTGGCGATGCCACAGTAGAAAAACCAAAAAATGATGCTGTGTTCCTCCCTAAAAATGAAAACAACACATATTCAGATGAATATAATAGAAAGCTTTTTGATGTTTCTAAAGATTATAATAAATATAAGAAGAGAAAGAGTTTCTCAGAAAATCAAATTGAAATGGTTGTAAATGCAACAGATCCTGCCGAACTTCAAAGGGAGAGAGAAAAGAAGACTGAAAATATTAATGAACTAAAAGAGGCTTTACTTCAGACCAGAAAAGGAAATTATGAGGAAGTAAGACTTGATATTCTTAATAGACAAGAAGCTAGAAAACAACCTGAAGAAATCCACGAGGAAGCCCACGAAGAGCCTCAAAAGCCTGTTGATGACGGAAAATTCATTACAGACCGTGTTGAATATAATCCAGCAAACAGTAGGCGTTTTGAGCCTTCAAAATTCTCATTCCTAAATACTCAACAAGAAACTATCCTCCCTGCTCCAAAGAGAAATACAAACTTAGATCCTAACTGCTCAGATGTAAAAGCAAGACTGGAAAGTTTATATATGAAAACTCAAGTTGAGAAACCTATTGAAGAGAGTAAAACTGAGTCGAAGAGCTTAAATGAAGACTTTGAAAATTTCGATGATTTAAAAGAATACTATGAAGGTCAAAATATTTCATTTAAAGTGTTCAAAAGAACTGGCAAAAGAACATTACATAACACAAATAAAATTAATTTTATAGTTGATTCTATTATTTTTGGAGTAATTTCACTTTGCTGCGGATTGTTCTATTTATTATTTAGTAAACTTGGACTTACAAATGCAAATACAGATTTTATTTACTATCTCTGCCCTATTTTGTATTTCATTTACTTAATGGTTAGACTTTATATGTACAAAAAGTGTGTGAGCAAAGTTCCAAGGCCGCTGTTTAACTTCATAGTTGTGATTGGCGGAGCGCTACTACTTTCAGTTGTAATCTTCTGTTTGAATTTAGCATTTGGAATGTCAATTAACAATATCCCTGCTTGCTCAACAACATTGTTTGTTCCAATCATAATGGTATTAATTATATTTATTGTTAGACATTATACACTGCTGTTTGCCTACAAAAAGTTTTGGAGATAAAAAATAAAGAGATTATTTTCTCTTTATTTTTTTTACTAATGTTATTACAAAAACTAGAAAGACGATTATTAGTGATGCAATCAAAAGATAAATAACTGATCCTCCAAAAAGCAAGCTGCAAAGCAGCATAAGTGCGGTTGCTATCATGCTCCCTATAGCAATAGCAATAAAAGAATAATATAGAGGAAGATCAACGATTCCAGCGATTAAGCTTCCTGACCAAACACCTGTTAGAGGCAGCGGAATCGCAACAAATAAACTTAAATAAACGAGTTTTTTAATAAGACTACTCTTACTATTCAACTGTTCAATTTTTGTCTTATATTTATCTTGTAAGTCTTTATAAAATTTTTTATTTGACAATCCTTTTTTTATACGTTTTATAACAAAAATAATTGGAATACATGGCACAAGGCTTCCTAAAAAGGATAACAAATAAATTTTAAAGGGAGCAAGATCGGAAAGTGCAAAGCCGAACGGAATCGCTACTCTACATTCTAGCGTTGGAATCATTGCTATCAAAAAGATAGCTAAATCCATGTGCGCGGAAAAGTTTGCAACAAAGAAGTTAATCATATAATAAATTTATTCATTGTTTTCTTTTAGTATTACATATAAAGATGACAAAAGGATTTTATAGACTCCTATAGAGAACTTCAGTCATAAAATTATTAAATACATGAAAAAATTAAATAAAAAAAGGATGCGAATTACACCCTTTTTCTTATTTCTATTTTGCTGTTTCAACGAATCTTGATTCCCTAATAACGTTAACTTTGATTTGTCCTGGATATTGCATTTCATCTTCGATTTTCTTTGCAATATCTTTAGCTAAGAACATAGCGTCGTTATCTGAGATTTCATTTGGCTTAACGATAATTCTAACTTCACGTCCAGCTTGAACAGCATATGATTTTTCAACTCCCTTGAAGCTATTTGAAATCTCTTCTAATTGTTGTAATCTCTTGATGTAAGCTTCAAAGCTTTCTCTTCTAGCACCTGGTCTAGAACTTGAAATTGCGTCGGCGATTTGAACGATTACAGCCTCGATTGAACGGAATTCAACATTAAAATGGTGAGCTTCGATACAGTGAATAACTTCTGGACTTTCCTTGTATTTCTTTGCAAGGTCTACACCAATTTGAACGTGTGTCCCCTCGATTTCATGGTCAAGAGCTTTCCCAATATCGTGTAATAATCCGCCACGCTTTGCAATTTTTACATCAGCGCCAAGTTCTGTAGCAAGTAATCCGGCAATTACAGATACTTCAATTGAGTGTTGTAACACGTTTTGACCATAACTTGTTCTGTATTTAAGTCTTCCTAATACTTTAACAAGCTCAGGATTTAAGTTATAAATCTGTACTTGCTCGCAAGCCTTTTCCCCTGCTTCCTTGATAGATTTATCAACTTCTTTAGTCATCTTCTCAACGATTTCTTCAATTCTAGTTGGGTGAATTCTTCCATCAACGACTAATTTTTCTAAGCTTAATCTAGCAATTTCTCTTCTTATTGGATCAAAGCTCGAAACAGTGATGCTCTCTGGAGTGTCATCTACAATAAGCTCAACACCAGTAGCAGCTTCGATAGCACGAATATTTCTTCCCTCTCTTCCAATAATTCTTCCCTTCATTTCATCTGTAGGAAGTGGAACAACGGAAACTGTCATTTCGCTCGTTAAATCTGTTGCACATTTTTGAATTGCTGTAGCAACAATTTCTCTTGCTTTCTTTTCTCCGTTTTCTTTTGCATCGTCTTCAATCTTTTTGATTATAAGGCCAGCTTCTTTCTTAGCATTTTCAGTCATAGCTTGTACTAATTCGTCCTTAGCTTCGCTTGCTGTCATTCTGCTAACTTCCTCAAGTTTTTTCAAGATATCTTGTTTTAAGTTATCGTTTTCTTCGATAGCTTTTTTAATTGAAAGTCTTTCATCTTCAAGGTTTTTCTTTTCGTTTTCCAATTGTTCAGTTCTCTTATCGATTGAAAGCTCTTTCTTTTCGATAAATTCTTCTCTTTGATTAAGTCTTTCTTCTAATTTAGAAGCTTCGTTTCTTCTTTCTTTAACCTCATTTTCTACTTGTTCTCTAAGTTTAAGTGATTCTTCTTTGGATTCAACAATAGCTTCTTTTTTTATCGCTTTGGCTTCTGCGTATGCCTCTTCGATAATCTTAACCGCATTTGATTTAGATTTTCCAAGTTTCTTTGTTGCAAAAAGTTTATATAACAGGCCGCCTCCAACTAATCCAACGACAAGGCCTGCGATTCCTATCACAACGGCAATAGCAGGAGACACAGCATTAATCATGCTAATACTCATACTTTTACCCCCTTTAGTAATGATTGATTATATCTAACCAACCATCATCTTGATTATACATCATTAATCGTATTATTGTCAAATGCTTTAAATAAAAAAATAGTCAAAAAAAGAAATAAAAATCTGACAAAATTTGACAACAAAAAAACACATTTATCTTAGGAATAAACGTGTTTTAAAGGTATTATGTTATATTAAAATAACTAAAACTTGTAATTCTTTAAGAAATTATCTTTAAATTCTGGGAATCTATCTTCCAAAATTGCTTTTCTGCATTCTTCTGCAAGTCTAGTTAAGAATCTTAAATTATGAATGCTAAGTAGCTCTCCTCCAAGGATTTCATCTGCATTTATAAGGTGTCTTAAATAAGCTCTCGTATAATGTTTGCAGCAATAACAGTCGCATTCGTCATCAAGCGGCGTAAAATCGTCTTTATATTTAGCGTTTTTCAAAACCATTCGGCCAGTTCTGCTAAATGCGGTCCCATTTCTCGCAATTCTAGTTGGAAGAACACAGTCCATCATGTCAACTCCACGTGCAAATCCCTCAACTAAACAATCTGGAGAGCCAACGCCCATTAAATAATGAGGTTGATTTTTAGGAAGAAGTGGTTGCAAGTGATCTAGAACGTCATACATAACAGGTTTCTCTTCCCCAACAGATAGCCCACCAATTGCAATTCCACATTTTGCGTAAGGAAGGCAATCTTTAACACACTCTGCCCTTAGATCATTATAAATGTTTCCTTGTACAATTGGGAAAAGCATTTGATTGTCGTTATTATGAGCCTTATAGCATCTTTCGAGCCACAATTTTGTCTTTCTTTTTGCTTCCACCGCTTCAGCATATGATGCTCCTGCCTCAGTACACTGGTCGAAAGCCATAATAATGTCCGAACCAAGTGCATGCTGAATTTCCATACACTTTTCAGGTGTTATGAAGTGTTTTGATCCATTTAAATGAGATCTGAATTCCACTCCGTCATCAGTTACTTTTCTTAAATCAGACAGTGAAAAAACTTGGAAGCCACCACTATCTGTTAGGATTGGTCTATCCCAATTCATAAATTTATGCAACCCGCCTGCCCTTTTTATAATATCTTCACCCGGTCTAAGATAAAGATGATAAGTGTTTGATAAAATAATTTGGGCATGTAAATCTTTTAAATCTTCAACCCTAAGTCCTTTTACCGTTGCTTGCGTCCCAACAGGCATAAATACTGGCGTTAAAATATCTCCATGTGGAGTGTGAAAAATTCCGGCTCTCGCGCCAGTTTTAGGACATTCTTTAACAATTTCAAAACTAAATTTTTCGCTCATAATTCTCCTATGTTGTATATATTATTTAATAATAGTATCAATATATTGTGTTTTTAAGTAAATTGCTTGTTTAAATTAGTGCTTCTTACATAAAGAAACAAGCATCTCCAAAGCTAAAGAATCTATATTTTTCACTAACTGCAGTTCTATATACATTCAATGTCTCTTCAATTCCGCAGAATGCTGAAACAAGCATAATTAGCGTACTTTCAGGAAGATGAAAGTTCGTAATCATGGCATCTACTATCTGAAATTTGTATCCAGGATAGATAAAGATGTCTGTTTCTCTCTTTTGAGGATGGATAATTCCGCCTTTTGCACAGCTTTCAAGGACTCTCACGCTAGTTGTTCCTACTGCGATTACTCTTCTTCCCTCTTTTTTTGCTTTGTTAATGATTTCTGCGTTCTTTTCGGTCATTTCAATAAATTCAGAGTGCATTTCATGGTTCAAAATATTATCTTCTTTTACAGGTCTGAACGTTCCAAGCCCTACATGAAGAAGAACTTCAACGACTTCAACGCCCATTCCCTTTATTTTCTCCAATAATTCCTTTGTAAAATGTAATCCAGCTGTTGGAGCTGCACTTGAGCCTTCAACTTTTGAATAAACAGTCTGATATCTTTCCTTGTCTTTCAATTTTTCATGAATATATGGAGGAAGAGGCATTGTTCCAATTTCGGACAAACGGTGTTCAAAGACTCCATTGAACTCAAATTTAACTTTGCAGCAGCCATATTCTCCAATTTCAGTGATGTAGCAAGCTAATTCTTGGCTAAAAGTTACCTTTGTTCCAACTTTTAAGCGTTTCGTTGGTCTAGCAATAACATCCCAGTCTGTCAAGTTTCTTCTTTTTTGAAGTAAAATCTCAATTTTTGCGCCTGTGTCCTTAAATCCATTTAATCTTGCAGGCAAAACTCTGGTATTATTGATTACTAAAACGTCCCCTTTTTTGAGATATTTAACTATATCATAGAAATGCTCATGAAAAATCTCTCCCGTTTTTCTATCATAAACTAGTAAACGAGAGTGATCTCTTGGCTCAATAGGTGTTTGTGCTATTAGATTTTCGGGCAAATCATAATAATAAGTGCTTCGTAAATACTTTTTTTCTTCTAAATCTATCATTTGTTTGTGTACTCTATTCCCATGTGTTTATATGCTGGCTCTAAAGCTACTCTTCCTCTTGGAGTTCTTGCAATAAAGCCTAGTTGTAAAAGATATGGCTCATAAACATCTTCAATTGTGCTTGCATCTTCTGAAATTGTAGCTGCAAGTGTTTCTAGCCCAACAGGACCACCGCCGAATTTCTTTATAATTGACATTAAGATTTTTCTATCGATAAAATCAAGTCCTAGTTCATCAATTTCCATGATTTTTAATGTCTTATCTGCGATTTCTTTTGTTATTTTTCCTTCCCCGATTACTTGAGCATAATCTCTCACTCTTTTTAGTAATCTGTTGGCAATTCTAGGTGTTCCTCTTGACCTCTTTGCTATATCTAAGCTTGCTTCTGGAACAATTGATATATTCAAAATCTTAGCAGATCTTTCAATAATAGTTTGCAATTCTTCTGGCTGATACAATTCCAATCTACAAACCACACCAAATCTATCTCTAAGAGGATTTGAAAGCATTCCCGCTCTTGTCGTTGCTCCGATAAGCGTGAAAGGGCGAATCGCAAGTCGCATATTCTTAGCAGAAGGCCCTTTTCCAACGATAAAGTCTAAGGCAAAATCTTCCATTGCAGGATAAAGAATTTCTTCTACAGTTTTGTTTAATCTGTGAATTTCATCGATAAACAAAACATCGTTATCATTTAAATTAGTTAAAATAGCGGCTAAATCGGCTGCATGTTCAATCGCTGGACCAGATGTTATTTTAAACTGAGAGCCCATTTCATTTGCAATAATATGTGAAAGGGTTGTTT
>ERZ808286.920-NODE-920-length-16455-cov-4.007744_pt1 | contig 16455 bp, 11 predicted proteins | sample MGYA00521276_ERZ808286 | MGnify/ENA primary metagenome ERZ808286 (study PRJEB31516, sample SAMN03275607) | gut metagenome | biome: mammalia-associated habitat; material: feces | host: Papio cynocephalus | place: Kenya | collected 2012-08-01 ... | reverse complement strand
GGTCACGGATTGCATATTTACGCCTGAAATGTGCAATTTTCGGAATAAGTTATTAACTTTGCAGCTTGTAACAACATTGACACCCCGAAATCATGGACAAGAGTTTTCTAAGGCACCTGTCAGAGTCTGTGCGCGACAACTGGAGTCGCCCGGCCTTTTCAGACTATATGGGCCGAACCTATACCTATGGCGATTTTGCCGAACGCATCGTACGTATCCGCCTACTGCTTGAGGCTTCGCGAGTAAAGCCCGGCGACAAGGTGGCCATCATTGGGCGCAATTCGGCCGGATGGGCCATGGACTTTTTCAGCATCCTGTCGTATGGCTGTGTGGCAGTGCCCATACTTCACGACTTCAAGCCTTCGAGCGTTCACCACATCATCCGCCACTCGGGAGCCAAAGCCCTGTTCGTAGCCAACAGTGTATGGGAGAACCTTGACCCGTCGCGTATGGAAGACCTCGACATTATCCTCCGCATCGACGACTTGCACATCCTTCATGCCAAACGCAAAAAGCTCCATGTAGAAGGCCTTGCCGACGCCATCTACTCGCGCCAGCATCCCTATGTGTTGCGCTTCGAAGACGTGCGTTTCCACCAGGATCGTCCCGAAGAACTGGCTGTCATCAGCTACACCTCGGGCACCAGTGGCTTTTCCAAGGGCGTGATGATTCCCTATCGTGCCCTTTGGAGCAATATGAAATTTGGCATGGACCACCTGGATGTGCTGCGGCCCGGTGCCGACATTGTGTCTATCCTGCCAATGGCCCACATGTATGGTCTCGCCTTCGAAGTCTACACCGAAGTATGCCTCGGATGCCACATCCACTTTCTTACGCGCAACCCCAGTCCGAGAGTCATCGGCGAAACCTTTAAGACCTATGCCCCCGTCCTCATAGTAGCCGTGCCACTGGTCTTAGAGAAAATAGTCAAGAAAAGCATATTTCCCCTGCTCCATACAGCAAGGTTCAAGGTACTGTCGCATATACCTCTGCTGCGCGAACGTCTATACAGCATTATTCGCCAAAAGCTGGAAAAAGCCCTCGGAGGCAACTTTTATGAGGTCATCATCGGCGGGGCTGCCTTCAATCCTGAGGTAGAACGCTTCCTGCGAAGAATACAGTTCAGATATACCGTAGGGTATGGAATGACCGAATGTGCCCCACTCATCTCCTATGCCGATTGGCACGACTTCAAGGAAGGCTCCGTGGGACGTGCCATCGAACGCATGCAGGTTCGCATCGATTCTGCCGACGCTTGCAACGTGCCGGGTGAAATACAAGTACATGGCGATAACGTGATGCTCGGCTACTACAATGACGAATCGGCCACACGCAATGCATTCACCGAAGACGGATGGCTGCGCACCGGCGACCTCGGAACCATAGACAGCGAAGGCAACATCTATATACGCGGACGCAGCAAAAACATGTTGCTCGGACCCAGCGGCCAGAACATCTATCCCGAAGAAATAGAGGGAGCTCTCAATGCACGTCCCTACATCTCAGAGTCGTTGGTGGTATCGCGCGACGACAAACTCGTGGCACTCATCCACCCGGAGCTTGAGAAAATGGACAGCGAAGGCATCACATCGGAACAGCTCACCCAAATACTCAAGCAAGACATTGCAGAAGTAAACAAAGAGCTGCCCGCCTACTGCCGCATCAGCAATTTCCAAATCTATCAGGACGAATTCGAGAAAACACCTAAGAGAAGCATCAAACGCTTCCTCTACCAATAGCACACCACAGCAACACATCCGGCACACCAGAGAGTGTTTCACGTAGATGAAACACACTGTGCTATGTACAGGAAACACATAGTTTCCCCTATAGGAAAGACACTGTTTCATGTACATGAAACACATAGTGATATGTACAGGAAACACGTTGTTTCCCCTACATAGAACAGGTTGTTTCATGCACACAAAACAACCTGTGACACGTACACGAAACAACGTGCAGCCCTACAGACCGTCACCAGCAATATTCCTCGGAAAAACGAGAATAATGAGGCTCCTCTTCAAAACCATAGCGACGAAAGAGATCGGCAACATAGTTCATATCCTCCTCGCGCAAAGGCAACTCCTCACGATAGAAGCGATAGTAACGTGGCTGCGTAAAGTGCTTGATAGCCTCGGCCTTGGCACTTGCAGCCTTGCGCAACGGCAAATTGTCCCACAAATGACACACACCCCAGGCAACCCTCTCCTTCACCTTAGGACGGAAAGCCCGACACTCATTCAAATCTTCAGGCAGAGCCAAAGGGTTGACTGCCTTAGCATACAAATCCTTACCTCCCTCACTGACAGCAGCAAAGCAACGCAGGCACTGCTCTGCCCGGGGACATGCGGTCTGATAACAACGCGCATAAAAAACATTAGGAAAACTGTTCATGATGTATTATTTTTAATTCTACAACGTTTGATGACGCAAAGATACACATTTATTTTAAATTACACAAACTAAGTTGCGACATTTTTAAAAGAGCAGTCTGCGACATAAAAAACACAAAATCCAGCAAGCCAGTTGGCAGTTACTGTAGAAATTCGTAACTTTGTCAGATTACAAGACATATAATAAACACATCATACAACATGGGAAAAGTATTGATCATCGGCGCAGGCGGCGTAGCTACAGTCGCAGCCGTAAAGATAGCCAAGAACAGAGATGTATTCTCTGACATCATGATAGCCAGCAGAACCAAGCAGAAATGCGACGCAATAGCAGCACGCATCGGCGACCCCGCCATCCGCACTGCACAAGTCGACGCCGACAAAGTTGACCAACTTGTGGCTCTGTTCAACGATTTCAAGCCCGAGCTCGTAGTCAACCTCGCCCTGCCCTATCAGGACCTCACCATCATGGATGCCTGCCTTGAATGCGGCGTAAACTACTTGGACACAGCCAACTATGAACCAAAAGACGAAGCACACTTCGAATACAGCTGGCAATGGGCCTACAAGAAACGCTTCGAGGATGCAGGACTCACAGCCATCCTGGGTTGCGGATTCGACCCCGGAGTCAGCGGCATCTACACCGCCTATGCAGCCAAACACAAATTCGATGAAATACAATACTTAGACATCGTAGACTGCAATGCAGGCAACCACCATAAGGCATTTGCCACCAATTTCAACCCGGAAATCAACATCAGAGAAATAACACAGAAAGGCCGGTACTACGACAACGGCAAGTGGGTTCAGACAGGAGCACTCGAAATACACAAGGCACTGACATATCCCAACATCGGCCCCCGCGAAAGCTACCTCATGTATCACGAAGAGCTTGAAAGCTTAGTAAAGAACTTCCCCACCATCAAACGAGCCCGCTTCTGGATGACCTTCGGGCAGGAATACCTCACCCACCTGCGCGTCATACAAGACATAGGCATGGCAGGCATCGAGCCCATCGACTACGAAGGCAAGAAAATAGTGCCCCTACAATTCCTCAAAGCCGTGCTGCCCAACCCGCAAGACCTCGGCGCCAACTATGACGGCGAAACCAGCATCGGCTGCCGCATACGCGGAATCAAAGACGGCAAAGAGCAGACCTATTATATATACAACAACTGCAGCCACCGTGCAGCCTACGAAGAAACCGGCATGCAAGGCGTAAGCTACACCACAGGAGTGCCCGCAATGATAGGAGCACGCATGTTCATGCTGGGACTCTGGAAAAAGCCCGGTGTATGGAACGTAGAAGAATTTGACCCGGATCCCTTCATGGCAGAACTCAACAAACAAGGACTGCCCTGGCACGAAATAACCAACGGAGACCTCGAACTGTAAGTCACCCACCACCCAACAAACATACCAACATCAACAAATGGCAAAAAAAGAAGACAACACCACAGCACCGGACAACAAAGAAAAGCTCAAAGCCCTCCAGATGGCTATGGACAAAATAGAAAAGAGCTTTGGCAAAGGTTCCATAATGAAACTGGGCGATGAAAAGATAGAACAAGTCGACGTCATACCATCAGGCAGCATCGCACTCGACGTAGCACTGGGCGTAGGCGGCTATCCCCGCGGCCGCATCATAGAAATCTACGGCCCCGAAAGCTCCGGAAAAACAACACTGGCCATTCACGCCATAGCCGAAGCCCAAAAGGCAGGAGGCATAGCAGCCTTTATAGATGCCGAGCACGCATTCGACAGATTCTATGCAGCAAAACTCGGGGTTAACGTCGACGAACTGCTCATATCACAGCCCGACAACGGCGAACAGGCACTCGAAATAGCCGACCAGCTCATCCGCTCATCGGCCATCGACATACTCGTAGTCGACTCAGTGGCAGCCCTCACCCCCAAAAAGGAAATAGAAGGAGACATGGGAGACAACGTCGTAGGCCTGCAGGCCCGACTCATGAGCCAGGCACTGCGCAAGCTCACGGCTACAATCAGCAAAACCAACACTACCTGCATATTCATCAACCAACTCCGCGAGAAAATAGGCGTAATGTTCGGTAACCCCGAGACCACAACCGGCGGAAACGCACTGAAATTCTATTCAAGCGTGCGCCTCGACATCCGCAGAGTCACATCACTAAAGAACGGCGAAGACGTCATAGGCAACAAAGTACGCGTGAAAGTAGTCAAGAACAAAGTGGCACCACCCTTCCGACGTGCAGAATTCGAAATCACCTTCGGAGAAGGAATAAGCCGCATAGGCGAAATACTTGACATAGCCACCGAACTCGACATCCTCAAGAAAAGCGGCTCATGGTGGAGCTATGAAGGAAACAAAATAGGCCAGGGACGCGACACCGTCAAAGCACTGCTGAAAGACAATCCCGAGCTGTGCAGCGAACTGGAAACAAAGATCTATGCAGCACTGCAGGACGAAGCACTGCCCACACCAGAAGCCGACGACACCGACAACACAGAAGAGACCGAATAAACACCACACACAACACTCGTAAACCATGAAAAAGACCATCATCGGAGCAGCGGCACTATCACTGCTGCTCGCGACAACACCTGTCATGGCACAAGACAACATGACCCATCTGGAGCAAAACTTCAGAAACATATCCGACAAACAGCCGCTGGCCGTCTATTGGTATTGGATAGGCGGAAACATGTCAAAAGAAGGAGTAGTGAAAGACCTGCAAGCCATGAAAAAGGTAGGAATCAACCGCGTACAAATAGGCATGATAGGCAACGACCAAGGCATTCCGCAAGGCCCCGTCAGAATGTTCACACAAGAATGGTGGGACATACTCCACACAATGTTCAAGACCGCCGGCCAGCTCGACATAGAAGTAGGGCTCTTCAATTGCCCCGGATGGAGCCAGTCCGGCGGACCGTGGGTAAAGACCTCACAGGCCATGCGCTACCTTGGCTATGTTAAAGACACCATATCAGGCCCCCTGAAACTCGCAAAAAAACTGCCCGCAGTAGGCAAAGACGCACAAGAAGTGAAAGTGCTTGCCTACCCCTTGATAGCAGACAAGGCCAACTTCGTGACCAATGAAGACATAACCAAGGCCACAACCATCAACTTCAGCAGCGACAAACCCGCAAAAGTGCGCAGCCTGGTCATCACACCAATGGAAAAGAAATTCAACACCGAAGCCGAACTGTTCGTCAACGAAGGAGGGCAATATCGCAGCATAGAGAAGTTCAGAATGGACCGCAGCAACAGCGAAGTCAACGTAGGCTTCGATGCATTCGCGCCCATCGTCATATCACTTCCGGAAACAGAAGGGAAACAATTTCGCTTGACAGTAAAAGAAGCCGGCATCATTAAAGATGTCAAGCTCTCGGACGTGGCCGTCGTAGAACGCTATCCCGAAAAGACATTCGCAAAGATGTTTCAGACACCACTGCCCATGTGGGATGCCTACATGTGGCGCGACCAGCCCGGATACCAACAAGCCGAATACGTGAAAGAAAGCCAGGTGACCGACATAACATCACACATGAGTGCCGACGGCACACTGAAATGGGACGTGCCCAAAGGCAAGTGGGTCATCATGCGCACTGCCATGCTGCCCACAGGTTCGATGGACGGGCCTGCACCACCCGAAGGACAAGGACTTGAAACCGACAAAATGAGCAAAGAACATATCCGTGCCCATTTCGACAATTATATAGGACAAATACTGAAACGTATCCCTGCCGAAGACCGCAAAACATTCCGCATCGTAGTAGAAGACAGCTATGAAACAGGTGGACAGAACTGGACCGACCACATGATAGACGACTTCAAGAAAGCCTACGGCTACGACCCCGTGCCCTACATCCCCGTATACAGTGGCGTAGTTGTAGGAAACCAAGACATCTCCAACCGCTTTCTGTGGGACATGCGCCGCCTTGTTGCCGACGAAGTAGCCTATAACTACGTTGGCGGCTTGCGCGAAATCAGCAATCAGCACGGCCTGACCACATGGCTCGAAAACTATGGCCACTGGGGCTTCCCCGGTGAGTTCCTGCTTTATGGCTCGCAGTCTGACGAGATAGCAGGCGAGTTCTGGAGCTTCGGAGACCTTGGCAACATAGAAAACAGGTGCGCCTCCTCGTGCGGACACATCTATGGAAAAAAGAAAGTATGGGCAGAATCCTTCACCTGCGGCGGCCCTGACTTCACACAATATCCCGGACAAATGAAGCAAAGAGGCGACAGATTCTTCACCGAAGGCATCAACGCTACCCTGCTCCACCTGTACATACAGCAGCCCGACGACCGCGTGCCCGGATTCAACGCTAACTTTGGCAACGAGTTCAACCGTCACAATACGTGGTTCTCACAAATGGACTTGTTTGCCAAATACATGAAACGCTGCAACTTCATGCTTCAAGAAGGCCGCTACATCGCTGACGTAGCCTACTTCCTCGGAGAAGACGCACCCAAGATGACAGGCGTACGCAACCCGGAAATACCCCAGGGATATTCATACGACTATGTCAACGCCGATGTGCTGATGAACGCTCACGTGTCTGACGGCAAACTGGTATTGCAAAGCGGCATGGAATACAGCCTGCTCGTCTTGCCCAAGATAGAAACCATGCGTCCCCGCCTGCTGGCCAAGCTGAAACAACTGGTTGCCGACGGACTGGTGATGCAAGGACCGGCACCTGTCAAGTCACCAAGCCTTCAAGACTATCCCAAAGCCGATGCCGAAGTGCAGGCCATGGCCAACGAAATGTGGCAGACTCTTGACGCGCCCTATGCCGACTGCGTAACCTACGGCAAAGGACGCATCTACAAATATGCCTCCATAGAACAAATTATGAACAGCTTGGGCATCATACCCGACTTCGTGTCAACCGATGCCACCAGTCCCGTATTGTTTATCCACAAGCGGCTGTCTGACGGTGACTACTATTTTATTTCCAACCAAAGCGACAAGCCTATCAGCTTCGACGGTGTGTTCCGCATCAAAGGCAAAAAGCCGGAACTGTGGAATCCTCTCACTGCCGAAGTGCGTCTGCTGCCCGAATACAGGACGCTCGAAAAAGCCACGCAGATACCCCTCAGCCTGCAGCCTTTTGAAAGCTCGTTCATAGCATTCAGAAGCAACGACGGCACATCCGGTCACACGGGATGCAACTATCCCGAAGGGCAAGTGCTCTGCCATATAGAAACACCTTGGACCGTTTCGTTTGAAGCAGGCAGAGGAGGCCCCTCAGCACCTGTCACATTCGATACGCTCACCGATTGGAAAAACCATCAGGACCCGCATATCAAATACTTCTCGGGTACGGCAACCTATACCAACACTTTCAAGGTTGGCAAACTCCCTGAGCAGCCCGTCTACCTCGACTTAGGCAAAGTGATGGTCATGGCCAAAGTAAAAATCAACGGCACCTATGTAGGCGGCGTATGGACAGCTCCCTATCGTCTCAATATCACGAATGCCTTGAAAAAGGGGAAGAACAGTATAGAAGTAGAAGTAGTCAACTGCTGGCGCAACCGTCTTATCGGCGAAAAGAACCTGCCCGAGAATGAACGGTTCACATTCCAGACTGCAACTTACCTGAACAAGGACTCCGAGCTTCAATCTGCCGGTCTGTTGGGCCCCGTCAAGATTGAAAGCTACAACTACACAATGATTCCCCTACACTAAGCCATCACTACAGAGATGACAAATTCACGCCTCATACGTATGGCATGGAGCATGCTACTTTGCTGCATATTGCTTCCTGCCAGAAGCATCGCACAGAGCTCCGGCATCGTTCCGGCCTCCTACGAAGAAATACATATCTTGGGAGAATTGTCGCAACGCGTTCACAAGAACTTTGACCGTTTGGAAGAGCAGAAATACCAGCCCGATCATGTATTCCTGACCGAGCAGCAATCGGGCGACTGGCCCGGCGACACCGAAGGGCGCACCATCCTTGGCCTCACACTTGATGCACAGGCAAGCCACCGCACGCCCAAATATCTTGACGAAATCATACGCCGCATTCCCTCCAACCTTAATCAAAAAGGCTACATGGGAACCATTCACGAAGGAAAGGCTCACGAGCAACAGCTGTCGGGAAACGGATGGCTGCTGCGCGGACTTTGTGAATATTACCAATGGAAAGGTCTTCCCGAAGTGCGCAAAACCATTGCAGGCATAGCCCACAACCTGTTTCTCGAAGCCGCAGGACAATATGCCTCCTACCCTATCGACCCTGACAAGCGCAAACAAAACGTCGGAGCCGAGTCGGGAAGCATTGCCGGCATCGAAGGCAACTGGATTCTGTCTACCGATATCGGATGTGTCTTCATCGGCATGGACGGCCTTATACATGCCTATGCCATTCTCAAGGACAAAACCCTGAAGGCTCCTATCGAGACGCTCATTGACAAGTTCCTAAAGGTTGACCTTACCGGCATCAAGGCACAGACCCATGCCACCCTCACGGCCTGCCGCGGACTTGTGCGCTATGCCGAGCTAACAGGTGAACGACGCTACATTGACGAAGCAGCCAGACGCTTCCGCCTTTATGTCGACAACGGCATGACAGAAAACTATGAAAACTACAATTGGTTTGACCGCTTCGAAACGTGGACCGAGCCATGCGCCATTGTCGACTCGTATATGCTGGCCATGCAACTGTGGCAGCACACCGGCGAAGCCTACTACCTTGAACAGGCAGAACGCATCTACTATAATGCCATCTGCCACACACAACGCCGCAACGGCGGCTTCGGGTGTGACAATTGCCCGGGACTGGCCACCAACACAACCCTGCTGGGCGTTCATGCCGACGAGGCCCATTGGTGCTGCACCATGCGCGGAGGCGAAGGCCTTTCGTGCGCCGTACGTTACACATGCTTCAAAGACAAGAAAGGAGTCTATCTCACATCGTTCCGCCCCGGTCGGTTCATAATGAAGCATGGCAGAAAAAATCTGTTGGACTTCAGTGTGGACACACACTATCCGTTCGGCAGCAATGTTGTCATTACCATTAACAAGAGCACGGCAAAGCCGACAAGTCTGCATCTGCCCGCCCTATCGTGGATTGCCGATTTGGAAGTAAGTCTCAACGGAGAAAAAAAGAAACTGACGGCAGCCAATGGCTTTATCACCCTGACCGAAAAATTCAAGGCCGGAGACAAAATAACACTGACTTTCCGCCAACGCACAGGATTCGAGCCCGTACTCAACAAAAACAACACCCGTTCCACGTGGCGGCGTGCATTCAGCGGACCACTGATGCTGGGCATGGAGACAAACGCTCCGGTTTCGCTGCCATCGGACGCCCGCTACCAGCAAACGGGCGAACAGGAATGGACCATTGTAGGAACCGGCCAGAAACTCACCCCCGTCTACCATCTGATGTCACCCAAAGTATGGAGCGACACCAACTATCACAAATGCATCTTGTTTCAATGAAACACTAAACATCTCATAAGCATTTTCGCCAAAGGCGGATGCAGCAAGAACAATACTTGCTGCATCCGCCTTCGCTTTTGTCCCGAAAGAAAGGCTGCCATTCAGAAAGGGAGGCTTGCAAATCCGATGTCAGGGCTTGCGTTTTCGCAACAATCCGTAGCACACTGCCGACCGCACAAGCCTTTGCCGCACAAGTACTATCACAGCGGCTTCTTTTGTCAACTTAAAAAAAAGTGGTAATTTTGCCACACCAATAACAGAGCGTACTATTATGAACATATTAGAACTTTCAGAACAAGAAATCAACCGTCGCAACGCCCTGGCCGAGCTCCGTTCATTGGGCATCGACCCCTATCCGGCCGCAGAATATCCCACCAATGCCTTTTCGACCGACATCCGCGCCGAATTCAAGGACGAAGACGAGCCTCGCCAAGTCTGCATTGCAGGACGTGTGATGAGTAAACGCGTCATGGGAAAGGCCAGTTTCATGGAGCTGCAAGATTCGAAAGGCAGAATACAAGTCTATGTAACCCGCGATGACATTTGCAACGGCGAAGACAAAACAATGTATAATACCGTCTTCAAACGCCTGCTCGACCTTGGAGATATTGTCGGCGTAAAGGGCTTTGTATTCCGTACGCAGACAGGCGAAATCACCGTACATGCACGTTCGCTCACCCTGCTTTGTAAGAGCCTGAAGCCCCTGCCCGTAGTGAAACAGGACAAGGACGGAAAAACCTATGACTCGTTTGAAGACCCCGAAATGCGCTATCGCCAACGCTATGTTGACCTCATCGTCAACCCCGAAGTCAAAGGAATCTTCGCCAAACGCGCCAAAGTGCTGCAAACCATGCGGCGCGTATTAGACGAGGCCGGCTACACAGAAGTGGAAACCCCCATTCTGCAGAACATTCCGGGCGGAGCCAGCGCACGTCCGTTTATCACCCACTTCAACGCCTTGAACGTAGACATGTATATGCGCATCGCCACCGAGCTATACCTGAAACGCCTCATCGTAGGCGGATTCGAAGGCGTATATGAAATCGGCAAAAACTTCCGCAACGAAGGCATGGACCGCACGCACAATCCAGAGTTCACCTGTATGGAACTTTATGTGCAATACAAGGACTACAATTGGATGATGTCGTTTACCGAACAACTGCTCGAAACCATATGCACAGCCGTCAACGGCAAGCCCGAACAGATGATAGACGGCAACCTTGTCAGCTTTCGCGCCCCCTATCGCCGGCTGCCCATACTGGAAGCCATCAAAGAAAAGACAGGCTACGACCTGACCGGCATGGACGAAGCCGGCATACGCGACGTATGTAAAAAACTGGGCATGGAAATCGATGAAACCATGGGCAAAGGAAAACTCATCGACGAAATATTCGGTGAATACTGTGAAGGCAGCTACATACAGCCGACCTTCATCATCGACTACCCCGTAGAAATGAGCCCACTCACAAAAATGCACCGCTCCAAGCCCGGACTCACAGAGCGCTTTGAACTGATGGTCAACGGAAAAGAGCTGGCCAACGCCTATAGCGAGCTGAACGACCCCATCGATCAGGAAGAACGCTTCCAAGCACAAATGGCATTGGCCGACAAGGGAGACGACGAAGCCATGATCATTGACCACGATTTTCTGCGCGCACTGCAATACGGAATGCCTCCCACAAGCGGCATAGGCATAGGCATAGACCGACTCGTGATGCTCATGACAGGAAAGACCACCATACAGGAAATTCTGCTCTTCCCACAGATGCGTCCCGAAAAGAAAGCCCCCAAAGACGGCAACGACAAGTATACAGCCTTAGGCATCAGCGAAGAGTTGATTCCCATCCTGCAAAAATGCGGCTATAACACGGTGGAAAGCCTCCGCGACGTGAATCCGCAAAAAATACAGATGCAGATAGGCGAAATCATCAAGAAATACAAGTTGGAAACAAGCAAACCAAGTGTAGACGAAGTAAGTGCGTGGCTGACAAAGCTCTGACACCGAAACAACAAGAAACAAAAAACAATCATATAACACAAAACAATCATGGAAAATATTCGTTTGGAACTATCCAAAGCCGTTTCATTCCTGAAGGCCGGCACCGTAGAAAACTATCTGCCTAAAGCAGCTGCTGCCGTAGAAGCATTGGAAAAGGGAACCTGCCCAGGCAATGACTTCCTGGGCTGGGTCAACCTGCCCTCGTCCATCACAGCAGAATTTCTGAACGACGTAGAAGCCACGGCACAGACCTTGCGCGCACATTGCGACACCATCGTGGTAGCCGGAATAGGCGGCAGCTACTTAGGAGCACGTGCCGTTATCGAAGCCCTGCAAAACAGCTTCCAATGGCTGACCAACAAAGGGAAAGATCCCAATATCCTTTTTGCCGGCAACAACATCGGCGAAGACTACTTATATGAACTTTGCGAATATCTGAAAGACAAAAATTTCGGCGTTATCAACATATCAAAATCAGGAACAACGACCGAAACAGCCCTGGCATTCCGCCTGCTCCGCAAACAATGTGAAGACCAGCGCGGCAAAGAAACAGCACGCAAAGTAATCGTTGCCATCACCGATGCCAAAAAAGGTGCGGCACGCATCACCGCAGACAAAGAAGGCTACAAGAGCTTTGTCATCCCCGACAACGTAGGCGGACGCTTCTCGGTGCTCACACCAGTAGGACTCCTGCCAATCGCCTGTGCCGGATTTGATATCCGCCAACTCGTTGCAGGAGCCAAAAGCATGGAAGAAGCCACAAAAAGCAGCATAGACATAAAAGAAAACATCAGCGCACAGTATGCCGCCGTTAGAAATGCCCTTTATCAGCAAGCCGGCAAGAAGATAGAAATACTGGCCAACTTCCAACCCAAGCTCCACTTCATGGCCGAATGGTGGAAACAGCTCTACGGAGAAAGCGAAGGCAAAGAAAACAAAGGCATCTTCCCGGCAGCCGTAGACTTTACCACAGACCTACACTCCATGGGACAGTGGATACAAGAGGGCGAACGCACCATCTTTGAAACAGTCATCAGCGTAGAAGAAACCAACCACAAAGTGCTCTTCCCACACGATGACGAAAATCTGGACGGGCTGAACTTCCTGGAAGGAAAGCGCGTGGACGAAGTAAACAAAATGGCCGAACTCGGAACACAATTGGCCCACGTAGACGGCGGAGTGCCCAACATACGCATCGTGATGCCAAAAATCAATGAATACTACATCGGACAATTGATCTACTTCTTTGAAAAAGCCTGCGGCATCAGCGGAAACATTCTCGGTGTAAACGCTTTCAACCAACCCGGCGTAGAAGCCTACAAGAAAAACATGTTCGCACTACTCGATAAACCAGGCTACGAAGCCGAAAGCAAAGCCATCCGCGAACGCCTGGACAAAGAATAAGAACACAAAGACGAATGTTCGAAAAAAACATCAGCAAATACCTTCAACAATACGGCTTTGAGCACATTTGGCTCAAAGCTGTATTGTTTGATATGGATGGAGTACTGTTCGACTCAATGCCCATGCACGCCAAGGCATGGGCCGAAGCAGCACAACGCTTCAACTTCGACCTAACAGAAGAAGAAGCCTACGAACACGAAGGACGCACCGGAAAATCGACCATAGACATCCTGGCACAACGATGCTGGGGCAGACAAGCCACAGAAGCAGAAGAAAAACAAATATACGAAGTAAAAAGCAACATATTCAACACCCTGCCCAAGGCAAAGCCCATGCCGGGAGCCACCGGCCTATTACAACAAATCAAGGAAGACGGATTTCAAATAGTGCTCGTAACCGGAAGCGGACAAAAAAGCTTGTTGCAAAAGCTCAACAAGAGCTACTCCGGAATATTCAAAAGCGACTTGATGGTAACAAGCTTCGACGTAAAACAGGGGAAGCCATCGGCCGAGCCCTACCAAATGGCTCTCAAAAAGGCCGGCATCAAACCAAATGAAGCCATCGTCATAGAAAACGCCCCACTCGGAGTACGCGCCGGAGTAGCAGCCGAAATCTTTACCGTAGCCGTCAACACCGGACCACTGCCCGACAAAAAACTATTGGACGAAGGGGCAAACCTCCTGCTGCCCTCCATGCAAGCCTTGTCAGAGCAATGGATGCAATTGCGGAATGAAATACAATAACACCAAAGCAAAACAAAGGGATGACAATCATCAACGATTGCATCCCCTTCTTTTGCTTATTCAATTGGATGTGGTTTTAACTTTCTATCTTACGTCCTCTTTTATACGTTTGCAAAATTACGGCATTTTCCCAATTGGCACAATCACACAAAATAGGTATTCTACAGAACTTTGCTACTGCATACAAATGAAAGAGGTCTGAAATCAAAAGTCGCTCACGCATTCATAATCACCATCTGGGTGGCGGCCCGCCAAAACCAAAGCCTCCGAAACGCTGGTCACGCGATTGCTGCGCCTTCTTCGATTTTGTATATTTCTTGTATTGGTCTTCCGTAAAAATGCCTTTGAGATAGCGTTCATAATTAGCCGAACGGGCTCCTGCCTGCTTGGCAAACTCTTTGGCCTTTTCAGTCATTTCCATTCCCGAAGCATCATCAAGAGTAATATTCTTGCGCTCTGCAATCTCAGCACTCACTTCCGCGATATTCAAAGCCAAAAGCTTTTCCTGCTGTTCTTTGTCTAACTTATACTTGCGAACCATGCGGTTGGTCGCCTCCTGGGCAATTTTGAGAGAATCAGCGACATTGCTGTTCCAGCCTAACAGATTAATATTATTCTCGCCCAACATACGCGTTGCTATATTGGCCATCCAGTTGACGTTGCCTTTGATTTGCTCTTTCTTTTTGGCTTCATCTGCCAGATACTCCTCATACTGCTTTTCCGAAAAGAGGTCTTTTATGATACCGTCGTATTGAGTTTGAATCTCAGCCTTCATCTTTTTTATTTCGGCTTTTTGAGCTGCGTTGGCTTTCTTGACATCCATGGCCGCGTCTATTGCAGCAATGTCTTTCATACGCTTCAAATTCAATTGCTTCAGTGCAGCAGACTGTTCGCTGCTCAAGCCATATTGCTTTGTCATCGTCTTGGTTAATTCCTCAACCACTTTCATTTGAGTCTCTTGAGCCGGTGTTTTCTTCTCACTCTGTGCCATGGCGATCGGACTACTCACAAGAAAAAACGCCAACAATGCAGAGGCAATCATTCTTTTCTTCATATAACGGTCTATTAGGATTATTTTATCACTCAGAAAAATCAAAAGCCACGCTCACTCATCCACAATATTGGCTATGTCAGGCAATTCATCCTTTGTAACCACCATATTTCCGGCTTTGTCTATCGTTATGGCAAGCGGCATATACAAATCACTGCGCGGATAACACACGCTGGTAGCAAATCGCAGCCCGGCAGGAGTTACTACATCGAAAACGAGTCCCTCCAAAATGGCATTCTTCTTGAAATCAGCATTCAGATATTTATCAAACGACGTCTTGGAAAATTTCTTGCTGAAAAATTCTTTCCCGTCAAGAGTGATATTCAGCACAATGGTATTGTCATAAAATGTATCGCCCGAAACTTCGTCATGAACGCTCGGCAAGGAAATATCAGCCTTTCTGACAATGTCATATCTATAAACTTTTCCGTTCCATGTCACAGTATCGTTTACATGCGAAGGTTGTAGTTGCACTATCCCATCATGTACGGTTTCATCTGGCGGAAGACTGTCTGCCATCTCATTTTCCGTTTTTGCTGTATTATTGTTTCCACAGGCACTCCACACAAATGCCGACCATAGCAGCAACATTGACATTCCAAAACTGATGTTTTTCCAATTCACTGTCTTACTATTAATAATAAATTGCGCTGCAAAGATAATGGAAAACAAGGATTCGGTCTCAAAAATATCTGTAATTTTGTGGCATCAAAGCTCCGGCTATATTATTTAATATGAAAAAACTGAGATTTGCCGTCCTTGCATTTTTGGGTGCTCTTGTCTCTTTTTCATGCAGCAGCTCGCACGAAGAAGAGGCGTCCCCGCCGCGTTTTCGTCGTACGGTCATTATATACATGGCTGCCCAAAACAGTTTGGGAGCCACTTCTGTAACAGGATTCTCACCCTCGCAATCCGATTCCGCAGAAATCGCAAAAGGCATTCAGTACCTGCCTTCGACAGAAGACAACATCCTATTGTTCATCGATGACGCTCAAGCTCCACGCCTCTACCGCTACTATAAAACTTCTAACGGAAAGACTTTTTATAAGGTCTTGAAGAAATATACTACGGACGTTTCTTCTACAGATCCGAAGACTTTAACCGAAGTCTTGAACATAGCTTCAACCTATTGCCCTTCAAAGAGCTATGGCTTAGTGCTTTGGTCGCACGGCTCTTCGTGGTTGCCCAATATGTCGTCCGGGCTATCGACCAGGGCTTTCGGCATCGACACAGGATTGGGAGGTGACATGGAAAACGATTTGGCGGCTGACGGCAACCCCGGAAGGCAAATGGAAATCAATGAAATTGCTTCAGCCATTGCTGCCAGCGGACTGCATTTGGACTTTCTGCTTTTCGATGCCTGCCTCATGCAGTCGATTGAAGTTGCCTACACCCTTCGTCACACAGCCGACTACATCATAGGGAG
>ERZ808286.918-NODE-918-length-16529-cov-3.227631_pt1 | contig 16529 bp, 9 predicted proteins | sample MGYA00521276_ERZ808286 | MGnify/ENA primary metagenome ERZ808286 (study PRJEB31516, sample SAMN03275607) | gut metagenome | biome: mammalia-associated habitat; material: feces | host: Papio cynocephalus | place: Kenya | collected 2012-08-01 ... | reverse complement strand
TTCCGATGTCCCACAATGACTACGCGTTCTCCATCAATGGATGCAATTCCTGCAAACATAGCTGGATCATCTGCAACTAATCGGTCACCATGAAGTTCGATTGCGTCAGGATCCCATGCCACAAGATAATCCATAAATAGCGGCCGATCTGGATGCCGTGCGATTTGTACGGTCTCCCAAGTCGAATTAGTTGGAGAAGAAGAAGCCAACTTCGTTTCCTTTTGCGTAACGGCGGTTATTTTTTTTGTGTTTTTTTTCTGTATGGCAGGCTTTTTGGATGATGCTTTTTTAGCCTTAGGTGTCGCAGGTTTGGGCGATTTCTTCTTTATTGAAAGAACGCTGGTTGTGGTGTTATTTTTTTTCGTAGCCATAATCGTTCTCCCTTATTGCACGGCAGTCAACAGACGGATGGTTTTTGCAAGAAAAGCTTTAAGATCCTTGCGCGCCACGATTTTATCCAGGAAACCATGCTCTAGGAGATATTCAGAAGTTTGAAATTCCGGAGGCAATTTCTGTTTGATCGTTGTTTCAATGACACGTCGACCGGCGAATCCAATTAAGGTTTTGGGTTCAGCAATATTCAAATCACCGACCATGGCGAACGAAGCAGACACGCCACCTGTTGTTGGATCGGTCATTACAGAGATATAGAGCAATCCAGCATCACGTAAGCGTTGAATGGCTGCACATGTTTTAGCCATTTGCATCAGGGATATAATACCTTCTTGCATTCGGGCGCCCCCAGAGGCTGTACAGAGGATTAAGGGGCATTTTTGTTTACGAGCCAGCTCTGCCGCTTGCAAGATTCGTTCGCCGGTTCCGGAACCTAGGGAACCTCCCATAAAGCGGAAATCCATGGCGCCGAGTACCACGGGCAGATTTTCTATAGTGGCTTTTCCGACAACGATTGATTCACCAATCTTTGTTTTTTCACGTGTAATTTTGACTTTGTCGGCATATGAATCAGTTGCATCGCGAAAGTTAAGCGGATCATGTGCAATCACATTTGCGGCAATTTCATGGAAAGATCCCTCATCTGCCAACAACGCAATGCGCTCTTTAGCCGATAAGCGTCCATGTGCACCACAGTGTGGACATACTTTTAGGTTGGCCACGTATTCATCTTTCGGAGTATATGCTCCACATTTCTTGCAAACGTTCCATAACGCCTCTGTCGGTACACGTAATGACGCCTCAGGCGCTTTTGTAAACCAAGCCATAAAAGTGCTCCTTTTGTAAGAGAAGAACGCATTCAGTCTAACATAAAGATACGTAAATTGTCCATATTAACGGTATACAGTTGTTTGTTTCGGGAAACTTGAAATTCCTAGTGGAAGATACAATCAGAAATGTGTGAATGCATTTTTACGTATTGGAAAATGGTTAACGGATTAAAAGAGATATTATAAATCAACAGATGAATACAGGTTTACAAAGTGACTGTTTATTAAATGGGTTATAATGTTTTCATCTAATTTCCCGTTGTCATTAGTACGTTGCTTGGTTTCTGGGGATGGGGGAGAACGAAGAGAACTCGGGCTGGGTTACTTTTGAACTCGTGGTAACTTTGTAGCAAGATCGGTGCGGGTAGGCGAACGGGACAAACGATGTTCATCGTGATATATGGAAGGTTACAGGCTGCTCAGTAGACGTGATAGCCCCAGACCCGAAAAATGGGTAAATGTCTTGCAATAAGCGCGACTTCATTACCTTACGTTGTGCAGGATAAAATGAAAAGCGCTATCCCTCGAATCGTGGAGCATGGAGATGATTGGATAGATGTTGGCGCCATTGTTGCTGAAGTGCCAGAATTGCTGTGTAAGGATCTTGACTTTGGCATACGGCGCGTACTACGGAGAAATTAGTTGCCCCTGCGCGAAGAACTTCTGGGAGCCGAGATGAATCGATTCCTCCAATTGCGACAGTTGGCCATGGAGCGGCTTGGCAAATTCGCCCGGCCTCTTGTGGTCCTAATGTTGGATCGGGGATATCTTTGGTTGGGGTGGTGTAAACGGGGCCGACGCCGGCGTAGTCGGGGTGTACAGTCCTTGCCGCCAGCATTTGGGCATAGGAATGGGTGGAGAGACCAAAGATGGAAAGTTGTGGGAAGAGCGTTCGTGCTTTAATAAGGGGCATATCGTTTTGTCCTAAATGGACACCATCGGCATGAACTTCCACGGCTAGAGAGGGATCGTCATTGACAATAAAACGAGTGGACGTATTGGCTGTAATGGCACGTAGATGGCGTGCAGTTTCTAGCACAAGTGAACGCGCTTCGTGCTTCATGCGGAGCTGGATGTAGCACAATTTGGCTTTTACGGCGGCTTCGGCGACTGTTTCGTAGGAAGTAACAGGATTGGTGATAACAAGGTAGAGGCCGAATACTCTTTCGGGATTGGTTGAGCGAGTGGACGAGCACATGACTATTATGCGGATGAAAAAGGTAATAAAGGCTCCGAAAGAATACCGGAGCCTTTATTACTCTATGAGATGAATAGGATCGTGGACATTAGAGGTCGGCGGCAATCAAATCTGCGATTTTTTTGCCAGACTTCAGCATGCCGCCAAAGATGGGCCCCATACGGAAGCCTCCCTGTACGTTATTGGCTGCCATGCCGGAAGCGTAGAGGCCTGGATAAAGCCGTTTAGTATTGATAACGGTGGTACGCTCGCCATCTTCCATCCACATGGGCTTTTCCCCTAAGATGCCGCCGGTTGGAGAATCCACCTTGAGACCTGCTTTATCTACGGCTTTGTGGACAATTTCAGAGGGATGCCCGGTGCCATCTAGAACGGCACGCGTGGTGACAACCACGGGGTCAACATGCATTTCTAAACGCCGTACGGGATTCCAATTAACAACGAGTCCACAGACCCGACCTTCGTGTACACAGATGTCTTCTACACACATGGCGTTGAAAATGGCAACTCCAGCTTTGCGGGCGCCAAAGATCAGGCCGGATGCCATTTCAACAGAGTCGAGGGTATGATATCCATTTCCGAGATTTACTGTGGAGATGTTAAAGTCTTTCAAGATTGGTATTGCATCGTCTTGAACAACCACCTCATTAAATAACATCCCTCCACCCCACGTGCCACCGCCAGGCGCCAATTTACTTTCAAACATGGCCACTTTTAATCCCTTTTCCGCCAGATATTTGGCAGCAACAAGACCAGAAGGTCCAGCTCCCACAATACCAACATCAACGGCCAGATGACTTTCTAGCTTTTTGAAAAAGGCGCGGACAATTGCACCAGAAATAGTTTCTTCCATAGTGGTACTCACGAGTCATATCCTTTCTTCGACTTCGAACGTCTTGAACAGTGTAGCACAATCCTGGCCTGACGCGTTTGAATGCGTGATGACATGGGTCGCGACTGTACTTCTTGCATGATTCCTGTGCGGTATGCTATACTGAACCATCAATTTTCGGATTTGACGAACCCGTAAGGATCTATACGTGATGAAGACTGACATTCAGAAAGTTGGCTCGTGCCGGATAAAGTTTAGTGTTGAGGCTCCTGTTGAAGTGATTGATCCCATTTATAAGGCCGTGCCAAAAGAATACGTTGCGCAGGCCAAGCTGCCTGGGTTTCGTCCAGGTAAAGCTCCATTGGATCAAGTAAAGAAACTTTATGGTAAAGCTATCCAGGACACGATCAATCAGCGTGTAACGGCCACCCTTTATAAGGCTCATGAAGAGGCCAAGATTGATGTTGAGGCACTGGTTGATGTAGAGGGTCTGCGTTCTGGGGTAGGGCAGGGAGCCTCCGCTACATTCATCTTGGATGTTGCTCCTGAATTTAAACTGCCTGATTTAAAGAAATGGCAAGTAAAGAAAATGGATAATTCCGTTTCGGAGACGGAGATTCAGGAGCGGATGGCTTCGATTCGTCGGATGGCGGCGTCTTTCCGCGAAGCTACGGCTGATGATATCGCCACAGCTGATGATTTGTTGGCCATTTCGTTCACTTCTGATATTGCACCTGATTCTGTCTCGTCAGCTGCTAAGCATTACATCGCTGATGATGAATATTGGGTGCAATTGCGTGAAGATGCTTTTATTCCTGGCCTTAAAGATGTGCTTCTTGGTAAGAAGGTTGGAGATAAGGTTGTTCTCAAGGCGACTTATCCAAAGGACTTTAAGGTAGAAGAGCTTAAAGGGAAGAAAGTGACGTATGATATCACTGTAAAGTCTATGCGTAAACTTGAACCCGCGGATGATGCCGCAGTGATTGCCCGCTTTCAAGTGAAATCGTTGGACGAGCTCACGGAACGGGCAATAGAAAGTCTTAAAGCGTCTAAGACCTACGAGGAAGAGCAGCGAGCTTTGAATGCGCTTTGCGAGCAGATTGACAAGTCGTTGAAGTTCGATTTGCCGGAACGTCCGCTCGACAGTCGTATCTACGATGAGCTAATGGCAGACCCAGCTAAGCCTCTTGAGACCTTTGCCAATGATGTGGAGGCGCTCAAAAAGTCAGAGGCGTATAAGCAGGCTTCTGCGCGTGCGGTTGCGGCGCTTCGCCGTAGTTATGCATTGGCCGCTTTGGCCAAGGAGCGTAACATCAAGCTTACAAATGAAGAGGTTGGGGTTGCGATCAATAGCTTGGCTAATTCTGCAGGACTTCAGCCTCAAGAGCTCACGAAACGACTCATTCGTAACGAACGGATGAGTGGGTTTCTTGCGCATACGCTTGAGACGAAAGTTCTTCGTGAATTACTTAAGGAATGTGCCGTACTCTAAACGTTTCGTCATTTGATGTAGATAATGCGCCTAGGAAGACCCTAGGCGCATTTATTATTAAAAGTAGGGACGAAGAGACTTTTCGTGTATCTTTCAAATCGGAGCATCAAATGAAAGACCATCGCTCTTCCAGAAACTTGAAGCTGTGACAAGAAGTAGAATACGCAACTAACCATATAGGAATATGGTTTTTGAAGGTGGATGCGTGTTTGGACTTTGAACGTCTTGCTTCGGTATCTTGTTGTATATGTCGCTCTCCGTACGGAACCAGTGGCTAAAAAGACAGTAACCGTAGGGATAAATTCAATGATGGTACAATGATGGTGAATAGTTGGTGTTAGAGAGTAAGATTACTGGAATAAAGCTTATTATTGACGATGTTGTCTCAAATCTAAATGGTGAGTGTGTATCCGTTTATTTTAAGTTTCGATATCATTCTCATGCTTGGTGTGTTAATGATGGAAATGTGTTACCCATTTTACTATTGAAAAGTTTTTGGTTTCCCAATCTTGGCTGAAATGCCGGACTTTGCATTTCTATCGCACCATTTATCATGAGTGTACGGTGGAGTTGTCTCTTAATAGATTTTCGTCATCTTATCCTATGTTACACTTTCTAGGATTTCATAAGGATATATGTTCGGGGATGGATGTTGGTTGTGCTATACTAAGCGAGATGGTTTTGTTTATTTTGTTTATTTTTGGTGCTGCCGAAGTTAGATGAGGCGTGTATGGCGCGAGAGAACTGGACGTCTTCGATTGGGTTTATTCTGGCTTCTGCTGGGTCGGCTATTGGGTTGGGGAATATTTGGAAGTTCCCGTATGTGGCCGGGGTGAATGGTGGTGGTTCATTTGTTTTGGTGTATGTGTTATGCGTTGTGCTTGTCGGATTGCCCGTGATGAGTGCAGAGATGCTGGTGGGACGGCATACTCGCCGAAACGTTATCAATGCCATGGGTAAGATTGAGCAGAGTTCTCCACGTTCTTTGATGCGTTATGTTCTGAGTGCGTTAGCTTTGGCAGTGGCAGCGATCTTGTTTATTCAGCAGGCATGGATACTTGCAGTGGCAGTGGTAGTTGCTGCTGCGGCATTGGCGTGGAAGGGTTTTTCTGTTCTTGGTTGGATATGTACGGGGGTGGCTTTAGCCATTCTTTCCTATTATGCGGTGGTGGGTGGTTGGATTGTGGATTATTTATGGCGGGCAATCTGTGGAAGCTTATGCTTGGCGGGTGAGACAACAGCCGAAGCGGCACGAGATTCGGGTGTCGTATTTCAGGCCTATGTAGGTAATCCGTGGCGGGTACTGATTGGATTCTGTGTGTTCATGGCGTTGACGGGGGCGGTTATTCTGGGGGGCATTCAGGCAGGCATTGAACGTGTGAGCAAGGTTTTAATGCCAGCGTTATTTGTACTGTTGGTGGTGGTGGTGGTACGCGGTGTGACCTTGCCTGGGGCATGGGCTGGAGTAGTTTTTTTGTTGAAGCCAACAGTGGTTGGCTTCACTCCGCATGTAATTCTGATGGCACTGGGGCAAGCGTTTTATTCTCTTTCGCTTGGAATGGCTATTGCGGTAACCTATGGGTCTTATCTTCATCGTGGACATAATATATTGCGGGCGGCTGGATGGGTCGGGGTGTTGGATACTGTGGCGGCCTTGTTGGGGGGATTGGCGATTTTTCCTGCGGTGTTTGCTGCAGGTTTAGATCCTTCCGCCGGCCCGGGGTTGATTTTCGGTGCATTGCCGGCTACATTTAGTGCTATGCCGTGGGGAAATTTTTGGGCAGCGTGTTTCTTCTTTATGTTATTGATTGCGGCGGTAACGAGCTCAGCTTCGCTGTTGGAGTGTGGGGCAACGGTGTTTGTGGAGCGTGTACGCCGCAGACATGGCAGGGGGTCGCGTAAAGTGGCGGTTCTGACGGGGTTTGGGCTGTGTGTGGCCATGGGATTGCTCTCCGTGTGGTCAACGGCGGATTGGGCTTGTACGCCGAATTTGAAGGCATGGGTAAAAGGCGGTTGTGGAAGTTTAGCATTGGATAGCTGGTTTGATACACTCGATAACTTTGCCTCCTATTGGGTACTTCCATTTACGGCAATGGGTATTGCGTTACTAGTGGGATGGGTGTGGACACCACGTCGTGCTGCGCAGGAATTGTTGGCCGCAGATGAGGAGGCAAAGTTGCCACGTAGATGGTTGATATTTGGGCATTATATACTTCCTGATTGGGCTCAGAGCCGGAAGGGATTCCCGTTGTTGTTGATGGTTGTTTGGGCGGTATTAATCCGGTGGGTGGCGCCAATTGCTATTGTGCTGATTTTCTTGAATTCAACGGGAATACTTTCATTTACAGGCCGATCTACATCAGCTCAATCTGCTTCGGAAACGGTTTCTGCGGAGAATCGTGAAAGATGAAATGTGTGATTTGCAGTTTTACTCTGTTTGCCGGCGTTATTCTGGGTGCAAGTTTAGATCCGAAAGCTTCGTATCAGCCAATTATTGATGCCAAACCGTTCGGTGAGTTGGCTGCGCAGGTAGGTACGAGTTCGGTTACGCAGGTGGAACAGCAAAAACAACGGGAGGAGATTGCCCGTAAGTTCCGAATGTGTGGCATTGCCGATTTGCCTGATGGGACGCGTAAGATTGCATTTCTGGATGAAACATCTGGACAGCCAGTTTCCTGCCTGTTGAGTGTTGGTGAAACACAGAATGGCTTTACGTTGCTTTCTGCCGATTACGAGCGTGAATATGCCACGTTGAAAAAAGATGGCATTATGTTAACATTGGGGCTTGGGAAAGGACTGATCGAGGTTCCAGAAGTTTCTCCTGCGGCGTCTGCTGTGGAAGGTAAAATGGAAGTAGTGTCGTCGAGGAAATCATCTGAAACGGTTCCTGGCGACAGAGGTTCTCAATCGAAAAGTGTGCGGCCCTCTTTTAGGGCACGGCTCTTGCAACGTCAGGCTCAACGGGTTGAGGCGGAACAGACCAAACGTCAGGCTTTGGAGGCAGGGGCAACAGAAAAAGCGAAGGCGTTTGCTGAACGGCGGATACAGATTGAACGAATTAAACAAGGGCTTGCTCCAACGGTTCCGATTGTTTTGACGGTTGCGGAAGATGCGGAGTTGGAGGCGGCTGGTGCATTTATTCATCGTGAAAAGAATGAGTCTGGAACTGTTGGAAAAGAAACACCTGCTGGAGTCGATCCAGTGAACGAAGCCGCTGGGGAGGCTAAATCTGCTCCGGGTGTGCAACATCAGGAGGTCGAATGAAATATCCTCAGCCAAACGTGGCGGACATTGAAGCAGAAGAGGCGCGTTTGAAGCCTCACTATGAGGTGTTTATGCGTGAGCATGGTGAGCAGCCGGATTTTTTACAGTTGCGTGAGTGGGCAACGGAGAATGTGAAGGAACGGATTATTCTTGAATGTGAAGCCGAAGCTGATGGGTGTACAGTAGAAGTATTGCTGAAGCGAATTGCTAAGACGGTTCCGGAAGTAACAATTGCGGAAGCCCGCGACTATTTTCGGGCACATCCGGAGCAGTTTGTTGCACCGGAACGGGTTCATGCTCGCCATATCGTCCTTCATCGGGAAGATTACTCGCCTGCTGATGCGGTTACCATCTTACTGAATCTCCGTAATAGATTGTTAGCTGAAGAGTTATCGTGGAAAGAAGCTGTTGCCAGATATTCATCTTGTGCAGGGAATGACGATTTGGGTGTCTTTCCGCGGGGTGTAATGGTTGAGGCTTTTGAAGAGGTAGCTTTTGATGCTCCAGAGGGAACGATTACGGATGTGGTGGAAACACCGATTGGTTGGCATTTGATTCAAGTGTTGGCACATTTCCCGGAAGAGCCCATGCTTTTTGAAGAAGCGAGGGAGTCATTGTTGAAGCGGCTGCATGAAACGCGGGAACGTGAAGCGTTGGAAGCCTTTGTGGATGCTCGAAAAGTGAATTTCCCGAAAGCATAAAGGAGGAAATAACCGATGATGCGGACAATGTTGTTGAGTGCAGCATTTGGGTTGATGGAAGTGTTGTGTATGGCTGCCCCAACGTTAAATCTATCTGGGGCCTGGCAGGTGAAGTTGGAAGATGGAACAACCGCAGCAGTAACACTGCCCGGAACATTGAGTGATGCGAAACTTGGCCCTGCTGCAGAAAAGGCGGTGTATGGTGCCTTGACTCCGCGTCATCAGTATGTTGGGCAGGCAGTTTATACCAAAACCTTTACGGTCACGCCGGACATGACGGGGGATTATGAGCTCTTTATGGAGCGTGTCATGTGGAAGAGTGAAGTAAGCCTCGATGGACAGGTATTGGGTTCATGTGATTCGTTGGCTACGCCTCATTGTTACACGCTTTCTGCTGCATTGCTAAAGCCTGGTGAGCATACGCTTACAGTGCTGATCGATAATCGGCAGATTCACCCGATTGGAGAAAAAAGCCATAGTTACGGGGATTCCATGCAGACGCGCTGGAATGGAGTAATTGGTAAAATTGAGTTGCGCCCGATGAATCCACTTCGGCGGGTACGGGTTTTTGCTCCGTTTGGAGAGACGGTACGTGTGCAGCTTCCGGTGAATATAGACCCAGGGCACGTTAAGGCCGCCGTAGCGGGGGTGAAAGCTGTCCGTCTTGCAGATGGTGTAGACAGTTTGAACTTACGGGTTCCAGGGGCTAAACCATGGAGTGAATTCGATCCACAACTCTATGTGCTTCGATTGGAGTGGCAGGGGTTGAAGCATGAGGTCCGTTTTGGGTTCCGTTCATTTGAGTGCAGGGGTAACCGTGTTTACATGAACGGAACCCCATTTTTTGTTCGTGGGAATACAGACAACTGCCACTTCCCATTGACGGGTTATCCTGCTATGGATAAAGCCACATGGCTGTGTATTTTTTCCAAGCTGAAGGCTGAGGGGGTCAATCAGATCCGTTGCCATACGTGGGCAACACCGCAGGCTGCATTTGATGCTGCGGATGAATTAGGCATACTGATTTCTCCAGAAGTCCTTTGGATTGATGGATGGATGGTGCGGGATTATGCGTATCTTAAGGGGCTTGGGCGTGGTTCGGTAGAAGTCGATACGTTCGTTCGTAATGAACTCTTCCGAATTTTAGATGCTTATGGTAATGCCCCTTCGTTTTATTCACTCAGTGTGGGGAATGAATTGGGTAGTTCGGATTTTACGTTATTGGGGCGTTGGATGAAGGAATGCAAGGAATATGATAGCCGTCATCTTTATGCAGCTTCCTCCGCTAGAAAGATATCAGTTGGGGATGATTTCATTGTAACGCATAATTATCCCGGTGTTGGTATGGTGCGTGAACGTCGTCGGGAGGGAACCGATTGGGATTATGAAGATGTTTATTCTAAAACGAAATTGCCGACCGTGGCACATGAGATTGGGCAGTGGCCGGTCTTCCCGGAGTTTGAACGAGAGTTGCCGAAATACACTGGATTGCTTCGGGCGTGGAATTTGGAGCAATTGCGCGATGCGAGTGTGGCGGCAGGTGTTTTGCGTTTTAACCACGCGTATGCCCGTGCTTCACTGAAAACGTGTCTATTGATGTATAAGGACGAAATCGAGAGCTTTCTCCGTACACCTTCGTGTGCTGGGTTACAATTGCTTGGTATTCAAGACTATTCTGGGCAGGGCGAGGCCTTAATCGGTTGGTTTGACTCTTTTTATGATCGTAAACCGGGTGCAGAAGAAATGATTCCGGTGAGTACGTATTTCGCTCCAACCGTGTGTTTGGCGCGTTTTGCTAAGTATACGTGGAAGGCAGATGAAACCCTCATTGTCAAACTTGTGATTCATAACTATGGCGCGGCGCCGCTTATAGGGGAAATCCCGTGGGCGTTCGCTGGTAAACGGGGAACTGTAAAGGTAAATGTACCCATTGGTGAAGTGCGCCAAGTTGGACAAGTTTCTATTCCTCTTGCCAACATATCAACTCCTGCCAAACATGTTTTTACCTTTGGAGACAATGCGTGGCCGTTATGGGTTTATCCTGCCAGTGTTTGTGCTGATGTACCAGATGGAATTGTTTTTACAGATAGTTTAAGTGAAGCTCGGGCGGCTATTGCTGCGGGAAAGCGCGTTCTGTTTGATGCTTCGGGCTGTGCTAACCCAAAGGCGGTGATCCCCTCGGCCTTTCGGCCGGTTTATTGGAGCACCACATGGTTCCCTGGACAACGCAACTCTACGCTTGGCATGGTAGTGCAGAACACAAGCCCGGCATTTGCCCTGTTCCCAACGGAAGATTGGCAGGATTGGCAGTGGAAACACCTTGTGAACAGTGCCAAGACATTTCATATTACAGGTGCAGATGAGGCTTTTGTTCCGTTGGCGATGCCGATTGTTGATTTTCATAAACCTGCCTTGGCGGCAATCCTTTTTGAACTACGCCTGGGACAGGCGCGAGTGTTGGTTTCCGGGATTAATCTTTCGGATTCTCGTCCTGAAACGCGTCAGTTGCGCCGCTCTCTGTTGGAGTATGTCGCTTCTGATGCATTTGATCCCAAGGGTACCATTGAGTTGCAGTCTTTTCAATCGTTGTTTTATGATGCTCGATCGGAGTTGCCTCCGCGTCCGGTTCAATATGCAAAGGCCGTTGCGTATTTCGAGTGTGCGGCATTGCTCACCCAGCAAAATCGGAACGTATCGTGGGCTAAACAACGCGATCGTGCGGAACTTTCTGCAGGTACATATACACTTACAGGAAAAGATTTGCGTACGTGGGCAGATAAAGATGGCAGGTATTGGGTAGGGGATTCTTTAACCTTAACGCTTACGGGATGTACTAATATTCGTGGACGGTTGCTTGTTCGATTCCGCGACCCGAATAAAAATGGACGTACTGCTCGTGGAACGTTTGATGGAAATCGTTCGTTTGAGATCCCTCCTCATGCAAAAGGTCCAGGTAATCCAGACGGTTCGTACTGGTTGAATCTTCCTGTTGATATGGAGGATTTTCTGGATGGCAAATTGCAGCTAAATATCGAAAAAGTAACCGGACCAAATGTAATGATTGATCGTGTCGTTTTGTTGCCAAATGTTGAAGAATAGGAATGTGAGTGGTAATCAGATTACCCCCGTTGAATTATCGACGGGGGTTTTTGTTTACTATCTCTTTAAACGTTACAAGGTTATACGTTTTTGTAGGTGGAGCAGGAAATATACGTGAAGTTTCGGTGGGTGTACATACGTTTTTGTCCTCGCCCCGACATTACCTTAAAGCCGCCCCGGTTTTCTCCTGAACTCGGGGCGACGGCTTCAGGAAGTGTCTTTCTACTTGAGGTATGTGTCATTTCACGATCCGATTTTTAAGTATAAGTTTTTTTATAAAACGCTTGTGTTCTAGATAATCTTATGATACAATATGACTCGTATTTCACGCTTGGTGGGTTACCAAAGTGGCCAACTGGGGCGGACTGTAAATCCGCTGGCTTTGCCTTCCTACGTTCGAATCGTAGACCCACCACCATCTTACTGCAAACGGTTTCCCCGGTTGCAGTTTTTTATTTTACATTACTACGGGATGTGTATTATTGTGCTCTTATGTTCCGCGCACTCATGTTTGTGTGGCAACTAGAACAATTCGATAGCGACTAGGGGTTGAACGATAGCGTTAGTCTGTTATTGTTCATCTTGGTCAGAACTTGATCTTGATATATGTTATCGATAAAAGTTGTAATGCTTTTAACGCGATGCAGTAAGAAGGAGATACTAAAAATAAATAGAATAGAAAAATCTGGGCATCATAGATATGATGCCCAGAGGGGAAGAGTAACTTGAAGAGGGTTAGTAATCACTCAATGATGGAAATTTCTGCCATAGAAGCGAACTCTTGTCCTCGTTGTTCGCTGAGTCCGATAAAACGAAGGTAACGAATATTATTTTGCGCGGTTGCAAAACGAATCGTTTGAGGGTCAGCAGAGTCTTGTAATTGCCCTTCATGGACGATCGTCCATGTTTTACGATCGGACGAAACTTCGATTCGGAAGTCTTTTATCCGTCCATTTACTCCTTCTTGCCGTCCAAGACAAACAATTCCTTTCAAAGTTCTTGGTTTCCCTAGATCAAGTGTTACACTGTGAGGATATTTTCCTAAGGTAACACCATACTGGGAGTGCCAAAGGGTCATAGGATCGCCATCGCAGACTTTTGAACCCTCAGCACCAGGTTCTTGTGAAGAACACTCTACGACCTTGAAGGTTTCTTGGGGGGGGGGCATCGTCTCATCCAACACTACCGGACGTTCGCGTGTTGGGCTGATTTCTGTGTTTTCTGATGTGTTCGGGCGGATGGCCAGATTTAGGCGATAACCTTTATCCGTACGAGGAATATCACGGTTTAACGGTCCAGGGCCACAAGAAGCGCCACCCAATCCTCGATTGACGGCTAGCACGGTGAGGATTGTTTTTTGTCCAGGTTCAGGCAATTCCGCCCAGTGCTTAGTTAGGCACAACTCTGTTGCAGTGTAGGGTAATGCCGAGAATGCAAAAGTCTCCGCATTCAGGGCTGTTACCGTGAATCCATGGCGGCCAGATTTGTCTTTAAGATTTACCCATATGGCCTCTTCTCTATTTCCCATATCATTGGGGCGTGCATATTTGACAACCATGTTACGAACACTGTCGGTATATACGCCAGGGAAAGACCCTGTTTTTCGATCTGGGTAGTTTTCAAAAGGACCTCTGGCGTTATATACAACCTGATCTAGTGCTGGAATGAGGTCAAAGGAGTAACCTAATCGGCCTAATTCAATAATACGCCCACGTGGCAGAATAACGGATTGCAGCGTGATTGTTCCGTCTGGGTAAACACGCCAAGCCGCATTAACGATAAAGTGTGTATTACGGTTGGTTACTGGAGTTGAAAGTTTGACAAATGTGGTTGCGCCGTCACCATCAAATGTACGTAATTGCTCTAATTGTCGCCCACGTACGGTAACTGAGCTGTTGAACGAAACAATGCCATTGGCATCGGTTTGTATGTTTGATATTTTTGCCTGGATAGGAACAAGTTCGCGCAATCCCTGTTGTGCCCACTCATTTCCTTTGTTCACTTCATTGGAAGAAGGGCATCTGAACGCATCTACAGTCATGGGGCGGCGCATGAGTGCCTTTCCATTTAATGTATACTGAGTGAGCAATCCCGTATCTTTACCAAATGTGGCGACAAAGTTTGTGCCGATCAGCTCAAGAGCATGATCTTTATCATGGATAGTGACTGCTGCGGTACCCTGTTTAATGACAGGTGGCAATGCCCGCTGTTGTTGAAGTGAAAATTGATCGGAAGCAACGACGGTACCTTCTTCGAGCAGTCTCTCTGCCTTTTTGAGAAGAAACTCTATACGAAGTGCATACCCATCGTATGTTCGTGGAACGTTTATTGGAAGCTCAAACGTTTTAGTCTGTTGCGGTTGGATATCTGCCACGTCAAAGTAACCGACTTGTTCCGTAGCACGACCATTTTTGTAAAGCGTCCAGCGGGCAGTTACGTAGTTCAAAGGCCGAAAATAATTTTTGTTACGAATGGTGATTTTACCACTTGTAAGTGTCGCTTTGATGTTTTGGTAAACATGGGCGACTTCGTAGTACCCAGGTTCGGGGATACGGCCGGCAAGGATTGTGCCGTTACAAACAAATTGCCCGGAGTTTGGATGATCACCCCAGTCTCCACCATAGGCCAAAATGCGTTTGCCTGAAATGGGCGAATCGTACCATAAAGCCTGATCAACCCAGTCCCAGATCGCGCCACCGAGGATTACATCGGAACTTTCAATCGCACATTGATAATCAGCGAAGTTCCCCAAGGCGTTCATCATGTTGTGGGCATATTCAGAGATATAAAATGGCTTTGTGTCTTTGGTTTGTTTGGCTTTCCACTCCACCCAGCCGACAGAAGGATATTGATTAGAACCCATATCTACAATCGCATTATTACGTTCATAGTGCGTAGGGCGTGAAATGTCTCTCGCTTTGAGTGTCCGCTCGGCAATGGCAAAGTTACGCCCAGGCCCAGCTTCATTCCCAAGTGACCAAATAACAACACAAGGTTGATTCTTGTTGCGTTCGACCATAGCCATGATACGATCTACGTGCGCATCTAACCATTCAACGGGGTGTGACAGGGATTCCTTTCCATAATAATACCCGTGAGATTCAATATTGGCTTCATCTTCCACGTAGATGCCATATTTATTGCACAAGTAATAGAAATAAGGGGCGGCCGGATAGTGGGAACACCGAACGTGATTAATGCTAGCCGCCTTCATGAGCCGAATTTCGTCTTCTACAGCTTTTTCTGAAACGGTATGTCCGGTCCAAGGGTCTGCTTCATGACGATTTACACCTTTCAGTTTAATCTTTTGCCCATTAACCCAGAAGCGTTTTTCGGCTTGACCGTTGTGTGCTGCGACTTCGACTTTTCGAAAACCGAGCTGCGACGGAACAACTTCAATCAAGGTATTTTTCTCGTCACGTAATTCCAATATCAACGTATAGAGATTAGGGCATTCTGCAGACCAAAGGAGCGGCGTATCGAAACGCAGCTTTAGTCCGGTTTTCCATGAAGTTTGTCCGGTGATATTGAAAACTTTTTCTGAGATGCCATCCCAGGGGAAATCGGCGGGTTTTACAGGCTTTACCTCATTCCCAGCGGCATCAAAAACTTTTGCAGAAAGTTTCGCTTCAGCGGGCAAATTGGCTGCACGGAGATTTTGTAATTCAACGTCAATGGTTACTTCCCACCGCCCATTCATTTTGTTCCAATCCAATGGATTCGTTTGAACAAAAAAGTCGCGGATATGTACTTGTGGTACGGCATATAACTGAACTGTGCGGAAAATTCCGGAAAGGCGTGTCATATCCTGGCATTCCAGGTAGGCACCATCGCTATATCGGTAGACCTCCACAGCTACTACATTTTCACCATGACAAAGATATGGGGTGATACGAAATGCTGCGGGATCTCGCGAATCTTTAGAAAAACCTATATACCTGCCGTTGATCCAAAGATAGAAGAATGAATCAACGCCGTCGAATTGGATGTAGACCTCTTCCTTGCGCCATGCATCTGGGATAGTAAAAGTTCTGCGATAACTGCCAACGGGATTCCGAGCTTCATAGTTTGTATAGTGTTTGGGTGGCGTAGTCATGACACGTGGCCAATCTCTTGCAAAAGGATAGGGCTGATTGGCGTATAGCGCTGTTCCCCAACCTTTACGCTGTGCCGGATCTGCCCCTATGGTTTGCCAAGACGCTGGAACAACAATTGTTTCCCATCCGGAAACGTCATAGTCTGGATTTTGAAACCCGATAGGACGAGAGGCAGGATCTTTACTCCACTTAAACTTCCACTCCGTTTTACTATCTAGACTTTGCCATCGAGAGCTAAACTGCGGCAGGATCTGTTTGGCACTGGCTTCTTCTGTGAAGCTAAATGCCCACGCGCGTGCAGGCTCTTTGTTGTAGGAAAGGTTTTGTTCCTGTTCCCATTCCAGCCCTGTTGGCGCGTCAGCCGTTCCGAATCCATGAACTGCAAAACCGGTTGTAGCCACGCAACATAACCCGATAAAGAAGCCGATTCTATTCATTGTTTTCTCCATAAAAGGGGGCTTGTGTCATTGATTGAGGATGGTAATATATCGGATTGAGGAATGCAAGGGGGCGGTTTATAATCCGACACGCGTGTATTTTGCGATATACATCGGAATAGGGGGTTACAAAGAAAAGGCTGCATCGGAAGGCATTCTCCAATCACCTCGGGGTGATAATGCGAT
>ERZ808286.905-NODE-905-length-16703-cov-7.449724_pt1 | contig 16703 bp, 25 predicted proteins | sample MGYA00521276_ERZ808286 | MGnify/ENA primary metagenome ERZ808286 (study PRJEB31516, sample SAMN03275607) | gut metagenome | biome: mammalia-associated habitat; material: feces | host: Papio cynocephalus | place: Kenya | collected 2012-08-01 ... | reverse complement strand
CGTCAATGACCTTCGGCTCAAGGAACACAATGGTGCCACTGGTCAGCAGTTCCACCACGCCGTCTTTCCGAATATTATACGTTCCCGTATAGGTAAACTTCGGTGCACCCGCACCAACCTTACCCCTATATCCAGCATTAACAATCATATTGTAATACTCCTTTCCAAAAATTACCCACGGAAGACCCGCACCCGCCAGCCCACGCCGATACTAAAACCGCCGCTTCACCGCGCCCACCCACTTCCACAACGAAAGCTACTTAGCCGATGATAATCACATTGAAGTAGATACTCGCATCAGGGATACTATCGGCAGTAAACGTCAGCGTACCAGCAGCCTGTGCAGTGCACCGCACATTGTTCTCCTGCGACTTTGCCCAACCGGTAGCACTGGGGCTGGTCACAATATTGTTAGTAGCGGTCACTCCACCAACAGCCACAGTCTGCACATACGTCTCACCACTCTGCGTCCAGTTGCCATTATTCAGCAACACCGAACTCCCAGTGCTCTTGACCGCACCATCCTCTCTGCTCATGAAATACGCAGCGTCATGCCCCTGCAACGTATCCGCGTCAATCTCCGTACCGCCACCAGCGGGCGCAGTCGTGAACACTGTCAGCAGTGTACCGGTCAGAACCGCCAGCACATTGCTGTTAATCTTCCACGCGCCACCCGGCAGCGTCTCACCAGTCGGCAGCAGAGTAGACACCTGAACACCATCCACGGTACAGGTATCGCCCTGCGCCCAGTCACTGGTAGCCACGAATCGGATAACAGCCGCGCCGGGAGTGTTTCTGGTGATAGCGTGAACCGTACCACTCTTAACCTCGGTAGCCAGCTGCACGCCAGCGTCACGGTTCTTACCCATGTTGGTATCAATACTTTGAATGTTCTGCGCTTCAACAGTCAGGGGATTGAAGATATCGCTGCCCTCATACTGCTTGAAACCATAGTTAGTTGTAGTTTTCATTGATTAGTTACCTCCTCCATTCTTGTAGTCTCTAATCATCGTGTACGCAGCTTCATTGGTGACAGTGGCTTTGAGCGTATACTTCACACCCTCTGCCGTGTTCTCAATGGTAGCTTTGTACGCAATTTTATTGTGTTGGCAGTAGTTGATAAGCTGAGTGCAACTCTCCATCGAGTTACCCTTGAAATCCAACTCACATACTGCTGTCAACCATGCGTCAATAAACATAGTTTACCTCCTTATTCCTGTGCAAAGATATTCTTACCATTATTCACCAACTGCGTACAAGTGGCATTGTAAGAAATAACCTTGTTGACAGTTCTGTTCGCGGTGACGATACCGTCAACTTTGATAGCCTCGGTCATGTGCAGACTGGACAGATAATCAATCATATCCTGAATGCTCTCACGCTCACCAGTAAACGGGTTGAGCACAGTCACGCTGATAACCTGCTGACTAATCTGCTCAAGCAGCCAGTCATTGTTCTGAGCAATCTTAGTATCCGTGTACGCGCGACCGCCAGCTATCTCGTTGTCCTGTCGCTGAAAGTTATCGTCCATCTGGTTCTGGAAGCCCTGCAACGCACCAGTGACGTTATCCACGAACTGGTTATAGTCATTGGTCAGCTGCTGCAAAGCCTGTTCATACTGACGGATACTTTTTTCAATCTCTCCATCGGTATACGCCTTAGACGCAGCCAACACCTGGTCAGAGAAGTTATTGACTTGCTCCACCAGCTCATTGGTCTTGGCGATAATCTCACCCATTGCGTCCTGATAACTCAGAGCGTCAGTGTACACCGTAGGCAAAATCTTCTGGATACGGATACAAATAGGCTCAATGTTACCCTGCAAATTGTTGTAATCAGCCATTGTGTTTCACCTCCTATCTAACAAAATCCTCCGTTGTCTTGATAAAGGCATTGTACCCATCGGCGATAGCCTTACGCATATACGCCTCAGCGTTTGCCTTTACCTTAAACGCGCCAATCTGCACATAGTACAGTGTCTCCTCCGGTTCCTCTGGTTTATCCTCAGGCGGCTCTACGAAGGGAACCTCAAGATAATTGCAGATACCCAGAGCGATTGCTTCGCCAATCTCCACGATATGGGAAGTAATCCACTCAGCGCCTTCCTTGCAATCGTGATATTCACACTCACAATATGCACAAATACCGTTGCTGTTCTTCATCTCATACCACGTCTGATTCTGAGGAATACCGCCCTTACCCACAGCTGCACCGGGAATATCGATGATAGCGTTATAGATAGCGGTTGCCAGCAGCTTACCGTTTTCGGTGCCCCAGTTGTAGATATTCGTGCCTCTGCGTGTGGAGTTCTTCAACCCGGTTGCGTTGGTGTGAATAGGCACATATAGCATATCTTCCTTGAGGTCACGTACCATCGAGTTTGCCTCATCAATACGCGCGTACATGGAATCGCTGCTGGGCAGTACCGCTTTCACATGAGAACGCAGCAGAGCGTCATAGGCAGCCTGTGCAATCTGCTCACACCAAAAGCACTCGTTGTGATTGTTGCCGTAGTAGGTGTTCCCTATCTGATTGCTGGGACTAAGATAAACGAACATATACCCTCCTTAATCTAACAGGCAGAAGAACAAAGGTTCCAGTTCATTCATCAGCCTGAGGTCAATGTTAACCAGCTTGTCGATGTACTCTCTCAGCAACGCAGAGTAGGAACCAGTACCCTGCTTACCGGTGACACGCTCCACATAGTTCGCTGTGGAGTTGCCGGAACTGTTAGAAGTAGCATCGTTAGCCTGTGCTGTGGTGAGGTACTTCCCATCTACCACATTCTGGATAGAACCCTGAGGTGTCTCGCTGTACTTGTTCAGGCTATTGCCGGAACTGGTACTGCTGTCAGTAGACTGCCCATCATGCGTTCTGGTGATATCCACATCGAACAGAGGATTGAACTCCTGAGACACAGCCGCATACATTTTATTGTATACAGGCATTAGCTCGTTCATGTAGGTATCCAGTCTCAGTCTCCACAGTCCGACAGTCTCATGGGCAATCTCCCTAAGGTAGAAGTGCTTTAGGATTTTGGTTTCCAGAGTGAGGCGGTAGCTTTCATCCCAAATTGGGAAGTCCATGAAAATCTTAGGCGCGGCGGCAGCTACAACCTTATTCACATCATCTGCTCCTACGCTATTCACCAGCCCTGCGTAGCTCTCACAGATATACCGCACCTGAGTAGTGTAGTTACTCAAAAGGCTTCACCTCTTTCTGTGCCCATTCGCACCACGGAATTCGGTATCCAGCGGCGTTGAGGTTACACGCAATGTTGTGCTGCTTGAAGCTGCACAGTGAACACTCCATAACTTGGCAGTACTGCGTCATGACTTCCTCAAAGAGTTCCTCATTCTTCAATAGAGCCTGTGCGTTCAATGTCATCTACGCTTTCCTCCTCCCCATCGTCTACCATGTTCAGGAAATCATCACGGTACTCCACAGAGATATTCAAGCCGAACATAGCGTTGATTTGTTCACACGCTTGCTTACGCATTTCCAGTCTGGAATATCTGCTTGCGATAGTGCCGCCTTGTGCCCTCGCCACTTCGTCAGTAATCATGCGCTCTTTCTTGACAGTGTTCACAGAACTGATACCAATTCTGGTTAGCGCTTCGTTCCATACCTGGGTCTTGAGCTCGTACAAGTCTTTGAACGTAGACGGAGCACCAGTGGTGAGTACATCAAACGCCCGGTCAAGGTCACTACCCTTAGTGGCATAGATAACGGGCTGATTGCCCTGCCACTTCATGTAGGCGTTTTCCAAACCCAACTGTTGGTCAGTTGTGGTGCGGATAAGGATAGGCGTTTTCTGCGCGTTGACGTTCACGTCAATAGCACGGTCAATGTTTACCAACTTAGCTGCAAAGAACTGTGCGTCAGGAACACTCGGGTATCTGAGATAGTTGTTGTAGATAATGACACTGTTGGTTTCGTTCAACTCATACTGGTAGCCGTTGACAGCATACGCTGTGCGGATTTTGGGAACACGGTATACGTTCAACTGCCCGCCGATACGAGCCTGCAAGCAGAGGAACTCGTCCATTGCTTCATCCTTGAAGAAAATGGCGTAGCCCTCATTGAACAGCGTCATTTCCATGAAGCGCGGGTCAATTCCTTCCGGGAGATTGTGCCATTCGAACATGGTCATACCCAACTCGGAGAGATGGTTGAAGTAGTGGTTGTAGGTGATATTGTTCATCACAGCACTATTCCAAAACTGGCTCATGATACCACCGAGGTTCTTTTTGCACTTGTTGTTCTTTCCCATAGTTTACCTCCTTTCTTAGTGTTATATTAACACCAGCGCTTACGCGTTGATGGGGTTGGTGAAGTCCCCATACTTACCTACCTTGGTAATGTCGTTCCAAAACGTAATACCATTGTCATAGATAGCTTTAATGGATTCTGCGTCAGAGGCGGGGATGGAACCGGTGAACTCGCAACCCTGAGTTTTGACGTAGTTCCAGTTAGCGCGGGCGTTGCGGTTGGGTACTTTGATTTGACGGCAGGGGTACCCGAATTTGCTCCAATATTCGTCGATGATAATTGCGTACTGTTTACGAATAGTTATTTCGCCACCCCAAATGCCAAAGAAACCAGAGCCCATAGCCGTATTGACAGAGGCATCGCCCAACAGTTGACCAGGCATAGCCTGCTTATCTCTGACAGTGCCCAGTGCATTTGTCACACCGGCGAACACGCTAATACCAGCGCCGACTAAACCAGCAATAGGATTAGCGGCAGTTGCCAAAGCTACAAGGCCAGTAGCACCAGCACCCGTGAGTTGGCTTGTCATACCCGCAAGGAATGAACCTTGGTTCTGCGCCCACCATGCTTTAAAAGCGTCATAGGAATAGCTGCACATAGGAAAGCCGCCTACACTAATAGCTTCGTTAAAGTTAGCCTCTGTCTCAACGCCTCCGGAACTTGGTATACTTTTAGTTCCCTTGTAATTCACGGGTGCCACAAATGCGTCACCGCCCATAAGCGAATTGCAATAAATACGAAACTCAGGCATTACGGACGTGTCAGTAAAATCTTCGTAGTGATAGATTTTATTGCTGCCGGTTCCATTCGTCATATAATAACCAGTATAGGGAAACGTTCTTATCTTATTATTTTTAGGAACATAACCATCAAAGGTGCCGAATTTTGAACTTGGCCTAAAGTTAGCCCTATACGGCGCAGGAACAAAGGTGTTTTGGCCTGTATCGCTTTCTGGGGCTAAAGCATTCGGTATCATACAGATACCAATAATGTTATCAGGTAACAGCTCAGCGTTAGTGTTGAACCATGCTTCTACTGCTGCTGGGGTTTTCAAATAGACGTAACCTCCGCCTGTAAAAACACCTTGCAAACATTTACCGCCATAAACCACCTTTTCACCGTCTACCATCTGAGAAGTGAAATAGATAGCTACACCCATATTCCCAGCTTCGTATTTGAAAGGTGGCAGTACATCAAAATTTCTGAAAACATAATCGCCATAGTCGATGGGTTCATCCAGCAGATTATCCCCGACCACATCTGTACTGCTATGCTCTCTCTCCACAAACACCGGGTCAAGACTGTAATCAAACAACCACGTCTGCATGATATCAATCTCATAACGAATGAGCGTGGTAGCCTCATTGACATATTCCACATCCGTGACGAACGCATAGAACCATCTATCATATGACATGGTGTCACTGTTGTAGTTGCGGAACATCATGTAGTTGCAGTTCAGAACATTGCCAACGTTGGTAGCAATCTTGATATATCCTCTACCATGCCTCTGGTAGCTCTGATTGACAAAGGTCAAGCCACCGGAAGTGAAACTCTGAAACACGCTGGCCTGCTGTTCCTTAGAACTGAAAAGCACCGTATGCTGATAAGTCGGGTCAAGCGGGACGTTCTTCATCAGATATACAGTGCTGTTAGGTTCAACATACATATTCTATTCCTCCTTTCTTCAAGATAGAGGGGAGAGATTTCTCCCTCCCCTCATAGGGAGTTCCTTAGGCAGCGGTGATGGTGATTTCGCACTCATCAAACTTCGTGCTGTCAAACACGGAAGTACACTTGATGGTACACTTACCAGCAGCCGCGGTCGCGCCAATCTTGACGTTACCCGCCTTGTCCACAGTGACAGTGGAAGCATAAGAGCCGGTGGCAACAGTCCAGTTGACCTCCTGAGAGGCGAAGCCGACAGTCACAACGTCAGCAGACAGGCTCACACTCTGACCAGCCTTGGCGGCAACAGCGTCAGGGGACACGGTAACAGAAGTCACGCTGGGAGTCTGAGGCACATACACAACGGCATTCTCGAAGGGAGAGCTGGAAAAGATTTTCCACACGTGGTAAAAATAGTTCCAGTACAGGCCCTGACCGTTGTAGTTCTCAGTGAACTGCATCAGGTTATCATACACCATGAACCAGTCACGGCCCACAGACACGGCGGGGATAGCCGCCAGAGCTTCCAGCTCGGCAGAGCCAATCTCGGTGTAGGTGGGGTCATCCGCGAACAGCACGTTCAGACGGGCAATGTCCAGAGCGCCGAAGCTGTCAATGGTAACAACGTGGCCCATGAAATCAGCCTTGTCCATGTTGAACGCAGCAGCCAGAGTGTTCACGTCAATGACGGCCTTAGCCTTAGCGGACATGATGAGGAACTGGTCATTATAATCCGTGTGCTGGAACACACCGGCGGGGTTGTACTCGGTGCTGGGGAACACCATCATATTGGAAGTCTCCTTGATGGTGGTGGTAACAGCGTTGGAGTTCGCAGCGGTGAGAGAGTCCACGGTAACGGGGTGGAACTGACCAGCCAGAATTTTCTTCGCCAGCAGATACTTCATGGTAATGAACTCATCATAGTTGGCGGCGGTGTACATCTGGTCAACGATACCCGCAATCAGCTGAGAGATACCGTCAGCGGACAGGAACGCCTGACGCAGCTGCTCCTGCTGAATGGTGGCCTTATAGAACTTCTGGTAGTTCATGACGTGGAAAGCAGAACGAACATCCGGGATTTCACGCTTGTAGACCTCAGTCTCAGCAACATCGGGGTCATACTGGAAAGGCTTGGCGATATTCACGAAGATTTCTTCGATAGTCTCGCCGTACTCCAGCATACCCTTCTTGAACATCTCCCAGGGGTTGGAGTACATCTTACTGGTCAGAATGACACGACCGATACGGTTCACCAGCGCGGACAGAAATTCATTCTGAAGCTGGGGCATATCCATAATGATAGCGCCAATCTCACGAATGTTGTCGGGGTCGCTGGTGGCGATGGGGACGTAGTTCTGATAGTTCACAGTAGCGCTGTTGCGGATAGCGTTCAGCACATCAATGGAACTGTTGGTCAGGGTTTTAATCTTGGGCTTAGTAGGCATATCTATATGTCTCCTTTCTTAGTTTTCGGTGAAAAGGTCATTCACCTGAATAGTGATAGCTCTGTCAGGCTCGACAGGCTGGGGGTCTTTCACTTCGGGCGGCAGCTTTTCCTCGTCCACACCGGAGAAGAAACGGTCACGGTAGCGCTGTCTCCAACTCTTATCCAATTCGTCCTTGGCGGTGTTGGCTTCGCTGAGCTGCTGCTCAAGTTCAGTGATACGCTGAGAGTTACTGTCAGTCGCAAAGCCATCAAAGGTATCAGTCATATCCTCTACGAACTGCATAGCAATGTCAGAGGTGTCATCACCGATACGCGCCTTAATAGCTTCGAGAAACTGCTCACGGTTTAGCTTTGCCATAATGTTACACTCCTTTAATATATACGGCGCATGATACGTCTACGCTTATTACCGCACATCATCCATACAGGTAAGCCCTTACGCTTCTCGGTTGGTGTAGGCGGTTCAGGACCGGGCCCGGGTGGTTCTTCGCCCGTGAAATAAGTATACCACTTGTTGGCTGCTGCTGCTCTCAGCGGCGCTTGTCCGTTGGGGTCTGCGGGGTGTTCGTAATACCAGCACCAATACTTGGCAAGAGTTGCGGGGTCTAAATCTGAGTTACAGAACTCAGCGAACGACATAGGTGGGTTCTGTGGTGTTACGCTTGGGTTCCTGAACCAAACTGCTGTCGGCTCGTTCTGTAATTGCCACAGAATGAACTCAAGTTGTAGTGCACCCTTATCCTGCCAACCACTATTGAAGTCGGCTGTTATACCGTTATCGTTCAACCACCCTGTTAGCTTCGTGTACGGTGTCCATCCTGCTAAACCACAACCGGGGTAGTAACCATGCTCTTCTTTAAAAGCTTCGGGGTCAGTGGCAAGGCTCTCCACGATACCGGGGTTAATTGTGGACTCATACTCGAAGTTAGCTATGATAGCACACGCAGCGTTGACAGAGAATGTTGCTGCCTGGATGCCACGCATCCATTCATAGATAAGGTCGGCGTTATTCTGCTGCTCAGATACAGTCAGGTATCTATTGCCATAGATAAAGCCGCTGGGCATTTACTTACACCTCCGTTGTCCCGTCCAGTTTTGCGATGAGCTTGTTCATCACGATGGTGTTGTCAGTCAGGGCCTGCTGAATTCCCTTCATTTCTTCGTGGTGACTTTCAGTGAGACGCTCAACAGTTTCGGTGAACTGCTTGGTCATCTTGTCAGCCTCTTCGGACTGACGCTGCCACATCTTGTAGACGAAAAAACCGAGGGCGATACACGCCGCAAGGGGGAACCCCAGCTGAGAAATGAGATTGCTCCAAACTTCCATTTGCCGTTACCTCCTTTCCCCTAACTTTTACAATTAGATTGTACCATATTGCTTGACAAAAGTCAAGTTTTATGTTACAATAAAGGAAAGAAATTTTAGTGAGGTGAACTCAATGGGCCAGTATTACGATGGAACAAAGCTGCTTTCCATGCTTGACATTAACGGCAAGCGCCCTGAAATTTACATGACTACAACAAACCGAACAGGCGGTAAGACTACTTATTTCGGTAGATTGTTGGTAAACCGCTTCAAGAAAACAGGCGCTAAGTTCTGCCTCCTGTATCGGTTCAACTACGAACTTGATGAGGTGGCTGACAAGTTCTTCAAAGACATTGGCGGTCTGTTCTTCCCTGACGATGAAATGACAGAGAAAACCAGACAAAAGGGAAAGTACAAAGAGCTGTTCCTGAATGACATTTCATGTGGTTATGCCATCGCCATTAATGACGCTGACAGTATCAAGAAACTGTCCCACCTGTTCAGTGATACAACTGCAATGTTCTTCGATGAGTTCCAGAGCGAAACAAATAAGTATGCGCCTGACGAACTCAAGAAGTTGATTTCTATTCACACCTCCCTTGCGCGTGGTCAGAATAAGCAAGTGCGTTATCTTCCTGTGTATATGTGCGCTAACCCTGTAAGTCTTATCAACCCATATTATGTGGAGATGGGGATTACCGGGAGATTAAAAGCGGACACCAACTTCCTTAAAGGTGATGGGTTCGTGCTGGAACAGGGTTACGTGGAAGCTGCAAGCGTGGCACAGAAAGAAAGTGGCTTCAACCGCGCCTTTGCAAAGAACGACTACGTTGCTTATTCTGCTGAGTGCGTGTACCTCAATGATAGCTCTGCGTTTATTGAGACACCTAAGGGTAGAAGTAATTACTTGGCTACCCTTAGAAGCGGCAGCAAGCAGTTTGCTATCCGTGAGTATCTGGATGAGGGTGTGGTGTACTGTGATAAGAGAGTTGATGATAGCTTTCCTATCCGTATCACGGTATCTGCAAATGACCACGATGTGAACTACGTCATGCTGAAACGGAGTGACTTGTTCCTGTCTACTATGCGCTACTACTTCGAGCGCGGGTGTTTCCGTTTCAAAGACATTGAGTGTAAAGAGATTGTTCTCAAGGCACTCAGCTATTAAGTGTCATCCGCTAATATCCTCAGGCGTTCGTCTTATCCGCTGACCCGGGTTGCAAGGGGTAAAATCCTCCGGGGCAGGGTCGGGTTCGCAGCCCGCTTGTAAGCGCCGTCTGTTGTGGATATTGGATGAAATCGGAGAGGTGGGGTTACTCACCTCTCCTTTAGTTTACTCCCTCGTCCCAAAACCGTTCACGACATATATAACACATAGTAGATGAACAATCTATGTAATCACCGTAACCCAGGTCACAAGGCTGAATATTCAACACTCCGTGACTGTCAAGATGTGCGTCAGGGAAAAGTTCAAGAAAGTTGCTCTGACGGGTTTTATGTGGGTGGTCTATCAACCACCTCTCTATTATTTCAACTTGTTGTTCGGGAGATGTCCAATTTTCAATTGCAAACTTGCAACCGTTGCTACTTCCAATAGCGTATGCTGGACAATCACAACAGGAAAGATTAGTTTTACACATCATATTTCGTTCTTTCAAAAACTTAACAGCATCCATTTACTTTTCCTCCAATCTTTTTCCTTTCGCCGCCTGCCCTCTTTCAATGTCATAAGGCAGCTTGTTTATTCTTCTTACGTAGTGAGGGTTCGCCACGCAATCAGGCTCGGGGCAGGTGAAACAGCTATCTGAATATGGACAAATACCTTTTTTGTAATAGCCCTCTATGAACGAGGGTTCGCTATTTCTTTTTAACCTCTTTTGTGACATTTACTTTCACCTCCCGTGAGTATTTTGCAAGCTGCAACTGAAACCAGTTCAGCCCATCGTTAAAACCTTTCTTGTAGTCATAGTCAGGATAACCTTTGATGGGATGAGCAAAACCTACTGCTGCAAGAACTTCCTCAGGGTCATATATCTTGTACAAATACTCACCTCATTTCATAACTGGTATCCACCAGCAGGATACCACCTTTAATTCGTTTAGGTAGCAGCTTACTTGGCACCACCAAACCTTGATGGAAATCATCCAGTGTTCGTTTCTGCTCAACAAACTTTCTTTCTTCCTCAGTAAGCTCACCTTTGGCCTCACCTGTAAGGCTCATCACAAACAGGTCTTTACATCTCTGAGGCATACCGGCACACTTTACGTTGTAGTAAGGTTCGCAGTCCTCTAAGTCCTCTTTGACAACGTGCTCGATATATGTTTTCTGACGGGTAAATGTGCCAACGTCCCAGCAGCTTTCCAGTTTCCAGCAGCAGAAGTCTGTCGGATGAACTTTGATACCCACAATTTCCTCTGGCGGTAAGTCGCAATGAATACTATCTGTGTCGGCATATATGAAACCGGGCTTATCCAAACCATGATAGTTCTTCTGAGCTGCGCGAATAGTAAAGTTCCGGGCGTAACTTGTAATAGCTGAACCGATAGGAATATATCCGGGCTTCTTCTTCGCCTCGATAACAGGCATGAAACCTACAACGCCATCATCTTTCACATACGCCAGCTTGAAACTGCTATCGGTGCTGCTCGCCATCTTACCATACAGATTGTTAAGAAACAGCTTGGCAAGCTCACGCATAGCGCCCTTACTCTCCTGCTTTATCTTCTTGTACTTAGCCATGTAGCCATCGAACAACCCTTTCTCAGCTTTGAACACAGCGCCATCAAGTATCTCTGTATCTTTCAAATTATAGTGCTCAATCATCAGTTGATAGTCTGTCTGTGTCATAGTCATTTCAACTATGGCTTCCTGTACGTTACCCTCAAGGTCTATGTATTGAGGATAGTAGTTACCATCATCAGGGTTAAGCACATCAGAAGTTGTAAGGAACTCGTTTGCCTTGTACAAACAGTTATGTTTCAGCTGGATAGTAGGAAGCATACCGGGCTTGATGTAAAACCTTGTGCGTAGTCTTACGAACCAGTACTGGCCCTCCGTTATCTCAGGCACTCTCATAAATGGTTCATCACAGAAATTACCTTTCCAGAACCACGGCCTACCCACAGGGTAATAATTGCCGCTTTCGCTGCTCATCATGGATGGATACAGACTATTCACATCAGCAGTGGTACCGTTGTGGAACTCTTTTTGTTCCTTACCCTTAACTAAATAGCACCACCCGCCACGATATGAGGCTCGAATATAGTCACCGACAGTTTCTATGCCCTCCACCTTGCTACCGTATGCCAGCTTCATATCCTCTGCGTACAGGTCGGGTAGCTTCTCATCGTAGCTACTCATACCGAAGTCCATTTCCATGGACTTTTTGTAGCCATCTTTGAACTCCTGTAAGCAACAAGCACCAATAGTCAATTTATCGTGACCCTCTTTGAACATGATTTCCAGAGCCTCTTTGACAACCAATACGTCATTGGCTATGTACTCCTTTTCCTCGGGAGTTATCTCGCAGCCAGCGTATCTATAGCCCGTGTATTCCATGTCAAGCTTTTGGTGCTTGGTTTTGAAGGCTTTACCGATACGCTTAACACTGAACGGCAGCAGCTTGAGGCTGTCACGCATCTCAATGAAATGATTATTCACCTTGATGGTGATGGTGTACCACTGCCCCATAGCGGATATGGAATACTTGAACGTATTGTTCTTCATCTTGGCCTTGGGCAACCACTCAACGTCATTTTCTTCTTTGCCTGTTCTCAAATACGCCTGTCTGAATTTCTTTTGCACCAACAAGAAGTCCAGCCAGAACGAACCATCGAACTTGAGGTTATGATAATAAATGACTACGTTCTTGTGAATCCCTGCAAGGTAATCAAAGGTTTCCTCAATGCTGTGATGTACCTGCACATCTTCGGAGAACATAGGAACAACAGCGCTTGCCCACACTTCGGTGTGGTCTTGACCTTTGTAAACGGTTGTCTCAAAGTCTCCCACCAGATACAAGGGTTTTCGCATTGTTTCCTCACCGCCTCTTGCTGTTTCTTCCTGTGCTGTTAGGGTATGCAGTGCTTCAAAGAAGTTAGCTACCCTCATCTTCCTCAAATTCATAGCTGTCGTTCCTCTCGTCCATTTCTTCCCAAATGTCTCGAACGCGTTTGCCGTATCCTAAGTTATGCTTAGATACTACACCATAGAATGCTGTAATTGCACCCATAACCCATTCTTTATCCACCTTAGACGGCGGCAAATGCAGATATATTCCTGCGCCATCTTGGTCTGCCAGCATGAGCATTGATGCAAAACGATTTCTGCCGATATCATGCAGCAAAGATTGCATAGCATCATAATAATACTGAACCGCACTTACATCATCTGAGGGTTGCGGTGCCATCAATCGGTCGGAAATTTCTGAGAAGAAATTGTCCACTGCTATATCAGACACGCGTGGTAAATTTTTAATCTGCGCAATTTTTTCTTTGCGAGTCTGTGCTGCTTTCTTGCCTGAATCTTTACGTTTCGAGGCCCCTTTCTTAGCAGATTCACTAAGCTGCTCATGACTCAGACTCTGTCTGCCACGCCTCAGGTTCTCGGCTCTCTGCTGCTTTTCTTCATCGGTCAGAGGGCGCCGCGGCTTGTGCACATAATCCGGTTTCTTTGTGCCGCCAATAGATTTACCTTTCTTCTGCTTGGCTCTCTTGGTGGTCTTTATTCCTGCGCTCTCAAGCTCTGCCTTTTCACGGACGTAATCCATGGTTATGGCTTCCGCTTGTGCGATATGCTTCTTAGTTATCTTGTCAGGGGTCTTGGGTTTTATACTGGCAACGTCCTCGATACCGATTGAACGCGCCATATTTTCGATACGCAGCATTTCACGCTGCCATGCTTTTTGGTTAGGGGTCATGCGTCTTGCCATCACTCCACCTCCTGCGTCCAGAACTCGCGGCGGCAATCAACACACCGCTTGCCCCTACACAGACCTTTCGTGTTCATAGTCTTTTCTATATTACATGGCTGTATATCGAGTACGCCGTTGCTGTCAATATAAGCATTCGGCCACTGCTCCAGAAACACACTCTGCCGTGTCTTTCGGGGGTATGCGACAGACCATTCCTCGACGATACGCACCAATACCTCCGCCCCAGTGCCGTTTCTAATACTGAAACGACACGTGTTAACATCAGCAGCCTCCTGAAATGCGGGACACCCGCGGCATCCGTCTTGTGTATTGCACATCCGATTGCGTTCTTCGATAAACTTCACAGCATACATTTATTTCTCCCTCCTTACAGCAGCACTGTCCACAACCACAGGGACACACCGCAGCAGATTCTTCCAGCCCATTTCAGATAAGGCTCTTTTCCAGCGAACACGTCCAGCACGTCAAAGGCTACGAACAGGCCAGCGCAGAACGTGAGTGCAGATATGATAATGGCTATCGCTATTCTCATACGCCCTCCTTAGAAGTGAGCGCCCCATATTTCAGGGGCGCTCTTGGTTGTTTTAGAACCACTCGTCCATGGACTTGTCCTCATAAGGCTTGCCCTTTTCCCACTTAGAAACCCACAGAACGTCAACGGACTTTGCCTCACCTGTCACCTCGTCGGTATAGGGTTCCTTGGCCATGTTGCAATCACCCTTGCGGAGAACGATATTCGCCGGGCAATCAGGGGCACCGCATTCCTCACGGAACTTTACCTTGTTGGCCTTGTCACGACCGGGCATAGTGGTGAAGTAGGTGAAAAACGTTTTCTTGCCGTCCTTGGAAGTACGCTTCTTGGCGAAAATAGTCAACTCCAAAATCTTCTCCATAGTTCGTTACCTCCTTTCTCAGCGGGTCACGGGCACGGAAATAGCGAGAAACTGCTCTTCATCCACGCCACGCAGTTCTTCCTTTACCTCAGAACCGATAACATAGACAACCTTGAGAGTGTCAGTGTCCAGCTTCTTCTTGGCTGCTTTAAGGATTTTGTCGTTGTCGGGCAGAACGTGAGGCAGCGTCAGGGTCTTGGCCTCGGTTGCGTTGGTGGTCGTGTCCATGGTCATGACAGTGACCTCCATGGTGCGGAACGTACGAGTAATCATCTTTGCCATAATATTGGCCTTTCTCACCTTATGAATTTATAGTACTGTGTGGACTACCTGCCATCATCAGACACCGGGCGGTGAATCCGGCGTGACGGAAAGCGCTCAGTGGCGCTTTTTCCGTTTCGGCTTTTCCATATAATCGAGTACGCACATGAGCCAGACTACAAGCTGTGCAGCTAATATGATACAAAGGACTATGAACAACCACGGATTTACCATTAAAATGATGGGTTCAATGTTCATTAAAATACGCCTCCATTTCTTGTAAGTGTAAATCTTCCTCTTTAAACATATCGAGTTCACGTTGAAAATCTCCAATTACAGAATTTATTGCTTTAAAAGTGTATGTACTGCCGTTCACCTGAACGTTGTGCAGCAAGTCACGGTGTTCGAAAATCCAGCGCCTCGCAAAGTCTTCCTCGGCCTCGCTTCCGGGTGTGTAGTCGATTATTGCGTGCTGAATTGCCCATCTATGAATTGTCATATGCTGTTTCCTCCGTCATTGTCTAAAGGATATCATATATCCGGTGTTTTGTAAAGTATGAGAATTGAATGGTTTGTGTGTTGCCCATTAGCGCGGCTTATATCGAACATGGGTTCGGTATAAGCTCAGCTAATGGGTATAAGTTGAGTTAATATTCCATCTGATAAGAATTGTAAGCGGTTTCTACGTTCAGCATGATAACGCCTGTTTCTTTATCCTCGGACAACCAACCACACGTGAACGTCATACAATTAAACGATAAAATCTTGAATCCGTAGCCGTCCATATCGGCCATTTTTCCGCGACAGCGTACTTCAGCAACGGCTTTGGCATAAGAATAAGAGTTATAACACTCATTCAAGCCAACCATGTTTGAACACTCGTATTCGTGCACAAAACCCTGCGCCTTTTTGGTGTTTCTGTTCAGTTTCATAATGATTCTCCGCTGCTTACGGTGCAGCTACCTGTATTTGGTATGTTTCATGTGAAACACCCGGACACGCAAGCGCGTTGTGGCTTGCGTGTTTCGTCTTAATTTTCAAAGACTCATCAGCGGGTTTACTTCTTGCACCATGTTTCGTATGCGTTATCAAACACGTCCTGACTTTCAAGCATCATTCTAACGGAATTCATAGCCGCCCACTCAGACAAAGCTTTTTGACGTTCTACGCTATCCTTGCCGTACTTTTCCTCAACATAGTTCAGACTACGCCACGCGGCACGCTCTTTTTCAACAACTACCTTAGCAAAGTTTTTCATCGTTCTACGCATAACCGTTCTCCGCTGTTCATAGGCACAGCTACCTAAAATAAGGGTTATACCCGGACACGCACAATATTAAATTGTCAAGGTACACCACGCGCTACTGACCAGCGACTTATAGGGGCGCGCCCGGTGGCGGGCTGTATTGCGCTCTCGTTTTGGACTGTCTAAAGGATAACACATACCGCCGTGGTTGTCAACCCCTTTTTTCAAATTTTTTTGAAAAAATTTTTCCCCACTGTGCACGTTATATTGTACGCGCGTATATTATACATTATATCGCTATAAGTGTGAAATTTTTAACAGCCACCACCATGAAAATTTTAACAATAACCATGGCAAGTTGTGAAAATTTTAACAATGTCTGAAATTTTTACCTACCACTTGGTAGGTGAGATAGTTAGCGCGCAAACTACTTTAGTATGATAAAGTAACATATTTAACACGATAAAGTATTCTGTGAAAATTTTAACAATGTCCAAATTTTGGAAGTGGCGACACGGCGATAGCCGTGCTATTGAATATACGATAGGACGCACAGAATGTGCGGGCTATCGTGTGCGAGCGAGCGAAGCGAGCGAGCGACCGCGAATGTGAAAATTTTAACAATGTCCGAATTTCAAATGGGGAACTTTAACGTGCTAAAGAAGTGGGGGAGCAC
>ERZ808286.904-NODE-904-length-16706-cov-5.861750_pt1 | contig 16706 bp, 14 predicted proteins | sample MGYA00521276_ERZ808286 | MGnify/ENA primary metagenome ERZ808286 (study PRJEB31516, sample SAMN03275607) | gut metagenome | biome: mammalia-associated habitat; material: feces | host: Papio cynocephalus | place: Kenya | collected 2012-08-01 ... | reverse complement strand
CTGATAGACCTTTTCGGGGGTCTCCGCCATCGTCTTGTGGAGCGATTTCTCGGCGTAGGTCTTCTTGCCGAACAGGTTGGCGAGAGCCAGACGGGTATTTACGATGTCGATGATCACCTGCGTGTTGTCGTACTCGCCGCCGATGCAACGGCTGTTGTATGCGGTGTACAACTCACGACGGATGTCGCGGTTGTCCAAGTCCTGCATTACGGGGATATAAGTGGTCGGTTTGAGGTTGAGCAACCAGCCTTGCAACCCTTTCTTCTCGGCATTGTCGCGCAGGATAGCCTTGGTGTCGTCGTTCAGACCGGCAAGCAGCGACTCATCGGTCAGGAGCATTGTCCAAGCATTGGTGGCACGCAATACGTTTTGTCCGTAGAGCAAGGTCAGTTGGCTCAGTTTGGACGACAACTCACGGTAGGTCTGCTTGTCCTCGGGGCTGAGATTGGCTCCGTTGTTGGCAAACGACTCATAGATGTCGTCTAATAGTTTGGCTTGCTCTTTGGTGAGTTTGAGTTTGTCTTTTTGGTCGTAAACGGCTTTGATACGCTTGAAAAGTCCCTCATTGAGGCGGATGTTTGCCGAGTACTCCGACATCTTGGGGGTCAGTGCCGTCTCGATGCTGTCAAGGGTCTCGTTGGTGTCCGAGTTGGTAAGGTTGTAGAAGCACCCTGCCACAAGCGAGAGCAGATGTCCCGATTTCTCGTATGCCTCGATGGTGTTTTTGTAGGTCGGGGCTTCAGGGTTGTTTACGATTGCATCAATCTCTGCCAATCCCTGGCGCATACCCTCCTCAAAAGCGGGCATATAATGCTCCGGGCGGATCTCGTTGAAGGGATATGTACCGTGTGGCGTTTTCCATTCTTTCTCGTGGAAGAACGGGTTGTCTGCATTAGCAGCAGGGGCAGCCACAGCCGCCAAAGTAGTACCGGCAATAGCCATAGTCATCAGTAGTTTTTTCATATTCTGTATAGTTGTTTGTCAAATTATAAATCGTCCAGTTGCCCAACCGGATTATTTCCCTCGTATCAAATTGATGTCGCCGGAGAGTTGATAGATGCCGATGACGGCATCGGAGGCGTTGTTCTGGGCTTTGGTGTATTTGATTTTGGAGGTGTATTGCGCATTGGGTGCGGCATCGGTACCCAACGCACGGATGACGTAGAAATATGCCCCCTCAGCGGCAGGGCGCCCGTTGATGGTACCGTCCCAGCCCTTGGCGGGGTCTGTCCATTCATAGACCAACTTGCCCCATCGGTTATAGACCCAGCAGTGAAATTCTTTGATAGAGCGGTACAGCACACGGAACTCGTCGTTCTTGCCGTCGCCATTGGGGGTGAAAACATTCGGAACTAATAGTTGCGACTCGCTGACAGCGATAGTTATCTCGGTAGAATCCCTCTCGCAATCGGGTTTTTCTGCGTCTTGGCAAGGGCAGGTGGCATTGCTGACGGTGCTGACTACGCGGTACGAGCCCGGTTCGCTGAATGTGTAGCGATGCTCTTCATCGGTGCGGGAAACAATGAGTTGCGTACCTTTGTAGATAGTCCACGAGAAATAGTCCACGGCAGGTGTGGGGTTGGCTTTGAAAAGCACATCTATCGGTGCAGAGCCTGTCAGAACAGATGCTTCGGTAGGGCGTTCCACTTCGTTTTCCATTTCCGTGCCGCGGACGGTGGTCTGCGTGGTGGGCATAGATTTGACCGCTACGGGTTTCGCCAAAGTGATACAAACGGAGTCCTGTTCCAAGCCGAGTTGTGCGGCTATGGGTTCGTAGGCAAGACAAATATCCGTTGTCTTATAGATAGCGGGGAGGGTATATTCGCCGAGGTGGAATGTCCGGTCGGTCAGTACGATAGCCGAGTCCTGCCATTGGAGGTCGGACGAGTTCCAACCCAGGTCTGTGTAGGCTATGGAGCAGGTGCGCGGGAGTGTGCGTGTGCCGGCAGGCGACAGGTAGGTCATTTCGGGAAACGTACCCGATACCGTCAAACGTGTGTCGCGGCAGTAGGCGGTTACTTCCAGCGTAATGTTTTGCGGGCGGTAATCGGCATACGAAAAGACATAAAAATAGTCGCGTGTGCCGTTGATATCCACATAATATCCGCCGTTGTCGAGAAATACATTGTCTGTGTTCGACTGCGCCAAGGTGCCGTCTGTTTTGTACCAGTCGGCAGGTATTCCGTCCTTTGTGCGCATAGCGATTTCTTCGGCAAACACAAATACGGTATCGCCTTGATTGACCACTTGCACCGCAGTGCCGATGCACTCCACGCGGAGCGCAAAACATGGAATGGAAAGCACCAACAGCAGAGCTGATAGAGATTGTTTGATATATTTCAACATACCTAATGTACCTTTTTACGTGTTTACGTGTGCAAAGGTACAACAAAAAAGCCAAAATTGCAAGTATTATCCCAAAAACAATTCTGAACACATGGCAGCCGCACAATGTTTATGCACTTTATGCAATATTGAAAGTGCATAAAGTGCATAAAAAGGTGGCTTATCGTATCGAAAAAAGCCTTTTCTTTCTACGTCCTTTCTACGTCTTTTCTACGTAATGGATATATGGAGGTACGGAAAGTGCATAAACTGTATATTTTCGGTGGAGAATACTTATACCTCCATATACCCAATTTATACTTGCAAAGAGAGAAAAAAGATGTTTTTACAAAATCTTTTTGATCCACTTAAAAAGAGAATAGGGCATATAGCGGAAGGGAAGATCTATGCAGGTAGGAGTAGTAACGACCGAACGGCGGTGGCTGAACGCCAAGTAAGAGTCTTTGCCGTGGTATGCCGACATACCCGAGTTGCCCACGCCACCAAAGGGGATATGGTGGTTGACGATGTGCATAATGGTATCGTTGATACAGGTGCCTCCAGCGGATGTATGTTTCAAAATGCGTCTGCCCTGTTTTCCGAAGTAGTAGAGTGCCAGCGGTTTTTCCCTGTTCGCAACAAAATCAATCACTTCTTGCAGGTCGGTGAACGTGAGTACCGGAAATATGGGTCCGAAGATTTCCTCCTGCATTACGGGGCTGTCGGTGCGCACACCGGTGAGAATGGTAGGCGAGAAATAGCGTTCCCGTGCATCGGTTTTGCCACCATAATAGACGATGCCGTCTTGCAGATAGCCCGACAGACGCTCGAAAGCACGGTCGCTGACAATACGCACGAAATGGCGGCTCAGTTGCGGGTCTTTGCCGAGCAGGTTTTCGAATTCCAGTTTCAGCAGGCGCAGAAACTCGTCCTGCACGTGGGCGTGAATGAGCAGATAATCGGGTGCGATACAGGTCTGTCCCGCATTGAGCGACTTTCCCCATGCCACACGCTTGGCGGCAATGGCAAGGTTGGCATCTTTATCAATGATGCACGGGCTTTTTCCTCCTAATTCCAGCACTACGGGGGTGAGGTGTTGCGAGGCGGCGAGCATCACTTTCTTGCCGAGGTCTGGGCTGCCTGTGAAGAAAATCAAGTCCCATCGTTGTGCCAAGAGAGCGGTGTTGACATTGCGATGCCCCTCCACTATACTGATGTATTCTCCGGGGAAGGTGGTGCGTATCATCTCACTCAATACCGCCGACACGTGCGGTACGTATGGCGAGGGTTTGAGCATAGCCGTGCAACCCGCCGAGATGGCTCCGACGAGCGGGTTGAGCAGGAGTTGCACGGGGTAGTTCCACGGCGCAATAATCAGCGTATTGCCGAGCGGTTCGGTGATGATTTTGCTTCGTGCGGGGAATATACTCAGCGGCGAGGGCTTGCGCACGGGACGCATCCAGCGGCGCAAGTGGCGCAAATGGTTGCGTATTTCGCCATAGACGATACTTATCTCGGTGAGACAGGCTTCTTCATACGACTTGTGGAGGTCAGTCCACAGCGCATCTGTCAGCGGTTTTTCGTAGGTGTGCAAGGCACAATCCAACCGTTGCAGCATCTGTTTGCGAAAGGCATAGTCAAGCGTTTTGCCCGAGCGAAAAAACGCTTTTTGCGCATCGTGTATTTGCTCAATATTCATGAGGGGGGAATTTGTAAATTTGTAAGTGTGTAAATTTGTAAATGGATAGTGGTCTATTTTCGTCCTGTAAAATGATCCATTGCTTTGAAGATACCAAAAACCGTACCAAACACAAAATCAAACAGTTTTGTTGGCAGGATGCCCTGCATAAAGCGCACGAAATGGAAGCCCCACGGCAGTCCGCAGAAGTCCTGATTGCGCTCGATGACCCGGATAATTTTCCCGGCTGTTTTTTCAGGGTCGAGGATAGGGAAAATGGGCGATTCCACCCCGTTGAACATCCCTGTATTGATGTAGTAGGGGGCGATGGTGGTTACATGGACGTCCTTTTTCATCTCGTCCAGTTCAATACGGAGCGAGTCGCTCCAGCCGATAACCGCCCATTTGCTGGCGGCATAGACCGTCATCTTGGGATTGGAAATCATTCCCGCCTCTGAAACGATGTTGCAAATTATTGCTGTCCGCTAAAACATCCTTGTATTGTTGGTAGAGACTTTGGTGCTGTTGAACACAGATTTTTTGCACTGATGTACAGGACGATAGCAGCACTCCTACTGCTAAACAGGAAATTAAGAAATAACCTTTCATAATAAAAAATATTTTTACATAGCCTACTCTTTATGGGATTTTCGGCATTACTCCCTTTATATTTTTATCTAATATGCACGTACATATGCATATATACAAAAAAAAAAGCGTGAAACTTACTCTGTTGTCAGTTCCACTCTTAGAGGCCTTCGCATTGCCTGATACTTTTAGAACTGACAACGCCGAAGTCCACGCCGAATATGCACATACTGCACAAAACACCCATTATGCCTATGCACATATGCGTGCATAAATACAATGATGTGTAGTGTTAGGTACCACATATCCCGTAGACATTCATTGTTGCTAAGTTCTGAAAAATATCTGTAGAAAGTTGCGAAGTTTCTAAGGGTCAGAACAGAGCGTCAATAAACGCCTTAATATGTCTTTGCAGGAATTTCACCTGCCGCCACCGCCCGATAGAGATATCTCCCATATTGGCAGTATCCAACGGCGTGGCTTCTTTCCCCTTCACATCAGGAGCGGGACGCTCACAGGTTTACATCGTGTGAGAGGATTGTTTATATTTTTATTTAGGGCAAGTAACTTTGCTCCTTAAAATTCTTAATGTTTAGCAATTATACATATTATTTTCAAAAAACTTATCCGCGGATGAGGCGGAGAAATTCATCGCGTGTTTCCTGGCGGGTGAAAGCACCGGTGAAATCAGACGTGGTAGTAGTGCTGTGCGGTTTCTGCACACCGCGCATCTGCATACAGAGGTGTTCGGCTTCAACAACCACCATCACGCCCAATGGGTTGAGCGTATTTTGAATGCAATCTTTGATTTGTGTGGTCAATCGCTCTTGCACCTGCAGGCGACGGGCATAAACATCCACCACGCGGGCAATTTTGCTCAAACCGGTAATCTTTCCGTTTGGGATATATGCCACGTGCGCTTTGCCAAAAAAAGGCAGCATATGGTGTTCGCAAAGTGAATAGAACTCAATATCTTTCACCACCACCATTTGGCGGTAGTCTTCCTCAAACAGGGCAGAGCGGAGTATTGCTTCCGGATCTTCATCGTAACCTTTGGTCAGAAATTGCAACGCCTCTCCCACACGTTCAGGAGTGCGTACCAATCCCTGCCTATACGGGTTTTCGCCCACCAATGTCAGGATTGAAGTTATGTCTTTGGCGATGAGTTCGGTCTTTTCTTTATCGGGATTGAATGTTTGCAAATTCATTGTAATATCTGTATTTTATCACGTACGACATACGTGTCCCCCTGCATTTCGGGGAATTGTGCAAGGAATTGGTTTTTGAAAGTGTTTGCCTCATCGAAAGTTCGGAAATTTCCCAAACGGACTTTCCAAAAGGGTGTCATATAGAGTACATAAACCGGCATAGAAACTTTGTCGGTGATGTCCTTTTCAAGTTGAAGTGCCTCGGCTTTGGCAGTCTGTTGCCGATTGGACGAGTAGATTTGTACGCGATAGCCATCAATCTCCACCATTTCGTTGTTACCTTTTATTCTGTGTTCCAACAAGACACCTACCAACGAGTCTTGGTGTATGGTTACGCCATACATATCATCGAATATATTCGGATTGTTAGCGATAGAGTCATTCGCCCGTATTGACAGTCCGAACAATAAACAAAACAGAGACAAAATGAGTTGTTTCATAATGTTGTATTTTTCTTACCAAAACAAGTGCAACGATAAATATAAACTTTCTATCCACCTTACATCCACCTTACTTTATATAACAAAGGAAGGCTGTTCGGATATAGAACATAACGACGATGTAAGCACGGCTTTTTAATAATGGAACGAACTGCCACCGACGAACTCGCGCAAGAGCGATGTAGGCGGAATCTCTTTTTCGGGGATAGGTTCGAAATACTGCAGGAACTTGATCAGGCGGTGTGCTTCTGTGTATTCGTCGCAGTACTTGGGAACTTCTGCAAGAATCGGTTCGGCATGACGCTTGAGTACCGCCAATTCGAAGAGCAGAGCCGAGTTGAACATCATATCCGCCTCTTCTTGAAACGGATAAATCCACGTCTGCTCACCGCGCAGAACGGACGGACAACGGGCGATAGTGTCGCGGGCGGAGTAGTTGCGGTATTTATAATCGCGGACAATACGGCGCAGGAGACGTATGTCTGTGGTGGGAATCCAGTTATGATTGTCAATGTTGATGGTAGTAAGCGCAGAGACAAAAATCTTAAATGTTGCCGAGCGCGGGATATTGGGCAGCAAAGAAGGGTTGAGTGCATGCAAGCCCTCAAGAATGATAATGCTGTCTTTTTCCAAACGCAGTTTCTGCCCGTCGTAGATACGTTCGCCTTTTTCAAAAGAAAAAGTAGGAAGATCCACTTCTTTTCCCTCCATCAAATCGCTCATCTGTTGGCGGAAATAGGGTAGGTCGAGAGCTTTGATGTTTTCAAAGTCCCAATCGCCATTGGCATCGCGCGGGGTATCAACACGGTTGACAAAATAGTTGTCCATCGAGATGATAACCGGTTTTATCCCGTTGACGAGCAACTGTATCTGCAAACGTTTTGAGAAAGTTGTCTTGCCGGAAGAAGAGGGACCTGAGATTAAAACGAATTTCGGGCGTTCTTTCCGGTTGGCAATGGCATCAGCCATTTGGGCGATTTTCTTTTCATGCAGTGCTTCGGCAAGTTTGATCATCATAAAACTGCGGTTGCCCTTGCAAGCCACGTTGAAATCGCTTACGTTGTTGATATTCAGCAGTTTGTTCCACGAGTTATATTCGCTGAAAATACTGAACATCTTGTCTTGCGAAATTTTATCTTCGAGAACGGTCGGATTGGTGCGGTTGGGGATACGCAGGAGCATTCCGTCGAAATACGGCTCAAGGTCGAAAACATTGATATACCCCGATGACGGCATAAGAGTATTGGTGTAATAATCAATGAAATCGCCCATACGGAAATAGCGGCAGTAGGGATTGCCTAATGTCTCGAAGATAGTACTCTCTCCGTCTACGCGGCTGCTAAACATCTGAATGACATCCTTGGTGCGCTTCTCTTCCTCGTATATCTTGCGATCTTCCTTGATAATCTGCATCATACGATGTTTGATAGACTCAATCATCTCCGGCGTCAGTTTGGGATTAACCGAGTCGGATGCCAATTCCCCGTCTTTGGGTTTGCGCCATTGGAGGGTACAGTAGTATCCTTTGGAGATAGGGTGTTCTATACGCAGGTCTGCACGCGGGTAGAGTTCGTTGATGGCACACGCAAGCACCATACTGAGTGTACGTACATAGCACCGCATTCCGCTGGCGGAACTGGCATCGAGAAATTCTACATCTTTGGGTTTATAGAGCAGAAAATCAAGGTTCTCCTCTTTGTAGTTGACATGCGCTGCAATGATGGGATACTTCAATTTGATATGAAGCATATCCCGCAATTCTATAAGCGAGATACCGCGTGGCACTTCGTGGTAAGAGTGCGTGTTCTTGCAATAGACGGTAATGGTCGGTTCCATAGGGGTGATCAGTTGAAATCAATGATGTGGTGAATGGAGATGATACCTATAATTTCTTCTGTATCAGATGTTTCTGTAACAGCAAGCGTGGTGATATTGTACTTGTCCATTATTGCCAACGCTTCCGTTAAAAGTGCTTCTTTATGGATATGTTTATATGATGGCGTCATCATATCACGTGCTACGATATGCAAATCATCATATTTCTGAATGGCACGGCGCAAGTCCCCGTCTGTGATGATACCTATACAGCGTCTGTTATCATATACCATTGTCATTCCGAGATGTTTCTCAGACATTTCGCATACCAGTTCGCGGAAAGGCGTGTCCACCTGCACGCGCGGGACGCTGGTCTGCATACGGTTTTTGACCCGTGCAAGCAGTTGGCGTCCGAGTGCACCTCCCGGATGATACAGTGCGAAATTCTCTGCCTTGAAGTGATGTTTCTCCATCAGGCAGACAATCAATGCATCCCCCATCAGTGTAGTGGCGGTGGGAGGTGTAGTCGGGGCTAAACCGAGAGGGCAAGCCTCCTTATCCACATGTACAGAGATGACCACATCGCTCTCATGTGCCAATTGCGAATCGGGATCGCCGGTCATAGCAATAAGTGTGCAGCCTAAATTGCGTAGTGGGGCAATGACATTCAGTATCTCATTGGTGGCACCGCTGTTGCTTACAAGCAGCACCACATCTTTGCTGCAAACCATTCCCAAGTCGCCATGCACCGCTTCGGCGGCATTGACAAAGATGGCAGAGGTGCCTGTAGAAGCCAACGAGGAGGCAATCTTATGCCCGATGATACCCGTTTTGCCGATGCCCATCACCACCAATTTTCCCTTGCAAGCATAGATAAGTTCTACTGCCTTGTCAAAGTTTTTGTCAATCGAAGCACTGAGTTTTCTCAACTCTTCAATCTCTTCGGCAAATATGCTTTTTGCTCTGTCCGAATAAGTCATTTCAGTTTTCTTACTAATGTGTCTATTGCCAACGCTTGGGTAAGAAGCGTGCGTACATCGCTCAGTTTCACTTGATTGGCCGCATCGGATATAGCCTTGTCGGGATTGGGGTGTACTTCAAGGAACAATCCGTCAACACCGACAGCCAAGGCCGCACGCATCAGGTATGGCACCATTTCGCGATTGCCCCCTGTTACCCCTGCTTGGCTGCTCGGTTTCTGCACAGAGTGGGTGGCATCGAATATAACGGGACAACCGAACTTACGCATTTCCACCAACGAGGTCATATCCACCACTATGTTGCCATAGCCGAATGACGACCCGCGCTCGGTGAGCCAAAGTCGTTCACCGACAGGTTTGTCCGACGGTACAGAAACAATTTTACTGACCACCCCTTGCATATCCCACGGAGCCATGAACTGACCTTTTTTTACATTCACTATACGCCCTGTTTCCGCTGCTGCCATAAGCAGATCGGTCTGACGGCACAGAAATGCGGGTATCTGCAATACATCTGCCACCTCTGCCACCGGTTCACATTGCCACGACTCGTGTACGTCGGTCAGGATGGGCAATCCTGTTGCTTCTTTCACTTCCGACAAAATCTCCAAGCCTTTAATCATACCTACGCCGCGTTGTGAGTCGGCAGAGGTGCGATTGGCTTTGTCGAAAGACGATTTATATATAAGGCGGATACCCAAGTCTTCACACACCTCTCTCAGTGTATGAGCGGTTTCAAGGGCAATCTCTCTGTTTTCAATCGCACAAGGACCTGCAATCAGAAACATAACTTACATATCTTTTAGAATAGCACTATGCTCGGTCATATACACGCAGCCAATCTATTTCCACTTTGCCCGTACCCGCAGGTTTTCCCTCCGGTAAGAACTCGGAAACGGCAGGATAGAACGACTTGCCGCCGAAATTATTCTTGATTCGCATTACTTCTTGTCCGTTCACCGACCACGCAATCTCTTTATCCGTAATCAGCACACCGTAAATGTACCATTGTGCAGGTTTTAACCCTTCTATGGTTACGCTTGCTGCGTCTTTGTCTGTGCGTATGCCTGCCGATATTTGTTTGCCATCCCATTGCATCATTTGGATAACGGGCTGTTTCTCGCCGGTTGCCAGATAAACGGCAGCATTGGCAGTACCCGATACACGTACTTTCGCCAAGAATAGCCCTTTTGCGGATTGGAATGTTTCGGCCGTTTGCAACACATCGCTTGTCCATGCAAAATTATGGGGAATAAAACCTTTCACCGGATGCCATGCCGATGCTGTAACTTCTTCATTTTTTGTTTCTACAGAGAGGATACTGTTGGCAGCGAAGGCGTTTTTCCCGCAATTGTATGCCGACTGTTCGTTGTAATACGAATGGTCTGTCTTCAAATTTTTATTGGTATAGTAGAACCCTGATTTCCAAGCCGTTATTTGTTCGCAATCGTCCTCGAACAAGGTCTTGTAACTCTCCCATTCCGCAATCTGTTTGGCATCTTGCGACAAATAAAAACGGATATCCTCTGTGGTCTTCAGTTCCGTATATCTTGCGTCCTGTTTGCTCTCGTCAGTGGTGTACCAACGTTTCGGATTTGCCCAGAAAGCATTGCTCTTCTCAAACTCTTCCGTGTGTATCTCTGCGTCCAAATGCAAATACTCGCGGGTCTTTTCCGACTCTGCACTGCGGCGATACCATTTCGCTTTCAGAGACTTGTCTGTCTTTTGGTAAGCACGCAATTCGCTTGAAGCCGCCACTGCCGCTTTGTCTTGCAAATCTGCATACCGACCGCTTTTGGTAAAGGCTACATACTGGCGAAATTCCTCCGATGATATTGCCCAACGATACACCCGAACCGCTATTGAGCGACAGAGACTGTGATAACGCGACATCTTTTTGTATTCGTCTGTGTCGCGATACTTACGATGAAGCAGATAGGTTTTGTTGTCTTGAAACGCCTTTGTCTCTACAACTTTACTTAGGTCTTGAAACTCCTTGAGTTCCTGCGATTGTTCAATACGACGATAGCGTTGAATATCGTGCTTGACTTGCTCCATACGTTGCTCGAACTTCACTGTCGAGAGTGTGTCGCTTTTCAAATTTGTTTGTTGGTTCATAAATGTATGTTATTTAAGTGTAGTAAAAAGTTCGTCCAAAGTATCTACATAGATAGGTTTGTAACTCTCCTGCTCGGGGATAAATGCCAACGTACGCATATGGTTTGCCTGCAAGCGCAATCCGTTGTAAAATCCTTGATAATTCACTATGTACAGGGGTTTTCTGTGTTCTCCTACCGTACCGCTCGCCACTACGTCCATCATCTCGTCCAATGTGCCGTAACTGCCGGGAAGGCATACGAAACAATCCGCCAACTCACGCATTTTTTGTTTGCGGTCGTTCATCGTCGCCACTGTGTAAAGTTCATCGCAATTGTCGGCTTGACGATGCGCGGCAATGATACGGTTCGGCACCACACCGACCACTTTTCCGCCATTCTCTTTCACTGCATTGCTCACGCGCGTCATCAGTCCGCCCGTAGCACCACCGTATATTAAGGTGTACCCTTGTCGGGCTATCCACTCGCCCAATCGGTCGCCGAGAAGTTTGTACTCCTCGGCAATCTTGTCTTTCGCACTGCAATAAACGGCAACGTTCATAATGATAAATAAACCATGGAATGGTTATGCATCGATGTTTGCGTAAGTGGCATTCTCCTCTATAAACTCACGGCGCGGAGCCACATCATCGCCCATCAGCATCGCAATGGTATGGTCGGCCTCGGCTGCATTCTCGATGGTTACTTTCTTCAACAAACGACGCTCCGGATCCATAGTCGTCTCCCAGAGTTGCTCGTCCGACATCTCACCCAGACCTTTGTACCGCTGGGTCTTAATCTGTTTTTCATCGCCGTTGCCGTATTTCTTGATGAAATCGAAACGCTGTTGGTCTGTCCAGCAATACTCTTTGTAATTGCCTTTCGAACACATATAGAGCGGAGCCATGGCAATATAGAGATGCCCTTGTTCAATCACCTCTTTCATATGGCGGAAGAATAGCGTCATAATCAGCGTGGCAATGTGTGCACCGTCCACATCGGCATCCGCCATAATAATTACTTTATGGTAACGGATCTTGCTCAAATTCAAAGCCTTGGGATCATCTTCCGTTCCGAAAGTGATACCGAGTGCGGTAAAGATGTTGCGTACCTCCTCGCTTTCGAATACTTTGTGTTCCATGGCTTTCTCTACATTCAGTATCTTACCGCGCAACGGCAGAATAGCCTGATGCATACGATCGCGACCGGTCTTTGCCGTACCGCCTGCCGAGTCTCCCTCCACCAGGAATAATTCGCATTCCGCAGGGTCTTTGCTGGCACAATCGGCCAGTTTGCCGGGCAGTCCGCCGCCGCTCAACGGAGATTTGCGAAGTACGCTCTGACGCGCATTGCGGGCTGCAATACGGGCTTGGGCGGCGAGAATGACTTTCTCTACTATCTTTTTGGCATCATCAGGATGCTCCTCTAAATAATTGGTCAACGCCTCTGCCACTGCGGACGAAACCATACCTGCCACTTCCGAGTTGCCGAGTTTGGTCTTGGTCTGACCCTCAAACTGCGGCTCTGCCACCTTCACGGAGATAACCGCTGTCAAACCCTCACGGAAATCGTTCGGATCAATCGTCGAATTGCCGTCCTTGTCTTTCAGTTTGGCTTTTTCGAGCAGTTTGCTCTCTTCGGCATATTTCTTCATCACACGGGTCAGAGCCGCACGGAAACCGGCCACATGCGTACCGCCTTCTATCGTGTTGATGTTGTTTACATACGAGTGGATGTTCTCATTGAAATCCGTATTGTAAATCATCGCCACCTCCACGGGCGTACCATATTTGTCGGTATTCAGGTGTATCACATCCGAAATAAGCGGAGTACGCGTGCTGTCAATATAACGCACAAACTCGCTCAAACCTTTCTCCGAGAAGAATACCTCCCCTTTGTAGCGTTTCCCGTCGGCGGCAAGAACACCTTGCGGAGCCACCACTTCGCCATCGGTATTGGTGGTCGGAGCGGTGGTTATCTCGTGACGTTTGTCCGTCAGCGTAATTTTAACGCCCGCATTCAGGTAGGCCAGTTCGCGCATACGATTTGCCAGAATGTCATACTGATAAACCGTCTCTGTGAAGATACTGCCGTCTGGCCAGAACTGTACACACGTACCCGTCCCGCGCTCGTCCATATTATAAGTGCCAATCTCTTGCACGGCGCACAGCGGCTTGCCCTTGGCATACTCTTGCATATAGATCTTCCCCTCGCGGAACACCTCCACGTGCAGTTTGGTCGAGAGGGCGTTCACGCAACTCACACCCACACCGTGCAGACCGCCGGACACCTTGTAACTGTTCTTGTTGAATTTGCCGCCGGCATGCAGTACGGTCATTACCACCTCCAATGCACTCTTATGCTCTTTGGGGTGCATATCCACCGGGATACCACGACCATTGTCTTGAACCGTAATCGAGTTGTCTTCGTTTATCGTAACCTCAATATGGGTGCAGAAACCGGCTAATGCCTCGTCTATCGAGTTGTCCACCACCTCATAAACCAAGTGGTGCAGACCTTTCTGGGATATATCACCAATATACATCGCAGGGCGTTTGCGCACTGCCTCCAATCCCTCAAGCACCTGAATGCTTGAACCGTCATACTTTTCTTGTTCTTCCATATTTAATATACTGATTTTCTGAATTTAATATGCTGATTTTTTTCTGAAATAAAATCATAGATAACCCGTTTAAGTCCCGGATAACCTTGAAATCTCAATACAGGAATGCCCTTGAAACCTCTGCCACCCGAATATCCTCAAAATCCCAACACTCACCAACCATTCCCCTCTAATTGTATTCTGCTTTTTTTGCTTGTGCCGCAAGCAGAAACCGATACCCCAAAATCTTTGCAAAGGTACATAAAAAAAAAGACATACACAATAGGGGAGTGCGTTTTTCTTGAGAAACACCGGCAAATCGCACGTAAATGCCACTAAATCCAATTTCCCATTTTGTATGGGCAAAATGGAAACCAGCAAAAACTCTCTACAGACAAAAAATCAAACAATAATATACAATAATATACACTGATTATGCAATTTCTGTACTTCCATATACCAATTACGTAGAAAGGACGTAGAAAGGACGTAGAAAGGACGTAGAAAGAAAAGGACTTTTCCGTGATGTTAAGCCGACTTTTTGTGCATAATTATACCATAATTATACACCGCAATTATATATACTGCTGAAAAATTATTCATACACCCGCAGGAACGTGCTTTGCTATAGTTTGTGCCTGTTCTAAATAACATTTATTTTTGCTTTCACGTAATATGTACATACATAGCGTTTTATACATATTGTTTATGAAAAATGATATATAACTGTTGCAAATATCAAAGTATCTGAAAATCAACGGGCTGTATGTTGAAAACTTTTATAACATGCTGATTATCAAACAGCAGCGTGTAAGTCGTTGAAATACGGCAAAATACATCTTGTGATATTCCGCCATAGAAGGCAAGATTTGCCTGCTTGAGAAAAAAGCAGTACCTTTGCAATCGCATTCGGAGGTAAACCCTTCGTCTTTTTTTCGCACTTTTTTCAAAAGAAACATCGTCGGGCAAGGGGATGACCGGACCGCAAACGAGGGATTTCGACGTGATTGGAAACGGCGTTTGCGACAATCCTGAAACGGTACCGGAAAATAGTGAACGGGCAACTGAATACGGCAAGTAATGAATGAGCAACTGAATATATTATGGGCGCAATGTCAGCAAATTTTGGCTGACAATCTGACGCCAAGTGCATACCAGACATGGTTTGCACCGATTGTTCCGTTGCAGTACGACAGCCACGTGCTTATTCTGCAGGTAAAGTCGCAGTTCGTTGCCGAGTATATTGAGGAGAACTATATCAACCTGTTGTCGGCAACCCTGTTCCGTGTCTTCGGGCAAGGGACACAGTTGGAATACCGCGTACTCATTGATTCTGCTTCGGGGGCGGGGAGTACCATTCCTTCAACGGGTACGTCCAATGAGAATCTCCGCAAGGAAAACGGTGCTGTGGGAGTATATACGCCTGCTGCACCGGTGATGGATTTTGATACCCAACTCAATTCCATCTATACTTTTGATTCGTATGTGGCGGGGGAACCGAATAAACTGGCGCGTACTGCGGGAGTGGCTGTTGCCAAACAACCCGGATACACGGCTTTCAACCCGTTGTTTATCTATGGCGGTAGCGGAGTCGGAAAGACCCACCTTGCCAATGCTATCGGCAACCAAGCACGCTTGCTCAATCCGCAAACGCGTGTCCTGTATGTCTCGGCGAACACCTTCAAACTGCAGTTCCAAGATGCACGCAATACCAATCGTATCCCCGATTTCTTGAATTTCTACCAGAGTGTGGATGTCTTGATTGTGGACGATATCCAGTATTTCGCAGGTCTGAAAGGTACGCAGGATACTTTCTTCCATATATTCAACTATTTGCAGCAATCGCACAAGCAACTGATACTGACTTCGGATCGTGCGCCTGTGCAACTGAAAGATATTGAAGACCGTCTGCTTACGCGGTTCAAATGGGGCTTGTCGGCGGAGATTACACGTCCGGACTACAACTTGCGCCGCAATATATTGCTTAACAAAATGCACCGTGACGGTATTTTGCTGCCTGACGAGGTCATTGATTTTATTGCCAACAATGTGCGTGATTCCGTGCGGGACTTGGAAGGTATTTTGGCAAGTCTGCTGGCACACTCAACCCTTACCAATCGCGAGATAGACCTGCAACTGACCGAACAGGTAGTGGCGCATATTGTTGAGATACAGCCGAGTACAATAGACATAAGTGATGTGGTGGGGGCCGTAGCGGAGCATTTCAATATACCGGAGAAATCCATTCTTTCGCAAAACCGCTCCAAAGAGATAATGCAGGCACGCCACGTGGCAATCTATCTGAGCAAAGAACTGACCGACCACTCTCTCAATGAGATTGGTCTTTATATGGGACGCCGTACACACGCTACGATATTACACTCGCTCGCTCTTATGCGTGAACAGTTGGAGATAGACCCCGTCTTGCGCCAACAGGTACATCAGATAGAATCGGTACTGCAACATTAGAGTTTCCATAATTACAATATACATCTCCCTAATACAATACACAAAAACACTATTGTGTCTGTAAACCGACTGCGGCTGCTCAATCTGTTTGAGCAGCCGCAGTCGGTTTGGTGGGTAGCCAATCGGTTGCTGATCAGTCCCTGCGGAAGATGTCGCGGGTATAGACCTTATTTTTTACATCGTCGAGGCAGGGGTCGTAACGGTTGGCAATGATGGCTTGGGAGAGCGTTTTGAACTTCTGCAAGTCGTTGACAACCAACGAGCCGAAGAACGTGCTACCATCGGGCAGGGTGGGTTCGTAGATGATGACCTGTGCGCCTTTGGCTTTGACACGTTTCATAATTCCCTGTATGGATGACTGGCGGAAATTGTCTGAATTGGACTTCATTGTCAGACGATAGACGCCTATAGTGCAGGTGTGCTCCTCGCTCGGGTTGAAATCACCGCGGTTGTAGTAGTCGTAGTAGCCCGCTTTTGCCAATACGCGGTCGGCAATGAAATCCTT
>ERZ808286.902-NODE-902-length-16720-cov-4.494629_pt1 | contig 16720 bp, 15 predicted proteins | sample MGYA00521276_ERZ808286 | MGnify/ENA primary metagenome ERZ808286 (study PRJEB31516, sample SAMN03275607) | gut metagenome | biome: mammalia-associated habitat; material: feces | host: Papio cynocephalus | place: Kenya | collected 2012-08-01 ... | reverse complement strand
ATATCGCAAGTTCGAATATTATAAAAAACAAAGTTGTTATTGCGCTATCGCGATTCTTCTTGTCAATTGTCAGAACATTGCCTACTTTGGTTACAGCATTGATTGCAACATATATTTTCGGGCTTGGAACCACAGCTGGAACAACAGCAATCGCAATCTTCACATTCAGCTACATAGGAAAGTTGCTATATGAACAGATCGAGACAGTAGACATGGGACCTTTTGAAGCAATGGAGTCGATGGGTTCAACCAACATAAGGTCATTTATATCAGCGATACTACCACAAATCCTTCCCGGCTATTTATCCAATAGTCTCTATTGCTTTGAAGGGAATGTTCGCTACGCATCCATCCTAGGATATGTTGGAGCTGGTGGGCTTGGACTCATATTAAACGAGAACATAGGATGGAGAGAGTACGACAAAGTCGGCATGATTCTCCTTGTTCTTTTTATCACAGTAGTACTTATCGAGTGGATAAGCCATTGGCTCAGAAGCAAGCTGACATAAGGAGGCGATGATATGACAGTAAAAGAAATGTATGAAAAACGTCCAAAACTGTGGATAAAGAATCTCATTGCTATATTTGTTGTTCTCTTGCTTCTTGTTTGGTCGGCATCGGCTCTTGGCGATGGAAATGGCGCAGGAGAAGGTGCAAATAGAGTTGCAATCAATATACTCCTTGGAATCTTCCATCCAGATCCTTCTCTTCTGTTCAACTTCACAACACAAGGTGTGCCGTATCTTTTGCTCGAGACAATCTGCATTGCATTTTTAGGCACAATCGTCGGCGCTGTTCTTGCAATTCCACTATCTTTTCTTGGAGCCGCAAATATTGTTCCAAAGCCGATTGCGCTTTTGTTCAGAGTCCTTGTAATGGCAATACGAACAATACCCGTATTTGTCTACGGCTTGATGTTCATCAGGGTCACTGGTCCCGGTGCGTTTGCTGGTCTAATGACAATGGCTGTAAGCTCGATTGGCATGATCTCCAAGATGTTCATCGAAACTATTGAGGACCTGGACAAGAAGATACTAGAGTCTTTGGATGCTGCTGGATGCAATCTATTTGAAAAAATAAGATATGGGATATTACCTCAGCTCTATGCTGACTTTTCTTCTACTTTGATCTACAGATTCGATATGAATCTAAGAGACGCTACAGTACTAGGACTCGTTGGAGCAGGTGGAATGGGAGCTCCTTTAATCTTTGCTATGTCAAGCTACAGATGGAACCAAGTCGGCGCAATCCTTGCGGGCCTTATAGTACTTGTACTTATTGTAGAGTGGATATCCAACAAGCTCAGAAACAGACTTGCAAGAGGAATTTGATGAGAATCATATATACAAGCGACACTCATTCGTATCTCTTCCCTTTCTCTTATAGCGAGAACAAAGAGGAAAATGTTGGCTTGATGAGAATATCCGAGAGCTTTGCCAAAGATGATAATACACTCATAATCGATGGTGGAGATACGCTTCAAGGCTCTCCGCTTTCGACATATGTTTTCGAGAAAGACATAAGGCCATTTCCTCAACAAGTTGTCTTCAATACAATGGGATTAGACATAGCTGTTCCAGGAAACCATGACTTCAATTATGGCTACAGCGCATTCTATGATTATTTCTCAAAACTAAATGCAAAGTTGCTTTGCTCAAATCTAGAGGACAAAACTGGCAAGCTCAACATCCTTAAGCATATTGTAGTAGAAGACAAATCCGGCCTTAGGCTTGGTTTTACTGGTCTTGTGACAGATTACGTGAATGTATGGGAAAAACCGGAGCATCTGGAGAATTTTGTCATCTCTGATGTCTTTGACAAAGCGCAAGAAGAGATCAAGTGGCTAAAAGAGAATGCTGATGTATCGATTCTTATCTACCATGGTGGATTTGAAAGAAACTTGCAAACAGGTGAAATACTTAGCACAACAAAAGAAAATGTAGGATGCAAAATCGCAAGTGAACTTGATTATGATTTAATACTATCAGCTCATCAGCATATGGAGATACCTTTCTCAAAATACAGTGGAACAAATATAATCCAATGCCCTGCAAATAGCGTAAAATATGCAGAACTAAGCATCGAGGATAGTGGCAATGGAGTCGAAATCAAAGGAGAATTGAAAAAGCCAAATCAAGATGGTCCAAAGAAACTTGAAAACGAATATAGGCCACTTGATGTAGCTGTCAACAAATGGCTCGATGAGCCTGCTGGAACAATAGAGAAAGAGATCAAAAAGCCAACATTGCTAGAAAGTGCACTAAATGGTTCCCATATTGCGGACTTCTTCAATACGGTTCAATTGGCGAGAAGCAATGCTGATATTTCATGTACATCCCTGACAAATACTTTATATGGATTCAAAAGAGAGCTTACTCGAAGAGATATAATTGCAAGCTACCCATTTCCTAATACTTTGGTCATATTGGAAGTTGGAGAAGCAGAGCTAAGAGAGGCACTTGAGCGCTGTGCAGAGTATTTTACGCTTGAAGATGGCAAAGTCACTATATCAAAAAGCTTTCTTGAGCCAAAGGTTGAGAACTACAACTATGATTATTATTTGGGCCTTGGTTATACTTTCGATTTATCAAAGCCTATTGGGAAAAGAGTCGTAAGGCTGGAATTTCAGGGTAGTCCAATCGAAGATAGAAAACTAAAGCTATGCATGAACAATTACAGAGCGAGTGGAACTGGTGGCTATGACGTTTTCAGAAAATGCAAAGTCTTAAAAACGATTGATGATGATATACAAAATCTAGCGATTGATTACTTGAAGATGCACTCTGAAAATCTTATATGGCCATATGCTGATTTCATGACAATCGGATATGAAAACAAGAGCTAGGACACAACCCCTTATGCCTAGCTCAATATATAACGGAACGAATTTTATTTGGTAAAAGTAATATAGCATGTTATTCAGTGCAATGAAATAGAAAAAGAAGCCAAAATCGCAAAATAGCAAATAATAACTAGCTTTATCTCATTGCAAATCAAAGAGATATTTGATATCAAAAATCAACCATATATCTATTATACAACACTATTTAACACCATATCGCGATACAAAAGCCTCTGCATTTTGAATCGATCCGCCAGCAGCTCCCTTTACAATGTTGTTTACCAAAAGACAGAACCCAATCTTCCCATTTTGCTTTTTAAGTCTTCCTGTATACACAACCATTCCCTTTGGATTGCCCCAGAAGGCATACTTCGGCTGCGGGAAAGTTGGCTCAGGAGAATACACTATAGGTTGAGCGGGTGTAGATGGCAAATCCTGGACTTCCTTGAATTCATTCCAGGCTTTGATGATATCTTCTTCATTTACATCTTCTTCCAAATCAAGCCAAACAGTCTCCAAATGCCCAAACATAACAGGAACACGAACTGTATATGCATAGACAAGAGGATCTATGGAGAGAATCTTCTTTATCTCTTTATCGATTTTTTCCTCTTCGCCTTTGATAAATGGGATGCAATTGTCTGTTATATCAAAAGAAGAAAGACCAGGATACCCTGCTCCAGATACAGATTGATATGAGTTTATCGTAATAGTCTTTATCCCGAACTTTCTAAGGGGTGCCAAAGCCATTGCAAGACCAGTTGTAACACAATTGGCATTCGTTACGCAAAAACCAGTTTGTGGATACCCTTGAGTCCTTATCAAATCAAGTTGCTCCACATTGGTATCTGGAATCAAAATAGGAACATTCGAATCATAACGCATAGCAGCTGCATTCGAGAAAACATAAAAGCCATGAGCCCTCAATTGTGGCTCAGCTTCTTGCGCAACTGCAGCTGGAAGAGCAGAGAATACAATCCTAACACCCTCTTCCTTCATCTTTGCATAATTGAATTCCTTAACTTCCATATCCTTTATGGATTCTGGCATTTCAAAAGGCATTACCCAATGCACTGTAGCAGCATACTTCTGCCCTACTCTGGCAGCACTTGCTGTAGCATAGCTTAAATCAAACCAAGGATGGTCAGAAAGCATCCACATGAATACTTGACCAACAGCACCTGTTGCTCCGATAACGGCAACTTTAATTTTCTTATTTCCGCCCATAGTTACAAGTCCTCAATTTGCGACAGATTATACGTTTAAGAGTATATTTGCAAGGCTTTTAGGAGTTTAAGTTTATAATTTTCCCTATTTGATTTCATTGTTGATAGCAAAGAGGCAAAATGCTATAAAAATAAATATGAAATTGATTGATTCACATGCACATATTTTCTCAACACTTGCTGGCTTTGGAGCAGAAGGCGAGCTTAGATGCATTGGAAATGGAATGGCAAGATGGGCCACTGGAAGAGACGAAAGGATTATTCCAGAAGGATTTGGAGATAGGACTTTTACCGCAGAAGCATATCTTTCGATTATGGACAAATACAACATAGAGAAAGCTGTTCTTCTCCAAGGTGGGCTTCTTGGCTTTGATAACAACTACCTAAGAGAGACTGTAGAGAAATATCCTGATCGCTTTATTGCAGCTGGAGCAATAGATCCTTATTGCAGAAAAGAGAAAGAGATCCTCGATAATTTGCTCAAATCATTTCGTATCTTTAAATTTGAATCGTCAACCGGCTGTGGTTTGATGGGCATACATGAAACATTCCCTCTTGATGGTAAAATGATGATGGATATCTACTCCAAGATTGAAAAAAAGAACTCAATAGCTGTATTTGATCTTGGATCGCCGTCCGACGAGAGCCATCAAATTGATGCAATGATAAGCATTGCAAAAAGATTTCCATCCATGACTGTTGTGATATGCCATCTAGGTTCTTACAAAAGGAATGACAGGGATATACTTATCGCAGAGATGGAAAAAGTAAAGCCTTTTGAGAACATTGTCTTTGACGCTTCTGCTTTGATGTGGAAGACGCGGCCAGAGGAATATCCATTCCCAATTGCAAACGACTTTCTCAAAATAGCTAAGGATAGGATTGGAATCGAAAGGATAATGTGGGGAACAGACTCACCAACTATGCTTTGCAGGTACTCTATGGATCAACTGATCGATTGCTATTGCGAAACTCTATCATCAGATGAAAAAGATTTGTTCTTCTACGAGAATGCAAAGAGGATATACTTCTCAAATTGATGCAAGCATAATCATACTTTCTGTTTATGATCAACAGCTGTCGACATCCTTTTTTCGAGCTGTCCTTTCAGTATTTTGTTTGTATACTCATGTTGCTTATAAGCAAAGCCATCTATGATTAGTCTAGCAATCTCTTCTATCGGGAAGCTATATGATGTTAGTGTCGGATAAACTTGATCTGCCATTAATGTATCATCGATGCTTGCAACAGCAACATCGGAAGGAATACTCAAACCTAATTCATTCAGAACTTTGTATACCATAAAAGCAAGCATATCGTTACTTGCAAATATCGCATCCGGGCGATCCTTTCTTGAGAACAACTTCCTCAATTTCGACTCTGTGTCAGGACCGCCTGCATCAAATATCATATTCTCTTCTCTAAACTCTATGTTTGCTTTCAGAATACTCTCGCGAGCTCCTTCGTATCTTTTCTTGAAGTTACCAATCTCAAAGCTCTGGAATATACAACCAATATTTCGCCTGCCAATATCTATCAAATGAGAAGTTACTTCAAAAGCAACATGCTTGATATCCACTTTGTAGCAAAGAGCCTCGTTATCAGGAATATCTCTATTGAAAATGACAAGAGGCACATTGCCAAGATACTTCCTGTAATTTGAAATATCGGCTGTCAAAGGAACAGCAATCACACCTCTAATGTTTCTAGCAGACATGCTACGAAGGAATTTTTCCTCTTTTTCCAAATCATATGCTGTGCTGCATATAAACAAGAGATAACCTTTTGCATAAGCATACTTCTCAATCACATTCGCAAAGTGAGAATAGAATGGGTTTTCAATATCTGGCAGGAGAATAGCAATAGTATCGCTAACTCCTGTTTTCAATTCAGTTGCTGTGCGATTTTGCACATAGCCAAGCTCTTTGACAGCCTCCAAGACTTTCTCTTTGGTAGCTTCTTTTAAATAACCTTTATTTGACAATACACGTGAGGCTGTGCAAACAGAAACACCTGCCTTTCTAGCGACATCCTTAATAGTAGCCATACAATTCCCTTTTAAAAAAGGGATATCTTAAAAACGACATCCCTTAATGAGCTATATACTAATACTAAACAGCTTTTCCATAAATCAGATTTGGCAAGAAAAGCACAAGCTTTGGGCAGAAAATACAAATAAGAACAACCGCACCTATTGCAATATACAGCGGCCACGACTTCTTTACTGTATCTTGTACTGAACATCCCATTATTTGGCTAGTTGAATAAAGAGCTACTCCAACAGGCGGTGTAGAACAACCTAATGTTACAATTGTCATCATTATGATTCCGAATTGTACAGGATCTATTCCAAAGCTCTTTACGACAGGAACAAGTATAGGAGTAACAATCAAAGTAATGACTGTAGTCTCCATGAACATTCCAAATACCAACAGCATCAATATTATCAAGAAAAGCACAATATATGGATTGCTAGAAAGCCCTAGAAGAGCATCTGTCAAAACTTTTGGCAGCTGATCATATACAACGCCGTAGCTGAAGATGCCAGAGAAAGCAAGAATCAATGTTGTCACAGAAATATCAACAATAGAACTCTGGAGTGTTTTCTTGAATTTCTCCCATGTCAATTCCTTGTAAACTACAATGCCAACAAACAAAGCATAGAATACAGCGAAAGCACCTGATTCAGAAGGTGTCATCAACCCTCCTCTGATAAAGACAATCAGAAGGATTGGAAACAAAAGTGCCCATATACTGTCTATTGCTGCACGCCCCATCTCCTTTAGCGATGCCGGCTTCTCATGGTCCGGCTTATAGCCATAATGTCTTGCAGACCAAGAAACAGCAATCATCTGGAAAATACACATCAATATGCCAGGAATCAATCCAGCAACAAAGAGCCTTCCAATTGAAACCTCACCTACTGTTCCATAGAGAATCAAACCCATAGAAGGAGGGATAGTTGCAACAATAAGACCAGAAAGGCAGTTGACTGCAGCTCCCCAGCCTCTGTCGTAGCCACGCTTGATCATCTCTGGACCAAGAATTCTTGATTCCATAGCAGCATCAGCAACAGCAGAGCCTGAAACTCCACCCATCAATGTCGATAGTACAACAGAGACTTGCCCAATCGAGCCATACATATGACCAGTTAAAACATTGCTCAACTTCACAAGTCTTTTTGTAATGCCTGTCTCATTCATCAAGTTTCCGGCAAATATAAACAAGGGAATTGCAAGCATCGTAAACGACTGTGTCGTTGAAAATGCTTTCTGGACTATAATAGACCATGGCAATCCAGACGACATCAAAAAGAAGAATACTCCCGATAGAGCAATAGCGAATGCAACTGGCATTCCGCCAAAAAGAAGAACTAAGAATACTCCAATTGCATAAATCATTTTTCTACCCCCCACTCAGATGGTTTTCTTACTATATCTTTCACTGTATTGTGAATAGTTGTTTCCAACATCAAAATCGATCCTACTGGAACACAAAGTGTACACCAAGCATAACTTAGGTTAAGTGTATTAAAGACTCTGCTCCAGCTTTCATTTACCAACGGAAAGCCGAACCATACCAATATTAAAAGAAAAGCAATCATTCCAAAATCAAATATAATTGCTATGACTTTTTGCACAGTCTTTGGCAAAAGTTTCGTGATCATATCTATTGAAATCAGCTTCGATGTCCTCATCAAAACATCTCCACCTATAAATGTAAGCCAAGCAAAGCACAAGAGTGAAAAATCCTGGGCCCAGTTTATCGGCATGCCGATTTTCCTCATTATTGCACTCAAAAAAACCAAAACAGAAATAATGCACAGAAGAATTGCTGTAAACATCTTCTCTGTAGCTGCTATCCCTTTTTCAAACTGTAAAATACCGTTTTTAAGCTTAGACATAGCCTCTCCTAAAGAAAAAGTATAATCCGGGCTTCAGAGATGAAACCCGGGAAATCTAATTGATAAATCAGTATGCTTTACCAATCTCATCATAAATCTTGTTTCTCAATTCAAGATAACCAAGTTTCTCATATGCTTTTTCTACAGCTTCCTTGAATGGAGCTGTATCAGGCTCAATAACAGTAAGTCCAGCTTCCTTCATGAGAGCCTCTACTCTATCAGCTTCATCAATAACAAGCTGAGCTGTCTCCTTACCAACCTCATTTGCTACTTTAACAAGTAATTGCTGGAGATCCTCTGGCAGTGACTGATACCACTTTTCGCCTACCATCAAAGCTTGCAAAAGGTGGAAGTGCCCTGTCTTTGACTGGTACTTTGCAACCTCGTATAGCTTTGAAGGGTATATAGAAGTGTTTTGTGCCTCACAGCCATCGATAGCCTTTGATTGGATTCCATTGTAAACCTCACTCCATGCCATTGAAATTGGAGTTGCTCCCATTGCTCTTATAGATTCGATAGTAACAGGTGAACCAATTGTCCTGATCGAAAGGCCCTTCAAGTCTGCTGGCGAGTTAATAGGAACATTAGTCATAAAATGTCTTGGACCGTCATAGAAATCAAATGCAAGTACTCTTATTCCATGCTTATCAGCAAGCTCTTCCAAGTAGCTATTGAATGTCTTTGACTGCGTAACAGCATAAGCCTCATCATAGCTGTCAACAAAGAAACCCATCATCAAAATGCCAATTGGATCAACATAAGTACCAAGCCTTGCAGCATCTGTATTTACAGCTATTGCTGCTCCTTGTATAGCTTGCTCGATGACATCCTCATCATTTCCAAGCTGTGCAGAACAGAAAACAGATGCATTGATTCTGCCATTTGATTCTTCATTGATTCTATCTGCAAATGTCATATATGCCTTTGCAATAAGAGATGTCTCAGTCTGCGATGTTGAGATTTTGAGGTTGTAAACCTTCTCCTTTCCCCCATCTTCAGAAGAGCCATTGGCAAGGACACAACTTAGTGCCAAAACAAAAACCAAAGCCAAACACAGTATTTTTTTCATAACATCCTCCCTTATGAAAATACTCTATGATTTTCATCCCCAAGACTATTAAAGACCTGTCGATGCAAAACCCAAAAGCTCATTGCACGTTTCTCTAACTTCCCAAAACTTGAGAAGGCAATGAATTCTTAAAAATATAAACGTTTACATATATTCTTTCACCAGACTTTGAAGTTGTAAAGTGGTTTTTATGCAATTTCGATAAAAATTTATAAATTAGCAAAAAGCTGATAATAATGTACTCCTGTTGACGTCGGTAGAAAACAACCAAAAGTAGTTGGGGGAATAAGAACCAAAAATAGAAAGAGAGGCAATTTTCTGCAAAAACCCATAAACTGTTGACAAAAACCAACATCTATAGAGAAGGAACAAAATGACAGCAGAAAATGACCTCGAGCTCATTCTAACACAGGCTTTGGATGAGGTTAAATCAAGGCTGTGGAAAATAAACCTAGCAGAAATTGGGCGAATTACAGGAGTTAATCGACAATGGCTAAGAAAATGCAAAGAGATGGCTATGTGGAATATACCTCTTGTCAAATGGGGCATTTCAACTTTTTACAAAGTAAGCGTGAAATAAAACCCTAGAGATTTCTTTTTGTTCGTGGCCTAAGCTTTAGACAACAAAGGAAAAACGAAAATAACAAATGCAAATGTTTACACGGAAAGAAGAAAGGAGATCGCATGTTGAGAGGTGGAAGGACATTCAACATATGGACCAGAAAATTAAAAGATGCGGAATGCGGCCAGCTTATACTGGTGAGCAAGAGGCATACATCCGACTTTCGTAATATATCTACAGAATATATGGGAGCGAGGATCAAAGTCGATGAGGATGGCTAATGGCTGAGCCCGGTGAAAATGTTATTTGTGGCAAATCATTGCAATTGAGTCTTGGAAATAAAACAACTCCCTGATTTACAAGGAGTCGTTGGAAATGGAGCTGATCGGGATCGAACCGACCACCTATTGAATGCCATTCAATCGCTCTAGCCAAATGAGCTACAGCCCCAAATTCGATAGTGAAAATATAGCCTAAATATATCTAAATAACAAGAGCAATGAGCATTGTTGCAAGCTTTTATCGAAGAAAAAGCTTTATCAGCTTGTGATATATCCTTTTATATGGGGAATATCTCATTGGCAAATCCAGCCATGTCTTCTTATCTACTATGTTTTTATAGTGCGAGAATGCATCAAATCCTGTTTTGCCATGATACGAGCCTATTCCACTTTCCTTGAAGCCTCCAAATCCCATATAACTTGTTGCAATATGGATAACTGTATCGTTTATGCATCCTCCGCCAAAACCAACACTCCTCATGAGATTCCTTGCAAGCTTTTTGTTTTCACTAAACACATAGAATGCAAGTGGATGATCAAGCCTTTTAACACTCATAATAGCGTCATCAATGCTGTCGTATGAGATTATCGGCATCAAAGGGCCAAAGATCTCTTCTTGCATGATTTTGTCTGAAAAGAGAACGCTATCGATCACAGTTGGCTCTATTTGCAAGGTATGAGGATTTGTCTTTCCCCCAAAAATCACTTTATCGGGATCAATGAGGGCACTTATCCTATCGAAATGCTTTTGGTTGATTATCTTTGTGTAGTTTTTATTCTCCAATGGTTTTTCGCCATACTGTCTCACAATCTCCTTCTTTACTTCATCAATAAAAGCTGTCCTGATCTTGTTGTCTACAAGAATGTAATCAGGAGCGACACAAGTCTGTCCGCTATTAAGGAATTTGCCAAATACGATTCTCCTTGCAGCCAGCTTTATATTCGCTGATCTCTCAACAATACATGGGCTTTTCCCTCCAAGCTCTAGAGTCAGAGGAGTAATATGCTCAGATGCTTTTCTCATCACTTCATGGCCCACAGCTTTAGAACCTGTGAAGAATATATAGTCAAAATCCTGATCAAGAAGAGCTTTATTCTCTTCTCTCCCACCCTCAATTACAGCTACGTATCCCTCCGGAAATGTCTTTGAGATAATGCTATGCAATATCTTTGATGTATTTGGTGAATAAGCACTTGGCTTGATAATGCATGTATTGCCACTAGCCAGAGCATCAACAAGTGGCTCTAATGAAAGAAGAGCAGGATAATTCCATGGACTTATTACCAAAACTGTGCCATATGGCATTGGTAAAGTGTAGCTTCGTGAGCAAAATTGAGAAAGTGGTGTACGAACTCTCTTTTCTTTCGAAAATCTCCTTACATGGTCAATCATATATGTAATCTCACTGAGTGTTAGACCTATTTCACACATATCGCTTTCAAAAGCACTCTTTTTAAGATCGGACTTTAATGCATCTTGAAGTTCTTCTTGATTTTCCTTTATCGCTTCATATAACCTTTTCAATGCATCGATTCTGTTATCAACAGAAAGTGTTGCTCCAGAATCAAAGTATGCTCTTTGCTCATCTCTTATGGTTTTTATCTCTTCTTGTGTCACAAAAAACTCCCTTATTATATCTTACAATAAAAGTTGCACATCTAAGAACATTCAGTACAAAACTCGAAAATATCGCACTTTTAAAATGTAAAAACTCAAATTTATCGCAGTATCTAATCATGAATACAAAAATCCTTGAAACAACTCTTATAGAACAAAAAGAAGAGTTTCATAACAATCTAAAAATAAACTACTGTACAAGATCAGAAGAAAAGCTTGTGAATCTAACAAGCAAGCTAGCCCAAGTTGTAATAGGAATAAGAAGATGTGGCAAGTCGACTCTGTGCCTGAATGTGATCAAAAAGTCAAACTTGAAATTTGCTTACGTCAATTTTGATGATGAACGATTACAAGGCATAACTTCTGACGACTTGAACACAATCTTACAATATCTATACAAACTCTATGGTGATTTCACTCACCTTTTTATAGATGAAATCCAAAATGTCAGAGGATGGTCCTTATTTGTAAATCGTCTGTTGCGTACAGGTATGCATATATTGATGACTGGCTCTAATGCAAAGCTTCTCAGCGGGGAGCTTGCAACATATCTAACAGGAAGACATATGACAATTGAGCTCTACCCTTTTTCTTTTAGCGAGTATTGCAACTTCAAAAAAATCAACATTGCACATGCAACAACAAAAGAAAAAGGCATGTTGAGTGCTGCTTTTGACTCTTATATCATAGATGGAGGGCTACCAGAGCTCTTTGACGAGCCTAGAAAGCAAAGCTACATAAGCAATCTCACGAGAAATATCCTCACTAACGATATTGAAAACAGATACAGAATAACATTCAAAGATGCATTTGAAAAAATCGTGAACCATCTTCTGAATAATGTACCAACAACCATAAATTATATAGAGCTCAAAAATTTATTTGGCTTAGGCTCTGATCACACTGTTGAAAACTATGTCAACTATGCAAAGAATGCATATATTATATGCACTCTCGACAAATTCTCGTACAAAAGCAAACTTCGCATACATGGACAAAAAGCTTATGCCACAGATATCTCTTTTATGAACAACCGCGAGAATGCAATGTCTGGAGCAAATCTAGGGTGGAGACTTGAAACAATTGTCTATATTGAACTTCTAAGACGCTTCAGACCACAGGAATGCGATATTTACTACTATAAAGAGTCTTCTGGCGAAGCAGACTTCCTCGTATGCAAGGGAAAACATGTGCAACAAATAATCCAAGTGTGCTATGACATTTCAAATATCAAAACAAGAAAGCGTGAGATCAAGGGGCTCTTGTTAGCTGCTGAAAAAACCGGATGCAATGAGCTTCTTATAATAACATACGATGAGGATGACATAATCGAAAAAGATGGCAAGACGATCAATATTGTTCCAGCATTCATATGGTTAGTAGAAGAATAATGCAATAAATTGCCAATATTGGCTAACGCTAGTGAGTATTGTAATATAAGTGACATGTTATTCATTGGACCACATGTATCAATCTCTACATCAATTGCGCTTTCTGTAGAGCGAGCCTATGAGCTTGGCGCCACGGGCTTTGCAATCTTTACAAAGAACCAAAGACAATGGAGAAGCCCCGCTTTAAAAGAAGAAGAAATAATTGCATTCAAAGAGAACATGGGAAAAAATGGCTATTCATATAAGGCTGTCTTGCCACATGCAGGCTATCTTATAAACATAGCAACTCCCGACGAAGATCTAAAGAAGAAGTCATTGGATCTTTTCAACGAAGAGGCAAATAGACTCGATTTGCTAGGAATCAAAGTGATAAACATACATCCTGGCGCATACAAGGAAGGAGAGAGAAAAGACGGAATAAAGCGAGCTGCGAAAATGCTTGATCTAGTCCTCTCTTCCCATCCAAAACTCACTATTGCAATCGAGAACACAGCTGGCTCCGGTACTATTCTAGGAAGCACTTTCGAGGAGCTTTCAGCCATTTTGGATGAAATTGGGAACAAAGACCGAGTTGGTTTTACATTGGATACAGCACATCTTTACGGCGCTGGATACGATGTGAGAAACAACATAGATGGAATTTTGGACGAATTTGTATCCAGATTCTCAAGCGAAAAGCTATATGGCATGCACTTGAACGACTCCAAAGTTCCACTTGGCTCAAAAAAAGACAGACATGACAATATAGGACTAGGCTTGATTGGAAAAGCTCCTTTTCTTGAGATTGTCAAAAGAAAGGAAGTAGATGAAAAACCTTTGATTCTGGAAACGCCGAACGAAGAACTGTGGAAAGCTGAGATAAAGGAGCTCTTGGATGCAAGTAAAGGATAGATGCGATAGCGATAAAGTTATCGTACTTGGGCATAGAGGAGATCCGTCAAAAGAGATCGAGAACACTATCAAATCATATTCCAGCGCTCTATCATCTGGTGCAGATGGCATTGAACTCGATGTCCATATAACATCTGATGAAAAGCTAGTTGTAATCCATGACTTCAACACAAAAAGAGTCTTCGGTGTCGACAGACTTGTAGAGGAGTGCACATTGGCAGAGCTCAAGGAAATATCAGAAGAAATACCGACGTTGGACGAAGTCTTCTCAAGCCTTGGGAAAATCTACTACGACATCGAGATAAAAGCAAATATATGCTATGACAAAAAGCTGATATACAAGCTTGTCGAATCCTTGGATGAGCATATGGATCTATGCGATAAAATAATGGTTTCATCATTCAATCCACTTGCAATGCGTTGTTTTTCAAAAGTATCAAAATATGGATTTCCAAAAGGCATAATATATGATGGACCACCAACATCTGTTCCACGCTTTTTGCAAAAAGGGCAAGGAAGATTTATTTTCCCTTGCGACTTTCTCAAACCAAAGTGGGACATAGCAATCAGGGAAAAGGAAAGCAAACCTTCGTATCCTATAGTACCTTGGACAGTAGACTCAAAGGAGAATCTTGAAAAGCTTTATCCAACGAAATTCCCTATAGTAATAACGAACAACCCAGATTTGATTGTCAAAGCTCTTCAAGAAGACGGCCTGCGATAATACGGGCCTCTCTCAAAAGAGAATCATAAGATGCGCTTTCACTATCGTGTCCAGACCCTACCATATAAGAGTCTTGGACAGCTATCTCTCTCTCATCAGAAGAAGAAACAATTGTTACTCTTCCCTCTGTGCGAGCATATATTTCATCTCTATATTGTTTGAAATCTGTCACTCCAACTCTCAAGATCGCATAATATCTATACTCAGGGTACGTATTAAGCAAATCGTAGTAGATATCCTCGCTCTCTTCTCCGAATGCAATAACAAATGAGAAATCAGCCACCTTTGCTGTTGAAAAATATCTCTTGACCTCTTCGATGAAATCAGGATTATCTATTTGGTTACCATCGGTATCATACAATGCGATTGCAAACAAAAGCTCATCTGGTGAAAAACGTCCAGTATCATCGTAGCTGTAAGCAACGCTTTTTTCTTCGAGTATATTGTAAAGAGAATCAAGAAATCCCTCTTGTGCTTTTTCTTCGATTTTAGAAAGAAGATTGCTATCAAGCAATATAGAGAATACAATCTCACCGCTCCTTATTATGTATGGATTTGTATTCTTGAATCTGAAAGTACCCTTCTTATTTGTCATGCACCTTACAGTGCTTGATATAATATCACCATTTATATCCATCATAGAGTATTTTGCAATGACACTTGAATTGTTCACAGGAGGATAGAATAGCCCTTTTGTCCTACTTACCTTAACAGTAACTCCAATGGATTCCTTTGCTTCTTTCGAAAGCGTTATCCTTAGATTCTCAGCATAATTGATAACCTTCTCTAAAAGAAAATCAGGAGTATAGTCTGGATTATTTACATCCCCCTCCAATGAGATAACGATTGCTTCTAAAAGCGCATTTATCGCATCCACATCCCTATTTTCCTTATATAAAGAAATTGAATCCGATAGCTTTTTTGATATATTATCCTCTCTTTGCAAAAGCTCTACATAACTTTGGCTTCTAGAGTTTTCCAAGATCTTCGCTGAAGTTCGAGCAAGAACATAGTAATGCCATTCCCCGTTTGTTTCCTGGTATACATAGTGGTCAGAAACCTCAGTAGAAAGCGATTCAATAGAATCTGTCGACATTAGTTGCCTAAAGTATTGAGTGCCGATTTCATAACCAAGGTCCTTGCCGATTTTGTCCAAAATCTCTTTATATGCATCATCCTTGGCACCTTCTTCTGAAAAGCTTATTCCATGCCCAACATACATTACAGCTCCCGATATCTTAGGAGTTGTTGAAATCCAATCAGGTCTGACAAAGACACTCACCGTTGCACAAGATATGAAAAAAACGCATAGAGTTAGTATTAAGAAAAGCCTCTTGATCAAAAACTGCCTCCAATACCAAAAACCATAGAGTGCCCAAGCTCTGGGAGTTTTATATAACCTACTCTCCATAGGAATTTAGCAAATGCTCTATGCTCATAGTAGATAGAATACATGCCATCATAGACGAAATTGCCACCCCTTATCCCAAGGAGAAGAAATGCGCTGGCTCCTACTCTGCCATTTTGGATAAATGTGAATGAGTTCTTCAACAAGTCGCTTATATCGAGATAAGCTTGGATGCCAATGCCAGAATAGAAAGAAGAAGTGCCCTTCTTGTTCTCATACAAAAATGTTACAGCAGGCAAAAACGGGTAGATGATGTTTGTAGTGCTCAATTCAAGCGCAAAAGCAAAGTTTTTTTTGTAGAAATTGGTTGAACCATAGAGTGCATAGCGCCATGAACTTGCTCTTTCAAGCATCATTCCAGGCTTTGGAGACGAAATGAATACAGATTGCAATTCGTCAACCTCGCCATGATGTCGCTTTAGTTCGAAAAAACCCTTTGTCTTGCCATTTGCATCTTTCAAAACAAACGAACTTCCAAGCCTATAGTTCTTCTTATGATAGAATGAAAAAGACCCAGAGTAGATGTAATCCAGCTTCTCATCACTATCAAGATACAAAGATGTCTCATAGAAAAGAGCATTTACAATCTCTTCGTTGATATCTTCTTTCAGTGACTTTTGATTATTTGAAACCAACGCCAATTCAAGAGACTTGTCAAGGAAAGACAAATCGAAAGAAAGATGTATCCTTTCCTTCTCATCTATAGAGTAAGAATAGCTTGAAATCGAAAAATCAATATCATCTCGTCCTTTGTCGTTCTCATCTATAGCTTTCTCTATAATCAGTTTGATATCGTCCGGAACA
>ERZ808286.900-NODE-900-length-16745-cov-3.626902_pt1 | contig 16745 bp, 9 predicted proteins | sample MGYA00521276_ERZ808286 | MGnify/ENA primary metagenome ERZ808286 (study PRJEB31516, sample SAMN03275607) | gut metagenome | biome: mammalia-associated habitat; material: feces | host: Papio cynocephalus | place: Kenya | collected 2012-08-01 ... | reverse complement strand
ATGTAACGTTTATTGCCTCGGTTGCGCCTTTTGTTTCTCTGGGGGCTCAGCCTGTTTTTGTCGATGCGTCGCCTACAACGTGGAACATGGATCCTACATTAGCGGAAATTGCCTTGACACGATTTCCAAATGCCCGAGCGATGATCGTAACGGATCTTTATGGGCAGAGCTGTGATATCGATGCATTGAGTGCCGTCTGTGCTCGTTTTCATGTGCCGCTGATCGTGGATGCGGCGGAATCGCTAGGTGCTACGTATCGTGGTCGTCCGGCAGGGAAAGGTGCTTGGGCAGTTATTCATTCCTTGAATGGAAATAAGATTATTACATCTGGCGGAGGCGGGTTATTGCTTTCTGATGACTTGGACCTAATTTGTCATTGTAGAAAGTTGGCCTCACAGGCGCGGGAAGCGACTTTGTGGTATGAACATTATGAAGTGGGGTGTCATGGGCGGCTTGGAAATGTACCGGCCGCTATTGGGTTAGGACAATTCTGGCATCTCAAAGATGCACTTGATGACAAACGTCGAGTTTGGGAAAAGTGGAATACACGTTTTCAAAGATATCCATGGATTACTCCCATGCCCATCGCAACATACGGCGTACCCAATTTTTGGTTAACCGTTGTTATGTTAGATAAACGAAGTCCTGTTGAGGCGGTGGAGCTATTAGCCGCATATGGTATTGAGGCTCGTCCTGTTTGGAAACCGATGCACATGCAACCAGTATTTGCTGAAGCACCGCAGGTGCTTACTGGGGTTGGCGAGGAATTATTTGAACATGGGTTATGCCTCCCTTCGGGGCGATTGCTTGATGAAACTGTAATGGATACCGTCATGAATTTACTGGAGGAGATGCCAATATGATTCTAGGATTCATTCACGCGATCTGTATGGCGAGTGTAGCTTGCCTTCTGGCTTTGTTCTTGACACCACTTGTGCGCGGCTTTATGAAACGAATTGGAGCCGTTGATTTGCCCGATCCGCGTCGTGTCAACAGGACGCCAATTCCACGGGGTGGTGGGTTGGCGGTAGTAGCGGCGTTCTTTAGTGCACTGATCGTAACGTATGTTGTGTGTCCAAATCTTTTGGCGGAAGATAAAGTTTTTGTTCCAATCCTGCCTACCTTTTGTGTAGCCACAATAATTTTGGTTACAGTCGGGTTCGTAGATGATCGATTTGGGTTATCACCATTGTTTAAACTGATGATTCAACTCATTGTTGCAGGCGTGATGTGTTGGGGGGGGGCCAGACTCATTTTACCTACTTCCTGGGGGGTATTTTGGGCTTCGCCATGGGCATATGTTCCACTGACGTTGGTTTGGTACATTGCAATTATCAATGCGTTTAACTTAATTGATGGGTTAGACGGACTTTCATCCGGACTGGCGATTATTGCGACTATTGGTATGATTGGAGTAGGATATTTTGTTAATCCTACGGAAATTCCTTTGGTTGCACTGATACTAATTGGTGCACTTCTTGGATTTTTACGTTATAACTACAATCCTGCAACCGTTTTTCTTGGTGATTCTGGGAGTTTGTTCATTGGTTTGACTTTAGCCACCTTTGCATTAACATCTCGAAGAGGTGACGCATTTCTGGTTTCCATGGGGCTTCCGGTTCTTTTCTTAGGAGTTCCGATTGTTGATACATTCCTGGCTATTTTGCGCAGAACACTTCGGCATGTAATGTTGTGTACAGAAGATTCAGAGAAAAAGGAGGGGACAGGGGAAGCGAAGATGGTTATGACGGCAGATCGTGAACATCTTCATCATCGGTTTCTTTCTTTGGCAAAAGGGAATCAACGTGTCGCTGTTTGGAGTCTGTATTGTTTAGGTATTGGCCTTGTTATTTTGGGATTTATTACCCTTGCAGTTAAGCAAAGTAAGGCATCAATCTTTTTGATTGGATTTCTCGGCTTCGTTTTTGTAATTGTTCGCATGATGACGAATGTTGAATTATGGGATGCAGGACATTTGTTAGCTAAGCCTGGATCTCGCAATGGACGTAAAGCTATTGCTATACCTACATATATTCTATGTGACATAGTTTCTATGGTTGTACTTTTCTTCTTTCTTATTTTGCTGCTTCATCCGTTATTACCGGCGCTTTCAGGTATTCAATGGAGTAATGTCTTTCTTGTGTATGCGGTGCCAGTGATCGTATTTATGACATTTTCAAAGGCTTATACGCGAATCTGGGGAAGGAGTATGCCTCGAGATAGGTTTTCAATTTTGATAGCGATTTTCTTAGGATCGTGTATTTCTCACATCGGTATTTCATTCGTTCGTCCAGAACTTAGTTCTGCATTGTTGCGTTTGCATATGTTATGGGCGATGTTGTTGCCCCTGCCACTTATTTGTATTCGCTTGGCACGCACTGCTTTTCTGCAATATTTGTCAGCGTTTGAAAATCGACAACTATGCCGAGCTGCTCTCATTGATCATTCAATCGAGAGGGTATTGTTTTACGGAGCAGGCCTTAACTTGAGTGCGTATTTGACTATCTATAACGCAAATGTTACATGTAATCATGTGGCACTTTTAGGTATTCTGGATGACGATCGCGGATTACGTGGACGCGTGTTTTATGGTATTCCGATTCTTGGGCCATTAGAAGTTCTTGAAGATCATGCCTATTTCCAGCGGATTCAACCTACAAAAATTATTCTAACGACACCTACGATCCCAGATTCTCGTTTGGCGGATATTCAGGCGTTTTGTCAGAATCATAAGTTATCGTTGACGAAATGTATGCTTGAAGAGTCTACGGTTTCGCTCTCTTCAACGTTATAAAGGCATTCATTTGTTACTTATCAGGAAAGAAGTTCATCATGTCTACAACAGTTTCCAATCCTTTCTGTTCAGATGCCTGGATGCCACAGTATGATGCAATGACTCCAGAACTTTGTGAGGCCGCACTGAAGGTCTCTTTGCCAAAGGCAGAACAAGCCTTTTCATTCGTTGAAAAACAGTTGGATATTTCTTGGCATGGCCTGATAATTGCACCAATGTTGGCTACACGCGAGCCATTTGAAATTTGGGGTGTATTATCTCATCTAACCAGTGTCGTTAATTCTGAGGCATGGCGATCGATTGAAACGCGTTGGCAACCGGCGATAATTGCCCTCTCACTGAAAGTCTCACAAAGTAAACGCCTTTATGAGGGGATGCTTTCATTGCAGGAACACCCCGATCTCACTGCTTGGCAACGACACGTGCTTGCTCGTTCTATTCAAACCATGCGTAATGCAGGTGTTGGACTCACGGGTTCCACTCGCCGATACTTTAATACACTTCAGAAATCCCTCGCTGCACTTTCCATGACCTTTTCCAATCATGTTTTGGATGCTGAAAAGGCCGCACGAATTACGATCGCACCGGATGAATCTGCTGGTATTCCGAAAGACTTGCTTCATGGTCAAGGCCCTTGGGAATTAGGGATTGACTTCGCTACTTATGATGCGATCATGCGCTATGCTGAAAGTCCTGCTGTGCGGGAACGTTTCTGGCGTGCCCGTGTAACACGTGCATCAAATGGAAAACTAAATAATGCCCCCCTCATTGAAAAGATACTTAAGATTCGACAAAAGATAGCCGACATTTTAGGTTATGAGGATTATGCGCATTTATCCACAGCCTCAAAAATGGCAGGTTCGCCTGATCGCGTCTTCGCACTGCTTGCTCCTATGGCTAATGTTGGAAAACCAGCAGCAAAGGCAGAGGACATCGCCCTGGCTAAATTCGCCAAGTCTAGAGGTTTTAAAGGTAAATTAAATCCGTGGGATAAGGCTTTTTGGATTGAAAAACAATCACAAGTCCTTTTTGGTTATGACGAGGAAACGTTGCGTTCCTACTTCCCTATGGAACATGTGTTGGAAGAGCTTTTCGCTCTTATTCAGAAACGATTTGGTGTCACGTTCAAACGTGTCCCTGCGTCAAAAGTTCATGCATGGCATTCCGATGTTCAGTTTTATCAACTTTTGACTGAGGGAAAAGAACTTATTGCTGGCCTTTATTTTGATCCCTACGCTCGTCCAGGAACAAAAAATGGGGGTGCCTGGATGAATGAAATTCGTACACGCGACTTTGAAACACGTTGTCAGCTTCCAATTGCTGTTGTCTGTTGTAATCAGAAGCCTCCACGGAGGAAATCCCCTGCTACTATGAGTCTCTATGAAGTAACCACGCTTTTTCATGAGATGGGGCATGCACTCCAAGAAATGCTTACACGGGTTGATTCGCCCACCTGTTCCGGAATAAATAATGTTGAATGGGATGCCGTGGAAATTGCCTCTCAGTTCTTAGAACAATTCCCAAATGATCCAGTGTTACTGCGTAAGCTCTCTAGGCATATTGATACAGGGAAATCGTTGCCGCTTGAGCTTGCAAAAAAAATTGCACTCAAACGAACCTATCGTGCCGGTAATGCTCTTGTTCGTCAACTTCTTTTCGCACAGACAGACCTTTTTTTGCATTCAAAAGCTTATCCGAAAAGGTTTAAATGTGCTAATGCCTGTAAATCGGCGTTTTCGAAAAAACTTTTACCCACGCCTATGCATGAAGACGATCGTTTCCTTTGTGCGTTTACTCATATTTTTTCCGGAGGGTATGCTGCAGGCTATTATTCTTACAAATGGAGTGAGACTCTTTCTGCTGATATATATGCTGCGTACATTAACGCTCCGGCCGCTAAACGAGGAGCCATGTGTAGGCGTTATCGGAATACATTTCTTGCATTAGGCGGATCTTTGCCTGCAGAAGACGTCTTTCGGCAACTGATGGGGCGAGAGCCGGATCCAACAGCGATCCTTCGCCAAGAGGGTTTGTTGTAGAAAATACTCTTTCCTCGCGTAGATCTCGGTGAGGAGATGTTCTGCCAATGTTTTGTTCCATTCAGCCACCCATGTCAACATTTGCTGGGTACCGTGTGTTCTGTTTCAGACAAACACGAACAAATTTGGCAGAACGAACGTTGCGTGACGACACCATCCTTTTTGTACCCGCTCATGGAGTTGTTGGAGTATTTTTACCGAGGCATCATGCCACTTTCACGGCGGATCAGTTATTAACCGCATGGGAAGCACAGCATTCTCCTGCTGTTCACCGTCTGAAACGGAATGAATTTATCTTTTTTGGACGCCCGTTGCCTTTTCGTTTAAGGCCGTTTACCGGATATAACGACACTTGGTTAGATCAGGAAACGTCAACGCTCATTATAACCTTTCGACGTGAGGCCTCCGTTTCTCAACTTCATACGCGACTGAATATATTTTGTGAAGCCCAACTGAAAATACGTGCACAAATGTTTCTTGATAAGTGGAGTTCTCGGCTGCTGAAGTATCCCAGTAGCCTTGTCATTAAACCGTTACGTCCAGCCGTTCTAGGGCAATGTCTCCGAACAGGGGAGATTCGTCTTAGTTCAAGGCTCTGCCTCTGGCCTGAATCGATTGTTGCCGAAACGCTTGCGCATGAATTAATACATCTTCACCATTTCAATCATTCGCCGAATTTTTGGCGTGCGTTAACAGCGTTTATGCCAGATTGGCTGCCGCGTGCGCTTGTTCACTATCTTCCCGTTTCAAATTATTTAGATTTATCGCTATTTAATCATTCATAATTATTCATTATTATTCATGCGTAACTGCTTATACTAAAAAGGGCAACACATATTAACATGTGTTGCCCACAATATGTAATAAGTGTTTCGTAAAAGATTAGACTTTCTTAGGTGAAAGGGTAACCTCTTTCTTACGAATGGTCTTTCGTGGACTTCGTACGGATAAAGAGGTCTTCTTTTTTGTAATTTTCATTGGTAAAGAGGAAGGCTTTTGGGTCGCAATTAATACCCGGTCGCCCATAGCACTTACAGGGCCAGGAGACAGAAGGAATGTTTTTCTATTAGAATCCGCCGTTAAACACGCGTCCGCCAATGGATCCTCTACTAACCGTTCTACTGCCCGTCGAAGTGGGCGAGCCCCCTGTTCAGGCTTCATAGCCGCGTTCAACAGAAGCGTCTGTGCCGCCTCATCCAATTCAAAATGAACACCTGTATTGGCTAAACGCTCACGTACTTTTGTCAATTCGGCATCCAAAATTTGTTTTATAACTTCACGGGAAAGCGCATGAAAGACCACCAACTCATCAAATCTGGCGATGAGTTCCGGTTTCATATGTTTACGTACTTCTGCCAGAATTTTAGTACGCAACGCATCATGAGCCATGAGAACTCCCTTAGACTCTTCTCCTGGAAGAAATCCGACAGTAGGGGCTTCCATCGCGAAATTACATCCAATGTTTGATGTAAGAATGATTACGGTATTTCGAAAATCAACCTGACGCCCCAGGCCATCCGTCAAATGTCCATCTTCCAAAATCTGCAAAAGCATGTTCAACACATCTGGATGTGCTTTCTCAATTTCATCGAAAAGGATAACTGAATAAGGCCGACGGCGGACACGTTCTGTAAGTTGGCCGCCTTCTTCGTATCCCACATAACCAGGAGGTGCCCCAACTAAACGGCTCGCATTAAATTGCTCCTGATACTCAGACATGTCCAGTTGGATCAACGCTTTTGGATCTCCAAAAAGTGTTGACGCCAGAACTTTCGCCAGAAGTGTCTTTCCAACGCCCGTTGGTCCAAGGAACAGGAAAGAACCGATCGGTCGGGTAGGATCTTTCATTCCGACACCGGCACGCCGTAGCGCTCGAGCTACGATGCCAACAGCGTCCTGCTGGCCAAGTACTGCAGCATTCATCTCAGTTTCGAGCGCCAACAGCCGTTCATTTTCACCGCCAATCATTTGCCCAACAGGGATTCCGGTGGCTTCAGAAATCGTCTGTGCTATAGTTTCTTCCGTTACAGTCAAATGCCGTTCGTACTGTCGATCATGCCACCGCTTAAAAGCTTGCGTATAGTGCTCGGATGCCTCTTTTTCTTTGGCACGGAATGTCGCGGCAGTATCAAAATCTTCTGTAGCAACAGCTGCTTCTTTTAATACACGATATTTACGTGTCAATTTTTCTAGACGGCACATAGAATTCGGGCGCATCGATACTGCCATTCGTACCCTTGCGCCTGCCTCATCAATCGCGTCAATTGCCTTATCGGGTAGCTGTCTTCCAGGCTGATAACGTGCTGTCAGGTGCACGGCTGCCTCTAATGCTGCCGGCGTATAGCGAACATGGTGATGTTCGGCATATTTTCCCGCTACGCCGGAGACAATCTCTAATGCTTGCTCCTGTGTAGGCTCTTCTACCAAAACCGTTTGAAAGCGACGCTCCAATGCATTGTCTTTTTCGATACTTTTACGATATTCACTGAGTGTGGTCGCACCAATACATTGGAATTCTCCACGTGCTAAAGCCGGTTTAATAATGTTGGCAGCATCCATCGCACCTTCACTACCACCAGCCCCAACAATGGTATGTAACTCATCTAGGAAAAGAATCACGTTACCGCTCTTGACCACCTCGCTGATGACCCGTTTCAGTCGCTCTTCAAATTGTCCTCGATATTGCGTACCAGCTACTAAAAGAGCCATGTCCAACGCAATTACTCGTTTCCTAAGCATTACCTCTGGTACTGCTCCGGATACAATCTGCTGAGCCAACCCCTCAACCACTGCAGTTTTCCCAACACCAGCTTCACCGATTAAGACGGCATTATTCTTGCCACGGCGACTCAAAATCTGCAATAGTCGATGAGTCTCCTTTTCTCGACCGATAACCGGATCCATTTTTCCGGCCTCCGCTAATGCCGTCAAGTCTCTTCCGAAGAGTTCCAGCGCGGGTAGTTTCGCTTTTGCTACTGCGTCAAAAGACGGATTGGGAGCCTCCTGCTGAACTTGCTCTTGTGCCGAAGTTTCCGTAACTTGTGGAGGTTCTTCTTCTGTGGGTTTGGGCATAAACCGAGCCAGAGACTCTTTCACGATGCCATACTGACAAAGAATTTGAGCCCCTAATCCCCCCCCCTCGGAGACAACCGCTAACAGCAAACATAACGTGTCTATCTCTTGTTTACCGTAAGCAGAAGCCAACGCTCGAGCCATTTCACAAATCTTCATGGCGCGTGATGACCACGGAAGTTGTTCCGGCGTAAGTTCTTCCGCTACGCCTCCTTCCATGGTCACGGCCTCCAATCGCGCCTTCATGTCATGAAACGACACGCCTAACGTCCGCAACACATGACATGCTGCACAATCAATTGAAAGAAATGCTAAGACCAGATGTTGCGTCCCTACATGATCTGACCGTAACCGTAAAGCTTCAATCTCCGCTTGGCGGAGCGAACGACGGGCATTTAATGAAAAATTTTCAGCATTCGGTTTATTCATAAACTTCTCCCACGTACCTTTTTAAAAAAAACACGCAAATTTTATCAAAAACACCATATTTTGACAATCGATAGGCCATTTCGTAACGCGATGCATAAAAGATAGTCATGAAATCATTGCGATTGGCAGTAGAGATTATATTTCGATGTAAGCACTTGTTTTCATAGCTTTCTTCTCTGACTTCGTGTACTGTAACGGTATTGACCTTTGTTGTGTTTACCCGATTTTAGAACTGCCAAACCGTTTGAACGACTTCGATGGCTTTATCCTGGATTAATCCTGATTTATTAAAAATGAGGACAGTTCCCGTGTGTACTTAGAACGTAATAAAAAGAGAATGTACGAGATATATGTAATACAGTCGAAAGTCCAAATAGTAAGAAGAACTAAGAGCACACTGTATGTTGCTGAGAAACAGGTCGTTAGGAGAGAAATAGATATTTTTTAGAGTTTTTCAAGAAAGGCGTCAAATTTTTCCGAAAAATGTTCCTTTATACGATAAAGTATATTTACGGGAGTAAGCAGGGTTCGACATTGAATGGGGGTAAAGAGAATCCACACGGAAAAGCGAATAGGTATGAGATCTTAAATGAAGTTACTCTAGCCTCAACCAATACTTTTGAAAACGAATGAAACGTGGCCGTCATGATTTGATGCCAAATAGATCAATACGATTTTACTTGCAAAACTTAAAGTTCCCATGTTATCCTATAGATAATTGGTTGGGCATCGGGAGTCTCCGATGAGCCGTATAAGAGGGCAAAAAGATGACAGAAGAGATGGATTTGGATGCGCTTCATCGTCGCCTCCATAAGATTATTGGGCAATGTAACGGGATCGGTCGTATGATTGACCGTAATGCTTCCTGTAAGGATATTATTCTTCAGGTAAGTGCTGCGAAGAACGCGTTGCACAAAGTGGGTCAGATTCTTCTTGAGATTTATCTGAATGATCGTGTAAAGCAAGCCATGGAAGCAGGAACGATGGAAGGGCTTTCGGAAGACTTTGGAGAAACGATTGAGTATTTCTGTAGAATGCGTAAATAAAAATGCATTGTCTTTGCAGGATATACAGGCGGGTTTTGATTGTGGTCGAAACCCGCTCAATTTTTATAAATAGAAGCAGAGCCCTGTAGTTTATAATCTGGAACGAAAATCTTCGTATCCGAACGACCGAATGAGAGAGAATCGGCTAGGCGCCTTACGCAATACTAAGTTTGGCAGACATATCCCATTAAAGGTGTTTGTTTTGACTAGTGTATAAAGTGCCATGTCTTCAAAAATGATTCGATCACCAGGGTGTAGTGGCCTTTCGTAAGAGTAATCGCCAAAGACATCCCCAGCTAAACAACTGGGGCCTGCAAGCCGAACAGGATAGGCTTTCTCGCCTGGCTTCCCGAGGCGAAGTGCTGTAGCGTTTGGAACAGCCTCACCTCGCCATTGCGGATCAATAAAAGCACGAGGTGTATAAGGCATTTCAATCACATCTGGCGTATGGCAGGCAGCAGAACCGTCCAAAATGGCAATAGCACCGTTATTTTCAACCACGTCCAATACCGTACAAACAAATGTACCAGCGTTAAGCACATGGGCTTCTCCGGGTTCAAGGAAACAGGTAACTTCGGGATATTTACGATGAAACCGCTGTAACGTTTCAATCAACAATTCACGATTATAATCATCCCTTGTGATGTGATGTCCCCCACCAAAGTTAAACCAACGTAAAGTTGGAAGGAAATTCCCGAATCGAGCCTCGATGGCTTCCAATGTGCGTACGAAAGAATCTGCATTCTGCTCACACAAATTATGACAATGAAAGCCGGAAACGCCTGTTAAGTCTTCGTTTTCAAATGCGTTACGCCGAATTCCAAGCCGTGAATGCGGTGCACAGGGGTCATAAATGGCGGTTTGACCCTCTGAATGTTCCGGATTGATACGCAATCCCACTGAAACGGTTTTTCCATTTGGGTGAAGCGAAGCCAAGCGTTGCCACTGTCGAAGTTGAGCAAAAGAGTTTACGGAGATGTGGTTTATACCCAAATCCAATAAAGCTTTCATATCAGCTTCTGAAAACGCTGCAGCAAACACATGTTGATCTCCGCCAAAACATGTCATCCCCAGCTGCGCCTCATGTACACTACTAGCACATGTTCCGGTAGCATATATAAGTGGAAACGCCGCCGGCATTGAAAAGGCTTTTAGCGCAAATAATAGACGGATATCGGCTTGTTCGCAAACATCCTTCAAAATCGTGGCGTTTCGGTGTAATGCTTCCGCATCAATGACGAATGCTGGGGTTTTCAATTGTTCGCTCATAAGAAAAATCCAAATAACCACAAAACGAGCAACCCGCTTAACGCTAGGATATAACGACGCCATGAGCGGGCGTTTAATACTTCAATTGGAGATCCTCGCAAATCATGTGTTCCGCCAGCAGCAATATAACGAGACAAACGTCCGATTGGCGCATAAGCAGTGCTGGAAAAGATTTTCCAGCCTTGCCTCTCGTCTACATCGGGAGTTTCGAGTAAGAAGGCATCCTTCTCAGATTTTCGAAAAGAGAGCTTAGGCTTTCGGCGAAAAAAATCCATAAAAGATATACTATTAGGGAATTACAATGATCTCTCCAGCGCGAAGACGTCCGTCAGGGTTAGATGTTGAACGATTGGCATCGCGAATGCGTATCCAACTTGCCGTGTTCCCATATGCCTCTCGTGACAATTTTGAAAACGTATCCCCTGGGCGCACCAGATAACGTTGTCCGGGAATTGGGTTACTGGCAATTGGCGGTACAGCAACGGTGTTTGCAATAACCTTTCGTGTCGCTTCATTTCTGGCCTGTTGTCCCCCATCTGGCATTTCAATCATCCGTTTAGCATCTTCGCGAACCGAATGGATTACCGTTTCAACATCCGATTCAGAATCTTTTTTCGGTATAGAAACAATAGATTCTTTTAGTTGTTTAATTTCATTAGGGGACGTAGGAGATTGTGCAGACTCAACGTCTTTTATGTCCTTTATGAGCGCACGCAAATGATTAAGTTGAGCTTTCAAGTCAGAGAGGGCGGCTTCTTTCTTTGTATTCTCTTCCTGTAAAGCCGAATACTTTTGTTCTAGAAGTGCGAGCTGTTTCTCTTGAGAATCTCGTTCACGCATTAAAACCGCTTGTTCGCGTGCAATAATTTCTGCCGCAAGTTGTGTCGCCAGTAATCCTTTTGCCGAGGCTATGCGTTCGTTCACCATTGCACTCTTTTCAGACTTTGGCTGTAGCGCCAAATAGGTTCGATAGTGATAAATGGCTTCAATATAGTCTTTGCGAACATCATGGAGTAAAATCGCAATATTTAAATGGGCTGAAGCCATGGCTGCATCGCGAGCGAGCAATTGACGATAAAGCGTTTCTGCTCCGCGCGTATCTCCACGTGCTTCCGCCGCCATGGCTTCAGCAAATAACGCATCAGAACGTTCATGCTGTTCTCGTTCAGCCACAGAATCCCGCTTACACCCAATGAAGAGAACGAATAACGAACAACTCAATACCATTAAAACCGTTTTATTCATTCTTTGTCTCCTAAAATATGAACGGGCGTTTTTCCAATGCGTGGTTTTGTCAGATATCGTGTTTTATATGTTTTGAGTTGCGAACAAATAGGCATTTCTGAAAAGTTGCATCCAAGGCCCCTCTTCACCATTTGCAAACGTTCCGTCATCATACGACAATTGTAACGCACGGAACGAACGTTCCGGGTGCGGCATAAGAATCGTGGCACGCCCATCCTCACTCGTGAATCCACATAGTCCGCCTTTGGAACCATTTGGGTTCCATGGATAAACCTCGGTGGCTTGTCCCTTGCCATCGACGAAGCGGAGGGCACTCATCGCTCTTTGCGCGTCTGTTGTCGAGCTAAATTGAACACGCCCCTCACCATGCGCTACGGCAATGGGTAACCGGCTACCAGCCATTCCGCGGAGCAATATGCTTGGAGAATCCATAACTTCAAGCGTACAGTAACGTCCCTCAAACTGCTCTGAAAGATTGCGGACGAACCGTGGCCAATGTTGAGCACCAGGAATGATTTCCTTCAATTGCGAAACCATTTGACATCCATTACATACTCCTAGTGTGAAAGTATCCGGTCTGGCAAAGAAAGTACGAAACATTTCTTTGAGCCCTGGATTGAAGAGAATGCTACGTGCCCAACCAGAACCGGCGCCAAGGACATCGCCATATGAGAAACCACCGCAGGCAACAAGACCCTTGAAGGGCTCTAACGTGATTCGCCCCTCCAATAAATCGGTCATGTGGACATCTATTGCCTCAAATCCCGCCAATGTGAAGGCCGCGGCCATTTCGATATGGCCGTTCACACCTTCTTCGCGTAAAATGGCAATCTTGGGATGAATCAATGTCTGAGGCCGTGCTTGAGGTTGGTTGAGCGGGAAGGTCACTTTGAATTGCATTCCCGGATCATTCGTCATACCGGCCACGTCGAACTCTTGTTTGGCACAGGTTGGATTATCACGTAGCGCTTGCATCTGCCAGGTTGTTTCAGACCACACCTGGCGAACAACAGCCAAGGGTTCATCCAATGCCGGCTCGTCATTTACCGCAATTTGTAAAACGGGATCATCTTGAACAAAACCGATCCAGGTCCCGGTCACTCCGTGCCTTGCCAAAATAGATTCCACTTCTTTTACGTTGGCCTCAGCAACTTGCAACACTGCCCCAAGTTCTTCATTGAAAAGTGCTGAGAGAGGCTCAGAACCGACAAGGTTGGCTGCCACCCCGCGACCACCCGCCATAGCCATTTCTGCCAAGGTAATTGCCAATCCGCCATCAGAACGATCGTGGTACGCCAGAAGCAGACGTTGATCTACCAACTCCTGCATCGCTTCATAGAAGGCACGCAACTGTTCTGGGCTTTCCATGTCTGGAACACAATCACCGATTTGATTGTATACCTGCGCCAATGTAGAAGCTCCAAGCCGTGCCTTTCCATTGCCAAGATCAACCAACAGCAGTCGCGATGCGCCAGGCTTCAGATCTGGCGTAACATCCTTGTGCGCATCCTGTACGGTTGCAAAGGAAGAAACGATCAACGATAAAGGCCCAACTTGCTTATGTTCAACTCCCTTCGAATCTGTCCAAACCGTCCGCATAGATAAGGAGTCTTTCCCCACCGGGATGCAGACACCCAACCGAGGACACACATCCATACCAACGGTTTCAACTGTGTCAAAGAGACGGGCGTCTTCTCCATCTTCCCCGCAAGCGGCCATCCAGTTAGCTGAAAGTTTAATCGTTCCAATCGGTCCAATGGGTGCGGAGGCCAATTGCAAAATAGCTTCCCCCACCGCCATTCGTCCGGAAGCCGGTGCATTCACAATGGCTAACGGTGTCCGTTCGCCAGTGGCCATAGCTTCACCAGTCGCTGTTTGATAACCCGTTACTGTAACAGCATGATCCGCTACGGGGAGTTGATATCTACCACACATCTGATCGCGATGCACGAGGCCGGTAATTGTACGATCGGTAATAGTCACCAAAAACGTTTTGTTTGCAACAGCAGGAAAACGCAGCACACGACGCAATGCATCTGCCGGTGTAACACCCGTGAAATCCAACGGTTTTGTGGGTAATTCTACATGACGAACGTTCTTTATCATACGTGGTGGTTTACCCAACAACGTTGAGATATCCATGTCGATGGGATTGTCGTCAAAATAGCTGTCATGCAACACCATGCGCCCGTCATCACGCGTTTCGCCGATGAAGGCAACTGGGCATCGTTCACGTTCACAGAAGGTCTCAAATAATAAGCGGTCTTCTGCACGAATAGCCAATACGTAGCGCTCTTGAGCCTCGCAACACCAGATTTCCATTGGGCTCATGGAAAGCTCTTCGTTGTGAACTTTACGCAATTCAAAATTGGCTCCCGTAGCTTCCACCAACTCGGGGCATCCGTTGGAAAGGCCTCCGGCTCCAATGTCATGCAGCGATAGAATAGGATTGGCTTCACCTAATGCTACACATGCATCTATGACGCCTTGGCAACGTCGTTGCATTTCTGCATTACCACGTTGAACTGAATCAAAGTCCAGCTTCGCTTCATTGGTACCAGACGTCATGGAACTAGCTGCTCCACCGCCCAACCCGATACGCATAGCTGGGCCACCAATCTGAACGACCAGAACATGCGGAGGTACAGCTCGCTTTTGTACTTGTCCATGGCGGATATTTCCCATGCCGCCGGCTAACATAATCGGTTTATGGTAACCCCAGTATTTTCCACCGGCGATCTCCTCCAGTGTCCGAAAGAAACCACACAACTGCGGACGTCCGAATTCATTTCCAAAGGCGGCACCGCCAAGCGGCCCCTCCGTCATGATACTAAGTGCTGGAGACAGCCGTTCCGGTCGCTCAGCATACTCCTTTTCCCAAGGCTGAAGAAATCCAGGGATCCGTAAATCACTTACGCAAAAACCACAGATGCCGGCTTTAGTCCGAGAGCCGATCCCTGTGGCACTCTCATCTCGGATTTCTCCTCCAACGCCTGTAGCAGCACCAGGATAGGGGGAAATGGCTGTAGGATGGTTATGCGTTTCCACTTTCATCAACATTTCAATCTGATCTTCCGCAAATTTATAAACGTTGTCCAGAGGATCAGCTTGAAACGCCTGGGTGCGGAATCCGTCAATTACACCGGAGTTGTCTTTATATGCCACTTGAGTGCCTTCAGGATGAAGCGTGTGTGTATTCTTGATCATGCCGAAAAGCGAAATGTCGCGCTCTTGACCGTCAATAATCCACTTTGCGTTGAAGATCTTATGGCGGCAATGCTCAGAATTGACCTGCCCAAACATGGTTAATTCGGTATCGGTTGGATTCCGTTTAGCTATCGTATAGGCATTCAGTAAATAGTCAATTTCCGGGGCACTCATGGCCAGCCCAATCTCACGGTTTGCCCGCTCTAATGCTGCACGCCCTTCCTTTAGTACATTAAAGACTTTTCCTCTGGCCGGTTTTGCCGTTATAAAAAAGTTCGGCAACTCTTCGGCTGTAAATACCCCTTCAATCATACGGTCATGCAAAACATTCAGGGCGGCAGTACCCAATACTTCACGTGAGAGAATCCGACCATTCTGCGCAACCGCCATGTACATGGCGTGTTCAACACGTTGCACACCAGTTACGCCACAATAACGGAAAATGTCTGAGGCTTTTGAACTCCAGGGAGAGATTGTTCCTAAGCGAGGTGCAACGAAAAGACCCTCTGCCGGGACAGGTTGTGAAGGGTTAGCATCCAACAATGTACAGGCCTTGGCACGCGCATCTTCAGTAAGTATTGCATTGGTTTGGAGCAAAAAGATCCAAGTTGTACGAATTTCACACCCTGTAAACCCAACTTCCGCCAACCGTTTCTTCAACGCTTCCAAGCGAAACGCCGAAAGTGCGGACTGTCCAACCAGAAATTCCGTTGCCATAATCTTGAATCCTCAAAAGTTACCGGATAAACCCCCGAACATGGCAGAGATTCTATCAAAAAGCCGCCTATCTGGCATTCTTACACATGTGTCTTTATTGTTCTAGATAAGCATTGATTAAAACGGCACATCACCAGTTGCTCAGCACCTTAACAGTATCGAGGAAGACAGTAGGTGTGAATAGGCCGCCGCTCTATCTAAAACTTCTCAAGGAGGAGGCCGAGGCTATTCTACCTTATGATATGATTCAACGTAAGGGGTAAACTCGCCCCGACTTTGCCTGAAACTCGCCCCGGGCTCAAGGTGAAACCGCCCAGGGGCTGTTTGTCTGTTATATTTTGCAGTGGGCTAAGAAAAATTGAGTATCTCTTTGAGACAAGGCTGAAATCTACGAGACGAGAGCGTGAAGTAGATGACGTGATTCTTTGTAACCTATCTCTGATTTCTGCGATATTTTGAGATAATAAGATCCTTTCTTCTTTACTGAGTGAGGATCAAGCACGATCGCAGTAAACAAGGCGGTATGACTATAGTTGGTTGGAATACCATTTTTACACTGGGACTCTGCGTTCGAATCATTTTGTTCGGATTTCAACGAAAGTTCAAATATCTTACGAATATTTCGTGAAGATATGTACGATGGATGCCAAAATCGGCATTGTTGTCGATTCCCATATTCTTTGCGTTCGGGTTTACCTCAGATGTAGTTGAAGAAGTTATATTTACGGTATTGTACGTATTGTCTGAGAGAGGATTTTGATGAAATTTTATCGAATGTAGTGTAATAGTTGAGATGTTTCGAGCGAACATTTTTCAAGGAATCATTTCGTGCGGTTAGTTCCCGATTCGTGTTGATTGTGGAGAATATATCGTAGGTACGGCACGCTCAGAGTGTTATGTTCGACTTCCCAGGTGTGTAGACCAGTT
>ERZ808286.898-NODE-898-length-16783-cov-3.943687_pt1 | contig 16783 bp, 12 predicted proteins | sample MGYA00521276_ERZ808286 | MGnify/ENA primary metagenome ERZ808286 (study PRJEB31516, sample SAMN03275607) | gut metagenome | biome: mammalia-associated habitat; material: feces | host: Papio cynocephalus | place: Kenya | collected 2012-08-01 ... | reverse complement strand
TTTGGGAAGTGAGTATATAAGGTAAAATTATTAATAATAATATTTGTTCTTTCATTTATTTTTATAACCGTATAATTAATTATTAAATCCAATTATAACGTTAAAAACCCTTATTTAAGCGGATTTTTATATATTTTATTATGATATGTTATTTTTTTCTGAATATAATTTTAAGTTTTATTTAAAGAGATAATTCATATTATTATATTATGCAAAATGTGAAATATTGGCTACATAAAGCCATTTTTCAGTTTGCATAGTATTGAAATGCATAGCACTAAAAAAGCGGAAACAATTTTAAATTATTATTTCCGCTTTTAAATATAACTTTACGTAAATGAAATGATTTTTTACAATGAAATTTATTTATTCGTTATTAGAAGTTATATTTTTCTGACTCTTTTTAATATGCTTTTCAATTTGATTTAACGCATGTTTAACATATAATATTGAAAATGATTTATATTTTGATGTAAACATATAATCTTGTTCATCAATAGTTTTATATTCTTTTAAATTATTATTTCTTAAAAAGTTAAGAATTTGGATTAAAGTTTTTTCTGTTTTATCTTCAAATAATTTGTCTGGTACATTATAAAGCAAAGATTCAAAAATTTCAAAATAAGTATAATTTTCTTTTCTTTCCGCTTGTAAAATGTTTTTTAGTAATACATCATAATATAAATATAATTTATTAGTATTTTTCTCTTTTGCTTTAATATTCTTTGTGCTTAATACCGGATATTCAATTTCTACTTTATTTAAGTCGTTGTTATAATAAACAACTCCATTAATGTTATTTTCGTTTTTATAAGTAAAACATGGTATTACTCTAAATAAATAATTTATTTTTTTGCCATCAACTCTTTCATTAATAGAAAGATTGATACTATATTGTTCTTGCCATAATAATGTATTACTATCAAAGCAATTTAACAATCCTTGAAAAATACCGTCTTTTATGTTTTGTAGACTTAAATGTAAATCTTTAATATTTGGATCTTTTTTTATAAATTTTTTATTTTGAGATTCTTTCACATTTTGTGGCTGATTAATTTCTACATATAATGTCATATAGTTATTAATACTTGTATTGGTATTAAATACATAATCATCATAAAAATAGTATTTAAAATTATTGTCTTTAAATAATGGTTTATCAGCGAAATAATTGCTTACAGCATATTGTGTGATAGATAACAAATTATCTTTAACATTACCATATCCTACAATCTCATTTATATCAAGATATTCATTAAAATCCAACATAATTATTCCCCTTTAGTTACTCTAGTTATAGTTTAACATATATAAATATAATTGTCATATAATTAGAATTAATTTATATTTTTGAATTGAAAGATTTTGCGAATTGTTGTATAATTTAATTATGAGAAATTCGAATTATTTTAATCAAAGAGATGAAGAAAATATTTTTAAGGTAAGGGAATTGAGACTTCAACTACCCGCTTTTTGTGGTCAATTTTTTATGGGAATTGAAAATCAGACCATGCCGTTAACACGATTGGGCTATGCGAGAGATTTGAAAATATTTTTTGAATTTTTAGTTACTAACACACAAGAATTTTATGGTAAAAAAGTTGAAGATTTAACACTTGACGATCTAAATAAAGTAACTAGTACACACCTAGAAATGTTTATGGATTATCTTACAGTATATAAAGTAGATAAAAAAACCTATAGAAATGGACTTAAAGGTAAAGGAAGAAAATTAAGTAGTGTTAGAGCCTTACTTAAATATTTTTTCAAAAAAGAAAAAATAGATAATAATGTAGGTAGTAAAGTTGATACTCCAAAATATAGAGATAGTGAAATAATAAGATTGGAAGTCGATGAAGTTGTTAAATTACTTAATGCATCTGAAGATGGCTCTGGACTTACAACAATGCAAAAGGGTTTCCATAACCATACTAAAGAGCGTGACTATGCTCTCCTTTCATTATTTTTAGGTACTGGTATACGTATATCCGAGTGTGTAGGACTTAATGTTGAAGATATTGATTTTGACAATAATGCGTTTACTATTACTCGTAAAGGTGGTAGTAGAGTTATATTGTATTTTGGTGACGAAGTTAAAGATGCCCTTCAAAAATGGTTGGCAGTGCGTGATACTATTAAAGATTTACCTAATGATGAACATGCCCTATTTGTTAGTTTACAAAACAGACGTATGAATGTACGAACAGTAGAAAAATTGGTTAAAAAATATGCAAGTATAGTTACTCCATTAAAACACATAACTCCACACAAATTGCGTAGTACATATGGTACAAATTTATATAGAGAAACTAATGATATTTATGTTGTAGCATCGGTTCTTGGACATAGAGATGTTAATACTACCCGTAAACATTATGCTGCAATGTCTGAAGATATACGCCGTGAAGCAGCAACAAAAGTAAAATTAAGAAAAGAATAAAATACATTAGATATAAAAATAATTGCAAAATAACTAATGCAATTATTTTTTTGATAGAACAAATGTTTGACAAAGACATATTAATATGTTATATTACTATTAGTTAAAATATTAGGGGTTATAAATGCGTAAGTGTAATAAGGAAGAAGAATTATTTAATTTTATAAAAAGTCATCAAGAAGAATATGGTTATCCACCTACAGTTAGAGAAATGTGTAGGGCTATAAAAGTGAGTTCAACAAGTACAATATCTTATTATCTTAATAAGTTAGAGACTAGTGGACAAATAAAAAAGAATCCTAATAAAAATAGAGCCTTGGAAGTTGTTGGAGAAGCAATTAGCAATTTTAGCAATTACTCTAGGATACCTATTGTTGGTAAGATTACTGCTGGTGAACCAATATTGGCAGTTGAAAATACTGAAGAATATTTATTGGCTTCTCCTAACCTATTTCGTGGTGAAGGATTATTTATATTAACAGTTAGTGGCGAATCTATGATCAATGCTGGAATATATAATGGAGATAAAATTATTGTAAAACAACAGCCATATGTTGATAATGGTGAAATTGCTGCTGTATTAATTGATGGTTGTGCAACTGTTAAAAGATTCTATAAAGAAGAAAATAGATATAGATTGCAACCAGAAAATGATACCATGCAACCTATATATACTGATCAATGTACAATTCTTGGCAAAGTTATAGGTCTTATTAGAAAATTTTAAGAAATAAAAAATCATACATTTTATTGTATGATTTTTTTATTATATTCAATTATTGATAAAAAGCATTTAATATTATATTTATAGCATCTTCTTGTGATGTTTCACTTAAATTAATCCATAATGCATCTAATTGATTTTTAAACCAAGTTAATTGTCTTTTTGCATAATGTCTAGTATTTAACTTTACTTTTTCAATTGCCGAACTTAAATCAATTGTACCATCAATATAATCTAAAAATTCTTTATATCCTATGGCTTGCATACATTGATTTTCTTTGCCAATATGACGTTCATTAATTAAATATTTAATTTCATCAATTAATCCATTTTTAACCATCATGTCAACACGTTTATTAATCCTATCATATAATTCATCACGATTACGATTAATGACTATAATTAGCGGATTAATAGGACTTTGCATATTAGTTTGCATAGTACGTTTAAGTTCGGATTTTTTTTGTCCAGATAATTTATATATTTCTATAGCACGTATAACTTTTTTTAAGTCATTAGGGTGTATAACTTTTGCACTTTCGGGGTCGATATTTTCTAGTAATTTATATACTTCCATATTCCCTTTTTTTTGTGCCAATTGATTAAGTTTAAGTCTTAATTCTTCTGATTTATAACTATTTCCATAGTTATTATCAAGTATTAGACTTTGAACATAAAAGCCCGTGCCACCAACTATGATTGGTATTTTTTTATTACTAATTAGATTTTTAATAATTGGTAATGCCATTGATTTATATTCTGCAACACTAAATTGATTGGTTGGTTCTACAAAATCTAATAAATGATGTTGTATACCATCTTGCTCGGCTAATGTAACTTTTGCTGTGCCGATATTAAGATATTTATATATTTGTAAACTATCTGCATTAATAATTTCTGTGTTTAGTTTCTTGGCAAGTTTAATAGAAATATCAGTTTTACCGCATGCTGTAGCACCCAAAATAATTATAGAATCGTACATTAAACTATCCTTTTAAACCACTTTTCAATTTCTTTTGCAGTTACTTCTATTATTACTGGTCTACCATGTGGACATTGTAATATTTGATTGTTTTGATTAAGCATATTTAATAATATTTCTATTTCTTGTTTTGATAAAATATCATTAGCCTTAACTGCACTTCTGCATGCTGAACGTTCTAGGTATTCTTTAAGTATGTCAGATTTAGTTAAATTAAGGTTTTTATTAACGTCTTGTAATACTTCATTAAAGAACTGGAATAAAGAAATATCTTTTAATAAAACTGGTACAGAAGATACCTTAAAACTATTAATACCAAATGGTTCAATTTCGAAACCCAAAGACTTAAATACATCAATATTATTATTAATAAAATTACTTTCTAGATAGTTAGTGTTAAGTACATAAGGTACAAGAAGTGACTGTATAGCAAGTTCATCTTTTTCAAATGATGCTTTAAATTTGTCATATAATAGTCTTTCATGCCCTGCATGTTGGTCAATAAAGAATATACTTTCGTTATTTTCAACTATTATATATGTATTAAAACAAGTTCCTATAATTTTTAATGAAGTTAAATCTATTTTTCTATCATCAAACATATCAGATTGTTTAAAAATATGTTCTTTTGTAGCAATATCGAACATTGAATTAGAAACATCATTCTGGTTAACTTCAAATTCAAATGATTTATTACTTAAAAATGAATTGATAGATTGAGCAATGCTACTTTCAGTTTCGTTTTTGTAACTATTATCTTTTAATTCTTGATTATCATCTTCTTCTATAGTTGCAAAAGTAATTGAGTTTGAATCTTCTTCAGACTCTTTACTTGCTTCAAATTGTTTTCCTACAGACTGATTTAATACTGTTAATTTTTCAGGTACAATTTCTTCTTCTACAGGCTTTTTATTGTCTACACTTTCATATTTTCTTATTTTTGAACTTAAATTTAAAAGTACTTCGCTTATTGGAGTATAGAATGCTCCAAAAATTAAATTGTTGTTTTCAAACTTAACATCTAGTTTATTTGGGTGAACATTTACATCTACTTTATCTAGGGGTATAGTCATATTAACTACAAAGAAAGGAAAACAATTTTTCATAATAAATGGTTCATAAGCATTAAATATTGCAGTAGAAATTGTTTTGTTATTAACATATCTTCCATTAATTATAATTGTTTGATATGTACGATTTGGTTTGGTAAATGAAGGAATACCAATGTAACCATTTACTTTAACAAGATCTTGGTATGTATAATCTATTGGTATAACATTTTCAACTACTGATGCACCATAGATTGTATATAACGCATCTTTTAAACCATTTGCTGTAGAATGATATATAGTTTTACCATCAGCAACATACTTGATTGACTTATATGGGTTGGCCATAATTAATCTAGAAACTAAATTAGTAATTTCATTTTCTTCAGTCTTTGGTTTACGTAAGAATTTTGCTCTAGCAGGTACATTATAGAATAAATCTTCGATTGTTATGCTTGTACCGTCTACACAACCTGCTTCTTCTAGATATGTTACTTCTCCGCCATCAATTACTATTTTTGCACCTAAATCGTTTTCTTTTACTTTAGACATAGCAGTAATATGTGCAACAGATGCAATACTACTTAATGCTTCTCCCCTAAATCCCAATGTGCCTATTTTGTCTAAATCATCTAAACAAGAGATTTTACTTGTTGCGTGTGGTAAAAATGCTTTTGGTAAATTTTCAATATCCATACCACAGCCATTGTCAGTAACTCTAATTTTCTTTATACCGCCATTTTCTATTTCTATAGTGATATTTGTAGCACCGGCATCAATGCTATTTTCTATTAATTCTTTTACTACACTGGCAGGTTTTTCTACAACTTCTCCAGCAGCAATACGATTAAATATACTTTTATCTAAAATATTAATGTTAGCCATATGTTAATCCTTCTTTACTTTTTCTGTAAGTGTTAAAATTAAATCAAATGCGTTAAGTGGTGTTAATGTCTCTACATTTACATCTCTTAATATATTAGCAACTTCCATAGCAGATTTTTGATACTTTATAGTATCTGCGCTACTATTAATTGTGGTTAATGTTGAATTTTTATTGATTTCGTTTTCTTCTAGACTATGCAATATTTCTTTTGCTCTAGATATAACATTATCAGGTAATCCAGCAAGTTTGGCTACTTCAATACCGAAACTTTTATTAGCCCCACCCCTTACAATCTTTCTTAAGAATATAATACTATCATTGAACTCTTTTACATTTATACGATAATTTTTAACCCCTTCTAATATACCTTCTAATTCAGTTAATTCGTGATAGTGTGTAGCAAATAATGCTTTTGCTTTAAGAGTTTTACTTAAATATTCCATTACACTCCATGCAATACTTAACCCATCAAAAGTACTAGTGCCCCTTCCAACTTCGTCTAGGACAATTAGGCTATTATTTGTGGCTTGTTTAAGTATATTGCTTACTTCTGACATCTCTACCATAAATGTACTTTGACCAAATGCCAAGTCATCGCTTGCACCAACTCTAGTAAATATTTTATCAGTTAATGCAATATTTGCTTTTGAAGCAGGCACAAAACTTCCTATTTGAGCCATCAATGTGATAATTGCCACTTGACGCATATATGTGCTTTTACCAGCCATATTAGGCCCAGTAATAATCATAGTACGTGAATCTGCATTATCTAGATAAGTATCGTTGGGTATAAAGTCTTCATCTTTTAACAAGGCTTCTACTACAGGGTGTCTACCATTTACAATTTCAATACAGTTAAGTTCACTTGAAACTTGTGGTTTACAATAATTACGTTCGCAAGCGACTGTAGCAAAGGATAGTAAAGCATCTAATATAGCAATTTGTCTTGCTGTCTTTTGCATAGCACCTACATTTTCAAGTAAAGTTTCACGTATTTTATTAAACAATTCTATTTCAAGACTGATCTTTTGCTCTTCTGCATGTAAGATTTTATTTTCCATTTCTTTCAATTCTTCGGTAATATATCTTTCAGCATTGGCAATAGTTTGTTTTCTTTGATATCTATATGGTACTTGTGCAACTTGACCTTTAGATACTTCAATATAGTAGCCAAAGACACTATTGTATCCTATTTTTAAAGTTTTGATACCAGTTTTTTCTCTTTCTTCTGCTTCTAATGTTGCCAACCATGTTTTACCAACAGTAGATATGTTATTAATATCATCAAGTTCTTTACTATAACCTGCTTTTATAAATCCGCCATCTTTAAGTACGAACGGTGGATTATCTACAATAGCAGAATCAAGCATATTGAATATACTTGAGTAGTCAAAAATATCTCGGCAAATATTTTTTAAAATAGTGCTTTTAAACCCACTTAATTTTTCTTTTATTTGTGGTAATACTGATAGCGAATTTTTTAATGCAACTAAATCTTTAGGTGTAAGATTGTTATAACTTACTTTTCCGCATAAACGTTCGATATCATATACTGAATTAAGCAATTGGTTTAGGCTATCTCTTGCCATTACATTTTTAACTAATTCTTCTACACCATTAAGTCTTTGATTAATAAGTTTTTCATCGTATAAAGGTTGTTCTATAAAACTCCTTAACATACGTCCACCCATACTTGTTTGGGTTTTGTCTAATAGCCATAAAAGTGAACCGCGTTTTTTTCTATCTTTTATAGTTTCGGTTAATTCAAGATTCCTTCTTGTATTGCTATCTAATGACATAAATTCGTTGTCATAAATATATGATACTGTATTTATGTGTGATAGACTTCTTTTTTGGGTCTCTACTAAATAGTTAATAAGAATTCCGGCACTGATGATTGTTTCTTTTTTATCCAGAATGCCAATTAAATTCTTTTTATCGATTTGATTGGTTAAAACTTTATAATTATTATCATAATCATAATCTTCAAATGCTCTAACTTGGAAATTAGGAACAAGTTGAAGTTTAGTGGCTAACAAAGTTTCTGATATTTCTGCTAATTCCCTGTTACAAATAATTTCACTTGGTCTAACTCTGACTAGTAAATCATTAAATTGTTCTAAAGATTGTTGAGCCATGTAAAGCACACCAGTAGAAATATCGGTATATGTTACACCGACTTTGTTATCTTCATATACGGCAGATAGAATATAGTTATTCTTTTTGTCATCAAGCAAATTTGAGTCAATAAGAGTACCAGGAGTAATTACCCTAACGACATCTCTTTCAACTAATTTTACCCCTTTTTTAGGCTCTGTAAGTTGTTCACAAATTGCTACTTTATAGCCTTGTTCGATTAATTTAGGTAGATAACTATCAAGTGCGTGATAAGGTATACCACACATAGGTGCTCTTTCGTCAAGTCCACATTGTTTGCCAGTAAGTGTTAAGTCTAGTGCTTTGCTGGCTGTAACTGCGTCTTCAAAAAACATCTCATAAAAATCGCCTAAACGATACATAAGAATAGCATCTTTGTATTTCTCTTTTGTAATAACATATTGTTGCATCATTGGTGATAATGCCATAATAATCTCCTTTTAAAGACTTAAATAATTAAGTCCATGGCACATTTTCATATGTACTTTATATCTGATTTGATTTAATTATAATTCAATTAATTTAACGATAATTAAATAGATAAAATATTAATCTACAAACTTTGCTAATAGTTTGCTGTGGTCCAAGCCAGTAATTAATACTTTTTTAAATACAGGAAGTGTAAGTTCTTGTGTGGATTCGATAATAACATTTTTACCACTATCAAGTACAGCATAATAAGTATTACCTTCTTTGCTTTCAACCAAGGCTTCATTTTCTTTACCTAGTAGTAGTTTGTTTTGTTCTTTTATAATACTCTTACTTAAATTTAAAAGACGATTGACACGTTCGTTTTTAATTTCTTGTGGAACTTGCTCGTCCATTTTTTCAGCAATTGTGCCAGTACGTGGCGAGTACATAAATCCATATACTCCGCCATAATTTACTTCTTTAACAAGATTGTATGTTTCCATAAAATCTTCTTCTGTTTCGTGTGGGAAACCCACTATAATATCGGTAGAAATAAAGTAATTAGGCACTTGCTCTTTAATTTTTTTGATAAGTTCTTTATAATGTTCTATATCATAATGTCTGTTCATAAGTTTTAAAATTTTGTTACTACCTGACTGAACTGGTAAATGAATTACTTTACTTAATTTTGGTTCGGTAGCAATAGCAGTAATAACTTCATCAGTTAAATCTTTTGGATGTGAAGTCATAAATTTGATACGAAAATCACCATCAAGATGAGCAAGAGTTGTAAGTAATTTTGCAAAACTTGAACCATCGGTTAAGTCATTACCATAACTATTAACATTTTGACCAAGCAAAGTAATATATTTATAACCTTGAGAAATAAGGCCTTTAACTTCACTAACTATATCGTCCATATTACGACTTCTTTCTCTACCCCTAACATAAGGGACAATACAATAAGTACAGAAATTGTTGCAACCATACATAATATTAACCCAAGCATTGTTATTGCTTGTACGATACATATCTACATCTTCATTAATCTCTTTCTCGGTGTTCCAAATATCATATATCTTTTCTTTATTTTTGTTATACGAGATAAGGTAATCTTTAAATTTATGTAAATTGTGAGTCCCAAATACGATGCTTACATATGGATATTTTTCTTTGAATAAATCTGCTCTACCTTCTTCTTGTGCCATACAACCGCATACAGCAATTATTAAATTTGGGTTAAGTTTTTTCAATTTTTTTACTGATCCAATATTGCCTAGTATTTTCTGTTCGGCTGCATTTCTAATACAACATGTATTAAATACAATAACATCGGCATTAGCCATATCTAATGTTTCTATATAATCAAGACTTCTTAACATTCCTGCTAATTTTTCACTTTCATGAATATTCATCTGACAACCATAAGTTTTTATATAATAATATTTTTGCATATGTACTCCTAATTTAAAGCAAAATTTTACAGAATAAGTATATCATAAAATATTGGTTAAAAGCAACACGAAGAATACTGCTAATTAAGATCACAAATAGCAATTAAAAATTAACAGATTTAATTTATAAAAAAATTAATAATATTGATTAATAAAAATTATGTTTTTATCTAATAATAATTATAGGTGAAAATATGAAAAAAGCATTAAAAATATCATTAATAGTAGTAAGTATAATATTGATTTTGAGTTCTTTATTTATAGCCATATTCATAAATAATATTATGGGGATAAATAAAGTTAAATTTGATAAAGAAAAATTAATTACAGTTAATCAAGAAGTTGTTATGTATGATACTAATAACAATGTAATAGAAAATAATATAACTAATAAAAATATTGTACATATAGAAGATTTATCCAACAATACTATCAATGCTTTTATAAGTATTGAAGATAAAACATTTTTTAAACATAAAGGTTTAAATTATAAACGAATATGTAAGGCTATGTACAATAATATAAAATCACATAGTTTTAAAGAAGGTGCTAGTACTATAAGTCAACAATTAATTAAAAATACTCACCTTTCTAATGAAAAAACTATTAAAAGAAAAATTAAAGAAATGCTATTAACGAAAAAGTTGGAAAAAGAATTAAGTAAAAAAGACATTTTGGAAAGTTATCTAAATATTATATATTTTGGTGAAAATGCTTATGGTATAGAAAATGCGTCCCAAACCTATTTTGGTAAATCATCAAAAGAACTAGATTTAAGCGAGAGTGCGACTTTGGCTGGTGTGATAAAATCTCCACGTAACTATTCCCCTATCTATAATAAAGAAAATTGTTTAAAACGAAGAAATCTTGTTTTAAGTGAAATGTTAAAAGATAAAAAAATCACACCTGCACAATATGATGATGCAGTTAATAGTGAAATAAATATTGTAGATAAAAAATCGGAAAAGAACATTAATAATGTTTATATTAAATCTGTAATTAATGAAGCAAAAGATATATTAAATTTAAGTGAAAAAGATTTAAGAATAAAAGGTGTAAAAATATACACTTATTTAGATAATGATGTGCAAGAAAATTTATATTCTATAGCCAACAATATTAATAATTATCATGTTAACAAATATGGCAATATTAATGATTCATTATTAATTTTAAAAGACAACAAGCAACATTCAATAATTGGATTGTATGGTAAAAGTGAGTATGATTTAAGTAATTTCTTAAGACAACCAGGAAGTGCTATAAAACCGATTCTGGTATATGCTCCTGCATTAGAAAAAGGCTTAATAAATCCAAAAACCGAAATATTAGATGAACCAATTAATTATGATGGATATTCCCCAAATAATGTCGGTGGTGTATATCATGGATATGTGTCAATAGAAAAAAGTATATGTGATAGTTTAAATATTCCCGCAGTAAAAGTACTTGATTATGTTGGTATAAATAATGGAAAGAATATGGCTAAACAAGCCGGTATAAAATTTAGCGATAACGACAATGGACTTGCGATTGCTTTAGGTGGTTTTACTAATGGAACAACATTAAAAGAATTAACAGATTCGTATATACCTTTTATAAATGATGGCAAGTTTACAGCGTCAAAATTTATAAGAAAAATTATAGACAAAGATGGAAAAACTATATATGAACATATGCCACAATCTACACAAATAATGGGCGATGATACCGCATATTTAATGACTGATATGCTTAAAGAAGCATGTAAGTCAGGTACTAGTAGAAAATTGAGTGGCTTACCATATGATGTTGCTGGCAAAACTGGTACAGTGGCTATTAAAGGCACAAATAATAACACTGATGCATATTCAATAGCCTATACTACCGAACATACAATGGGTGTATGGATAGGCAATTATTCTAATCAACCAGAATATGTGTTAGAAGGCAAAAATAATGGTGGAACATATGCTACTAGTATGATTAAACAAGAATTTGAAAACCTGTATTCAGATCACTCCCCTAAAGATTTTCAAATGCCGAACAGTGTAGAAGAAATAGATATTGATTTAAAAGAATATAGTGATAACCACAAAATAATGGTCGCTAGTACTAACTGTCCAGATAGATATAAGATAAAAATTAAAGTAGCAAAAAGATATAATAACTTTGAAAAAAGTCAATTATTTGAAAATTTAACAATTGATAATTTTGATATAAAAGTAGAAAATGATAATAGTAAAATTATATTTAATGCAAAAGATTATTTAAAATATGATATAGTCAGAATTGATGATAACAAATCAAAAGTAATAAAAAGTGTAAGCAATAAAGATGGTCTAATAACCTATTATGATACTAGTATACCAAAAAATAAAAAAGTAAAATATTATGTTAAAATAAGTACTATTGATGATAAAGTAAATGCTGTTAGTGATACAATAGAAGTGTATAATAAATACGAAAGTAAGTATGATAAATTATCTAAAACACAAGATAATTTATCGTGGATTTTTGGCTAAACGAAGCAAAATATTGTATTTTTGCATAGTATATTATGCATAGCATACGATTATTAATCATATTTAATTATATATGTGTAAAAAAAGATAAGAGAATCTCGTTTTCTCTTATCTTTTTTTAGCAATTAAATTATTAAACTATTTTGTAATATTCCCTTACTTTCTTATCAATTTCTGCCATAACTTCTGGATTGTTCTCTAGATATACTTTAGCATTCTCTTTACCTTGACCAATCTTTTCATCGTTATAACTGAACCATGCACCAGATTTTTGGATAATATCTGCATTAACCGCCAAGTCTACTATACAGCCTGATTTACTGATTCCCTTTCCGTACATAATGTCGAATTCGGCAACTTTAAATGGTGGAGCCATCTTATTTTTAACAATTTTAACTTTAGTCTTATTACCTATAATTTCTGTACCATCTTTTATAACATCAGTCTTTCTAATATCCATACGTACACTAGCATAGAATTTAAGTGCTTTACCACCAGTTGTGGTTTCTGGACTTCCGAACATTACACCAATTTTTTCACGTAATTGGTTGATGAATATAACACATGATTTACTTTTATTGGTAATTGCAGTAAGTTTACGTAATGCCTGACTCATAAGTCTAGCCTGTGCGCCCATAAAGCTATCGCCCATTTCTCCGTCAATTTCTGCTTTTGGAGTTAAGGCTGCAACAGAGTCTACTACAACTATATCTACTGCTCCACTTCTAACTAGAGTTTCGCAAATCTCTAATGCTTGTTCACCAGTGTCTGGTTGTGATATGAACAAATCTCCAATATTAACACCCAATTTTTCTGCATATGATGGGTCAAGAGCATGCTCTGCATCAATAAATGCTGCTGTGCCACCCATTTTTTGTGCTTCGGCTAATATATGTAAAGCAACTGTGGTTTTACCAGAACTTTCTGGTCCATATATTTCTATAATTCTGCCACGTGGAACTCCACCTACTCCTAATGCAATATCAAGTGATAAACAACCTGTAGGGATAACATCAATATGTGTATCGGCACTATCGCCTAGTTTCATAATTGAACCTTTACCAAATTGTTTTTCTATTTGTAAAATAGCCTGTTCAAGCAATTTTTCTTTATTACTATCCACGATAAATTTACTCCTTAAATTTTAGTTTATAAAACATTTGTTTGATAAATATATTATACAGTAGTTTTGTCAAAAAATAAATCATTTTGTTTAATATTTTTAATTAAATAATAGAATGCTGTTTGAGTAAGGCTATCTATTACTTGTTCTCTTGTGCCGTATAAAACATTTTTGTATACGTGTATGCCATCAGTATCACCAACCGCAATATAACATAACTTTCCTACTTTGTCATTGTCTTCATAATCTATGTCACCACAAGTAACTAAAACTAAATCTCCTGATGTTTCTAATAACCCTGCAGCCATCTCATATGCAACTTCTACTGATACTCTACCGTATTGGTTTAAGATAGTAGGACTAACTTTTAAACGATTGATTAAACTATTGTCATTAATACATACAATATTTTCTTTAATTAAATTGGTTAATTTTGGACATTGTTTTATTAGTGTTGAACTTATATTACCACCAGTCATTGTTTCGGCTATACTTAATTTACGATTGCTAATATTAAGTAAATCAACTACTCTTTGACCTATACTAACTTCTTCTTCTGCATAGATATATTTGTTAAGTCTTTCGTAAACTTTAACAATTATATCATTAATGATACTACTATCTAAATTAGAATTATATCTAATAACTATAGAAACTTCTAGATTATTGGGATAAGTTAAAAACAAAATTTTGTATTTGTTTTTAATTAAATCGCCTAATATAGAGTAAATATCTTTTTCACTAATACCAAAAGTTTTTATTGTTGTTGTACTATATTTAGTAGTAAGTTTGGCTTTAATAATATCTGATATATAATTTTCAAATAAATATTTTGCTACATCTAATTCACCAGGTACGAATATTATCTGCTTTTGGGAATTGTGAACGCTAAACCCTTGTAAAGGACTAATTGAAACTGGTAACAATTGTGCAGTGTCAGGTAAATAGTATTCATTTTCAGAATCGTACAATACTGGGATATTACTTTTTGAATAATATTCTTTTACAGTTGATTGTGCCAAATTACTTAAAGTTAAACCCATATTAAAATAAGTTGCTATAGCCTTTTTAATGGTAGAATTACGTGAAGATATATTATCTCCTACAATTATTATAAAATCTGAATCCAAGTCATCTATGGACTTATTAATATGTTCGGGGTGATTCTCGCAAGTATTAACACAAGAAATAATCTCGCCAATTGCAAGACAGTTTTTAAGTAAATATTGACTTATATTATCCAATTTTTTGCCAAGCAAAATATCATTGGATACTCTTAAAATTGATGTTTTCATAGCACTTATATTATAGCAAATATATATTAATTGTTAAAATAAAAATAAAGACTATTAAAAAATAGTCTTTATTTTACATATTTAATTTTATTTATAATTTTTGTTAACAACTTCATTGGTACGTGTAACATAATTCTGGTATACACTAGATTGTATTACCTTAAATCCTTTTACTGGTACTGGATCGTTTTTGATAAGACCTTGAGCATATTCGCCAAAAGAATATGGTAATGCACAATCCGTGTCAGGATAATACTTATTGCATACTTTAATTATATGCTGTCTAATTTCATCATTATAGCCTTTTAATTCCATAGCACGAATATAGTGTTTAACGTTAAGAGTGGCGAAATTTACACCAAATACAATGGCTTCAGCAATACTGTTAGGGTCTGCTGGTTCGCCAGTTAAATTACGTTCGTCATTCATAGGATAGTCATTAGGACCATATGATGTACGTAAGGCACGAGAAATCTTGTTAATTTCATTAATTACGTAAGTGCTTTTTGTAGAATAAATTGTACAATAACGTAACAATGTAGATGTCTCTAAACCGCTAAATTGTAATGATTTTGATTTTTCAGGTAAATCTGTATGGTTAAGGATTTCGTCATGTGTAGTAGGTAAAATAACTAATTCAACTTTACCATTGATACAATCTTGAAACATCTCTCCTGCGGTTACTGCTGTTAAAGTAGAGTTGTAATTTTGTCTAGTGTTATCTAATGATTTATCAAACTGACATATTTTAGTATAGTCACCTTGCATCTCTAATAATCTAGATTGATACATTTTTATTTTTAAATCAATATCAGTCTTTTGTGCACTGGTTAAACTTTCATTTTTTAAATGGTTAATCAAATTATTAATACGTTTACTTGTGTTAACATATCTAATAATTAAATCTCTTGAATATTCCTTATACTTTTCTAGTAACATAGATAAAGCGTAGTTGGAAGCAGAATTGCTACCGTTCTTGGCAAGTGAATATAATTCTTCATTTTGTTCTATAAAATTTTTATTGAACATAGAAATTACAGACGACTTAAGATAAGTAAGTTTAATGCTATTAGTTATAATAAGTTTGCTTAATGCGTCATAACCACCTGACCTATATGTGTTGCTATAGTTAACCATCTCTGCAAAAGCACATGTATCTACTGCTAATTTATTTTGCAACATAGGCTTATTCCTCCCCGTCATTAGGAATAACAAATTCGGACTTTAACATATTAGATTCTACATAAGAATTTACTTGTTTAACTTTATTTGTATATTCTTCAATTCTACGTTCTTCGGTAAGTCGATTCATATCCACAAGTTCGTCATGTCTATACTGATTAATTGCTTTATTAAAACTATTAATTTTTTCCTTGGCAGGATCAGAATCAACTTTAATATCTGGTACTCTTTTGGAAGTTACGTTATTGGTAATTTCTTTAAGTTTATCCATATCTTTTAGCAAGTTGGCTTCTTCTTCATTCCAGTCAAATACTTTATACACATTGCTGTTATTGTTGTTATTGAAATTTTCCATTAACTATCCTCCTTTATATACACTGATAATTATATCTAATTTATGCATATATTGTCAATATTTCTAAATAACTATACTTGCATAATAGTATTAATTTTATAACAAAATAATATTAATTTTAACTACATAAATATTGTTTTTAAATGAAAAAAAACTACTATTGATTTGAAGTGAACCCCGTAGGGGTCACTCAAAAATAAAAGACACTTAGGAAGAAATTT
>ERZ808286.892-NODE-892-length-16888-cov-4.370997_pt1 | contig 16888 bp, 12 predicted proteins | sample MGYA00521276_ERZ808286 | MGnify/ENA primary metagenome ERZ808286 (study PRJEB31516, sample SAMN03275607) | gut metagenome | biome: mammalia-associated habitat; material: feces | host: Papio cynocephalus | place: Kenya | collected 2012-08-01 ... | reverse complement strand
CCTCCGGATGTCTCGGATGTTTCTCCGGATGGCCGCGTGGCCTGTTCCTCAGGCACCTGGACGGCCGGTTCCACGGACTGTCGCGCGACCGGTTTCAAAGATGCTTGAGCGGCTGGCTCCGATACCCGCGAAACCTGTTTCACGGATGTTTTCACGGCCTGCCCCACCAACAACGTCGCGGTCACGTCATACAGATACGGATCGTCCGGCGACCATAGGCGCTCGGCGCGCGTCTCGATCTCCGCACGCACCTTCCGCGTGCCCGCCGGTATCGTCTCATCCGCCACCACCGTGCCATCGTGCGGATCGCTCACAGTGACGCGCAGCCTCGCATTCGGCTTGTCGCCGCCGATTTCCGCTCGGACGAACAGTTTCCCATCGGACGCGCCCTTCAACGTGAGCGTGCGCAGATACGCTTCCGGGACGACTTCCAACCACACGCTTTGCCATATGCCGCTTTGCGCGGTGTACCAGATGCCTTCGCGCTCGATTTTCTGCTTGCCGCGCGGCTGGGTGCCGGAATCGTTGGGATCGTAAACGCACAACGCGATCTCGAAAGCGTCGTCCGAGTCCACGAAGGCGGAGATATCGACGTCGAACGGCAGATAGCCGCCGATATGCGCGCCCGCATACTGGCCGTTGATGAAACACGCGCAGATGTAATCGACCGCTTCGAAATGCAGAATAAGCCGGTTCGCGTCGCCGATTTGCCGGATACGCGCATCACCGCCGAGGGAAACGGGATGCACGGTGGTGCGGTACCACAGCAGATCGTCGGGATATATGGTCTGATGCACACCGGAAAGCGCCGATTCCGGGGAGAAAGGAACTAGTATCTCGCCATCGTAGGTTTCAGGAATCGCAGCCTCCTTGACCGCACGCACCGCCTCGTCGCGGGTGAGCCTGTGCAAGGATTTGCGACGCGCCGCCGCATCCCCGCCGCTGGAAATGGGAACAATCGCGTAATCCCACAATCCGTTGAGCATGGTGAAGTTGTCGCGCACCATCGTCGGGCGCGGATGCTCGTTGAGAACAGGCGTGCGTCCGCGTCTCGAACCATCTCCATCGCCCTGGGTCATCCGGAATGTGGAGTGGAAGGATTCATCGCCGGGAAACGCCTTGTTCCCGGCATGGGAGGAAAGCCATTCGTCGCGAATCTTCTCGCCCCACGGCGTCCATAATTGGCGCAGCGGCTCGCGGGAACGCATCTTCGTCGGAGCGGCCTTGAGCACCCGTTTCACGTCCAGCATCGGAATCCTCCTGCGTCTCTGCGTTCTCTCGATGTTCCATTGTAGCGCCGCGGACCTTCCCACGATGTGGCCATAAATCTTCACACGATTTCAATTTGGACGGATGTTTTGGGAATTGTGCGAACAATCGCAATTCGCACATACCCCCTAACCTGAAAAACAGGCCGTATATTCTTCCAAAAAAGGCGTTTTGGAACCTCTCGCCTCCGCACAATTTCAATTCATCGCATCCGTATCAAAATCATGCGAATGTCCATAAGCGAAATTCCCTACCCAATATGCTTTCACGACTGTGCCACATCGCCTCATGACAGGCGAAACACATTCAACGCGAAAAGCGTGCGGGCCGACGATGTGTAAGATTCACATCGTCGGCCCGCACGCCGCCATATCATTTATTCTCCGACCCGACTTCGGTCTTATGAGAATGGATGCCACACAAATCCTCGCCCTGGCCTTCCAATACGGAGTTCGGAGACAGATTCAGCACATTCGTGCTTGCGGAGAACGCGAACGTGGATCCGCTCTCATTCTTACCAGATTCACTGTCAGAAGTCGCAGGTTGCGCGGAGCGCGCATCGGACGCTTCCACATCTTCGGCAATCTCTTCTTCGTCATCGAACTGCTTGCGCCCGTAGTACAGGTCATCGTCAAGCAGCTTCTCCGTCTTCGCAACGATCACCGCAGTGTTGGCCGCACCGGAAACGTTCAACGCGGTACGGCCCATGTCCACAATCTGCGAAATCGGCTGGGTGATCGCAATAAACGGCACCGGCAATCCAACCGCGGTGAACAGCGACGTTGCGGTAATCGTCGCCGTTCCAGGAACACCAACGGTACCGATGGATACCAGTACCGCAAGCACCACCAGAAACAGGTACTGTCCAGCGGAATAATTGAGACCTTGGGCGTTCACGGCGAACACGGCCAACAATACTGGCCAGACACCGGCGCAACCCGGCATACCAAGGTTCGCACCGATGCCTGCCACGAACGAGGAAACCTCGCCCGGAACACCGGCACTACGAAGCTGACGCACCGTGACGGGAATCGTACCGATGGAGCTTTCGGACGTGAATGCGACCACTCCAGCCGGCCAAAAAGCCTTGAAGAAATAAATCGGATTCAACCGGGTCACACCGGCAAGCAGCAATGGTTGCACCACGAAGAACTGCAATGCCATGACGATGTAGGCGACAATCAACACGGTCACCAACGGCAGCAATGTGGCAATGTCGCTGTTGCTGACGGCGGCGGCGATCAGAGCCAGCACCGCGTACGGGGTCAGTCCGACGATGATCTGCGTCGCCTTGGAAAGCACCACATTGCCGGCGTCGATGAATGTCTTGAAAGGCGCGATGGCCTCATGGGCTTTGGCCGTCACATTGGCGGAATTGTAAGCGACCGCGACAAGGATGGCGAACAGCACGATCGGCACGACCTGGTTGTTCACCCAGCTGTCAGCAAGGTTGTGCGGGAACAGCGCGACGATCGTGTCCAAGACCGCGGGCACTTCGTGCTTCTCATAATTCGTCGGCAACTTGTATGCGAATCCCCGACCAAGATGAATCGACTGCGCGATCGCCAGCGTGAGCAAAGCGGCCGTCGCGGTGTTCAGCAACAGGAAAAACACCGTTTTCACGCCAATGCTTTTCAACCGAACGGATTCGCCAAGGTTGGTGATGCTCGCGATGATGCTGAAGAACAGCAACGGCACCACAATCGCGGAAATCACATTCGACCAAACAGTTCCGACCGCGTTGACAAAATCAACATGGCCTTTGAACACGATTCCGAAAACGATGCCTAGAACGGTGGCGAGCAGCACACGCGGGGTGAAACCCGCTTTTTTCGACACGCTCAACCACGCCAAGCCTGCAAACAGCACCGCGGCGACGCCAAGCGCCAGCCAGTTATAAGCCACGTCCGACATTCAATCTCCCCTCTATGCCATTAACAATGGTCAGGGGGCCAATATAAACATTGACGGGCGCATTACACGCAATATCGTTATCGCTTTGTTTTATAGGAATCGATAACCATCAGCCATTCCAAGCAATACGGAGTGCCTATCCAACGAAAGGTTTACCTGATATTATGCATGCATGCGCAAGAATAAAGTGTTTTTGATTGCAGGTCTCCCCTAGTCATCTTTTCGATTTTTCTTGCCTATCTCATGGCCAATCAGGTGCCCGAGCTAGTTCAACCACCCCTCAACACATCGAGAATTCGGGTAGTGCTATCGGAATCAAGTCTGTTCAGCGATAAGACGCTGCGGGATGGCACTCAGCATATCATCAATGATTCATCCTTCATGAAAGGATGCGAAATCAAGAAGATGCCCCATACCGAATATCACTATTCCCATGACTCCGCGGAATCCGACAAAAAGAACGTTCCCGGAACCCAGACAAGTTTCGTAATGACGTATTCCTGTAATGGCCTTAATTCCCGTACTGCATCGATGTCTCCAGCCGGTTCCATCGTATGGCGTTTGATGTACGACCCATCAGCTTCGACGGATGGAACCGGCTGGAAGACCGTGTCCCACGGTGATGAATAAAGCACCCCCGATATCGCACGATTTTATTTTTAGGAACTTTTTCGCAATCGTGCGAAAGCACCAGAAAAACAAATACCCCCTAACCGCTCCTGCGGGCTAAATCCGGTCGCAGGTGAAAGGTTAGGGGGTATTTTTGCATCTCCGTTGCCGCACGATTCCGATTTCGATAGGAAAATCGGAATCGTGCGAAACGTATGAAACCGTTTATGCCGAAATCAGTTCTCGAGCTTGGCCTTTTCCGCGGCAAGACGAGCGGCTTCGGCCTCGCGACGAGCCTTCAGCTCGGCATCGAAGCGGGCAAGCTCCTCCTCGACGGCTTCCGGCGGGATCTTCGCGAAGATCGGGTGCGGCTTCGGCACCGGAGTGCCGGCGACGATCGGCTCGGAAGCCCACGAATGCACGTTCACGCCCAGCTTGTAGTCGCCCGTGATGATCGGGTACTTGAAGCCCGGCTTGTCGAGATCCTCGACCTCTTCGATATGCGGCAGCGGCGAGAAGGTGCCGGTACCGCCGAGTGCCTCCCACACCTTCTGTGCGGAGTGTGGCAGGAACGGCGCCAGCAGGTGGTTGGCGTCGGACACGGCCTGCGCGGCGACATGCAGAACGGTGCCGAGACGAACCGGGTTGCCCTTGATCTTCCACGGTTCGGTGGCGGAGATGTACTTGTTGATATCGCCGACCACGCGCATCGCCTCGGACAGCGCGTTCTTCTGACGGTGGTTCTCAATGAGTCCGCCGACGGTTTCGAACGCGGCCTTGGTCTCAGCCAGCAGCGCACGGTCCTCATCGGTGGCGGAGGCTTCGTCGAACGCCGGAATCTCGCCAAAGTTCTTGTTGATGAGGTTGGCCACACGGTTCACCAGGTTGCCCCAGGAAGCGGCGAGCTCCTCGTTGTTGTGGCGCACGAACTCGGCCCAAGTGAAGTCGGAGTCGGAGTTCTCCGGCCCCGCGACGGAGATGTAGTAGCGCACGGCGTCCACGGGGTAGCGGGCGAGGATGTCCTTCACGTAGATGACGATGCCGCGGGAGGACGAGAACTTCTTGCCCTCCATGGTCATGAACTCGGAAGCCACGACCTGCTCCGGCATGTTCAGCGGGCCGAGCTTGCCGGTCTCGCCACCCTTGGAACCCTGACCGTTGTAGGCCAGCATCTCGGAAGGCCAAATCTGGGAGTGGAACGTGATGTTGTCCTTGCCCATGAAGTAGTAGCCCGGGGTGGTCGGATCGTTCCACCAGGCGCGCCACGCCTCCGGGTCGCCCTTGCGGCGGGCCCATTCGATGGATGCGGACAGATATCCGATCACGGCGTCGAACCACACGTACAGCTTCTTGTTCGGGTTGTCGATCCAACCCTTGACCGGCACCGGAATGCCCCAGTCGATGTCGCGCGTGATGGCGCGCGGCTTGACTTCCTTGAACAGGCCGATGGAGAAGTTGATGACGTTGGTGCGCCAGCCCTCACGGGTCTTCAGCCATGCGAGGTTGGCTTCGGCGAGCGCCGGAAGGTCGAGGAAGAAATGCTCGGTCTCCTCGAAGCGCGGGGTCTCGCCGTTGATCTTGGATACCGGATTGAGCAGCTCGTCCGGGTCGAGCTCGTTGCCGCAGGCGTCGCACTGGTCGCCGCGGGCGCCGTCGGCACCGCAGATCGGGCAGGTGCCTTCGATGTAACGGTCCGGCAGGGTGCGGCCGGTGGACGGTGAGATGGCGACCTTCTGGGTGCCCTTGTAGATGTAGCCGTTCTCCAGGCACTGCTTGAACAGTTCCTGCACGACCTTCTCGTGGTTGCCGGTGGTGGTGCGGGTGAACAGGTCGTAGCTCAGGCCGAGATCGCACAGATCCTTGGCGATCACGCGGTTGTAGCGGTTCGCGAGCTCCTGGGCGCTCACGCCTTCCTTGTCGGCCTCCACCAGAATAGGGGTGCCGTGCTCGTCGGTGCCGGACACCATCAGCACGTCATTGCCCTTCATGCGCTCATAGCGCGCATACACGTCGGAGGGCACGCCGAAACCGGCGACGTGGCCGATATGACGAGGGCCGTTAGCGTACGGCCAAGCAACATTCACCAAAATATGACTCATGGTGCTTGATTATACAAAGCGCCATATCCCGCGGAACCAGCCATGCCGGAGCCGGGAGCGCGGCCGGTACGCGCCGCATCGGCGGCACATGGTTGTCCACATGATTATTCACATTGCGATGAAGTGCGTCGGCGGTTATCCACTTATTCACATTTTTCCCGGACCGGGTGGCGCGCATCGTCACGCATCCGATACGGTGTGGCTATGGACGCACCGCTTTTCGAGGGCAACGACCTGCCCGGACCGATGTGTTTGAATCTGCTGTCGGATTCGAGCACATTGTGCAAACTCAATGACGACAACGCCTATTCGCTCCAGGACGCGAGCACGCTTTTCGGCCGCGCCAGCATCATCGCGCCGATGCTGCCCGGCAGATCGGTGGCATGCGCGGGCACCGCCGCATGGGTATGGCTGGGAGGGATTTTCCCGGAGGCCATCGATATCATCGCGCGATCGCATTATCGCGCGGCGCGGTATGGTCTCAAAATCAACGTGTTCAATCGCAGAACCTTGAGCAAGCACGTCACGCAGATCGGCTTGGTCAATATCACCACGCCTGCGCGCACGGCATGCGATCTGGCATTGAATTGCACCGCCGTCAAGGAGCCTTTGGTCGGCGAAATCGTCTGCATGCTGATGCAGGAGTTCCGTTTCCGCCCCGATGAATGCCTGCGCATCATGGAGGAAAGCAAGCATACGCGCAATGCGTGCTGGGCACGCAAATTCTTTCTCACGCTTGAGGGGAGGGCCGGATGAGAGCATCCTGCGCGCGGCATTCGCGCAAAGCCCATAAACGCATGTCGCGTCATGCGGCGAGCGGCCGCCGGCACGGACTCCGACGCGGACGCCATCGACTGCCGGATTACCAGCCGCAGCCGCGGCCGAAAATGCTGGTGGAACCGCCGACACCACCTATCGCGTTGACGCCGCTGATGGCGTGCAGTCCCGATACGCCGCAGGACGTGCTGTGGCATATCGCCGAATACGCGCCACATCTGCGACGCTGGCTGGTGGCCAATCCCACCGCCACGCCCGCGATGCTGGAATATCTGGCACAGGTCGGCGGAAAGGACGTGGCCGAGGCGCTCAATATTCTTCTGGAATCCTTGGAAGCGCACGACAGCGCATAACCCGGCGCACTCCGCATGACCGACATGTTGTGTGTCGAAGCGCAACCGCACAGATCGGCACCAACCGACGCGAACCAACATGCAAACGCACAGCCCAACACGCAACCGCACGAACCTGCAGAACCGGCATGCAGCCGCCCATGTCGACACAAATTCGCACAAACCGGCATAAGCCGGCACGCGACCGCCTATACCGACGCGAACCGGCACAAGCCGATGTAAACGAGCCGCCACAAGCCTCGCACGAAATATCCAACCTCTGACGACTGTTTCAAGAGCCGTGCCAGCGCGAACCATGCCACAAGCCCGCGCGGAATATCAGCCTCTGAGCTTCAGCACCGCGTTGTACACCTGCTTGCGATTCGCGAGCGAACCGTCGGCGAGCGGATGCTCGGCGATCACCTGCGCGATCGCGTCCTTGATACGCAGATTGTCTTCCTGCGCGCGATCGATGGACAGCACCGCAAGGTCCTCGATCGACAGGGTCGTCGGAGCGGCGGCGTCGGCCTCTTCCTCGGATGCGCCGGCGATGACCAGCACCATTTCACCTCGCGGAGGCTCGTCGATCACGCTTTGACGGATTTCGACGATGGTTCCACGACGGATCTGCTCGTAGTCCTTGGTGAGCTCACGGCACAACGCCATTCTGCGATTCGGTCCGAACACATCCAGCAAATCGGCCATGGAGTCGTCAATACGGTGCAGCGTCTCATAGAACACGATGGTCCGGCGTTCGGATTTGAGCGCACGAAGGTGCTGCACGCGTTCGGAATGCTTGCGCGGCAGGAATCCCTCATAGCAGAAGCGGTCGGTCGGCAGACCCGACAGGCACAGCGCGTCCAGCACCGCCGAAGGGCCAGGAGCGCAGGTGACGGGCAGTCCACGGTCGATGGCCCTGCGGACAATCGCCAGACCGGGATCGTTGATGGTGGGCATGCCGGCATCGGAGACGACCAGCACGGTCGCGCCTTGTTCCACTTGGTCGAGCAGACCATCGGCCTTGTCACGCTCGTTATGGTCGTGGTAGGCCACCACCTTGCCGGAAACGTGGATTCCCAGACGATTCGCAAGCGCATACAGGCGGCGTGTGTCTTCGGCCGCCACGATGTCCGCGCCCTCCATGAGGGCGATCAGCCGCGCGGACGCGTCTGCGGTGTTGCCGATCGGCGTCGCGGCGAGGACCACCGTGCCCTGCGGAACGTCGACGTCGGAGACCAGGCCGTCAAGTCCGGATTCCGCATGCCGCGGCTCCCCTGCGGCGTTTTCCGCGGTGAGATCCGCGGAACCATTCTGTCCGGCAACTACCGAAGCATTCCCTCCAGCGGCTGCCTTGACGACGGAATCTTCGGTCTTCTGTTCGCTCATGTTCTCCATGTCTCCCAGTATCGCCCACAGCGTGCCCAAGAGCGGCCGACGCGGCACAGGACCGCCGCATCGGGATGCCGCCGCACGGTTTGTTCTGGGCCCGCAACCGCGTTGCCGGCATCAGCCCGCGCCCAACATCCCTTCCGCTCCAATCCGAACAATCCGCGATGCCGGCTCGGCATCATTCGCAAGCGTATTCCGCCGCACCGCAATCCGGCATCACGATTCGACGCATCGCTATTCGACATACCGAACGCATATGTGCAGATTTGCCACCCGTATGCACCCTCACAGACCGAATGGGCGGTTCGCTGGTAGGCTGGTGCCGTGGCTTGTCCGCGTAACGGCCGCGTTCATCGGCGTCCATTCATGCGGACTTTGCGTAAAACCGTATGCGGTCCGGCGCCAAGCCGACGGGCCGTCAAATAAGAGACTCACAGAGAGACCTATCACAAAGCCTATGGGAATCATCAATTTCTTCGTCAACCTGCTCAAGGACCCGCGCACCGCGATCGCCAGTTGGATCGCCATGGGCGTGGCGCCTACCCTCGGATTCATTTTCCTCATCGTCTTCGTCGAGACGGGCGTGGTGTTCTTCCCGTTCCTGCCCGGCGATTCGCTGCTGTTCGCGGCCGGCTTCTTCGCCGCGCCCGACGCCAAGACCGGCGTCTCCGCGCTGCCGCTGGTCGCGTTGCTGCCGGTCGTGTGGTGCGCGCCGATCATCGGAGACCAGTGCAATTACTGGATCGGCCATTTCTTCGGCCGCCGCATCATCGAATCCGGCAAAGTCAAGGCGATGACGCCGGAGCGTATCGAAAAGACCGAGAAGATGATTGAGAAGTGGGGCCCTTTGGCGGTGTTCCTAGGTCGCTTCTTCCCGTTCATCCGCACCTTCATGCCGTTCATCTCCGGCATTTCCGGCATGCGCTGGAGCCGTTTCACGCCGTTCTCCATGCTGGGCGGCTTCACATGGTCCACACTGTTCACGCTGCTCGGATACTTCTTCGGCGGCATTCCGGCCGTGCAGAAGCATTTCGAATTGGTGATCGTCGCGATTCTCGTGCTGTCGTTGATTCCGACGATCGTCGGCCTGCTCAAGGCCAAGTTCGGCAAGAAGAAGGCGGAGCATTCCGCGGCCAAGTAGGCGATGCACTGCGGATTGCCAGTGCTTGGTACCACGTACGGCATCGTGCATGGCGCCAAGCGCGATGGCTTTCGCAACACGCGCGTTTACGAAATTGCGTTAATCTCATTTTTGTATTAAACTCTCTTGATGTTGCTTTGCAGAGCAGAGTAACATCCAAGGGGCCGTAGCTCAGTTGGTAGAGCGCTTCGTTCGCATCGAAGAGGTCGCGGTTTCGACTACCGTCGGCTCCACGAAAGCCCGCTGCATTCATTCCACCGCAGCGGGCTTTTTCTTTTGTTTCCCACCTGTTCAGGCGCGGCCTGCAGGTGCAATGCAGCATCTACAGGCGTTACGACATCGAAGCATCTTTCACGAATCCGTTCATAGGGCGAATCGAAACGTCCGACACGCAATCAACGAACCGTCGAAAGGAACCGAAGCAACGTCTTCATCCCATCAGACGGCCAATCGTCTCCAATCATCGGGATTTCTTCACAGCACCCGCATCGCACGCTCACGCTTCATTGCGCTGTCGCACGTACCTGTCGAGCGCGGCAGCCGTGATGCCCGTGTATCCGTCGATTGAAGCGAACTGCGGACCTTGGGAATTATCGAGCCGTATGAAACCGGTCTGTGCGAGCGTGGTGGCGCCGGAAGCGGCCGCGGAGCGCAATCCCGATATGGAATCCTCGACCGCGATGCAGTATCTCATATCCTCCGGCTTGATGCCGAGACGCCTTCCGGCCTCCAGATACGGTTCCGGCGACGGTTTCTTCGCGACATCGTCATCGCCGCACACATATCCCGCGAATGCGCCGACGGGAGCCTGCGCAACAAGATTTTCCGCCAGATGACGAGGCGACGTCGTCACCAGCATCGAAGGAACGCCAGTCGCGGCCAACGACCGCAGCACGTCCTCCACGCCGGGAATCCATGGTATGCGTTCGAATTCCCTCTGCGCCACGTAATCAATCATGCCTTTGCCGATTTCCTCGACCGACAATGCGCAACCGTGCTCCACCATGCGGCGCGCGACGTCCGGCACCGGCGTGCCCGAACCCTGCCAGGCCAGATCCTCATCCCAGTATCCGCCATGCTCCGCCGCGATCTTCATCTCGCCCGCATGCCAATACGGCTCGGAATCAATCAACGTGCCGTCCATGTCCCAAAACACCGCTTTGAGCATCAGCTTCGATTCGTCCATGTCGCGTCTCCTTCGTTCCGCAAACCGTCCGGCATGCATCCATCGCCGACGATGTCGTCTCCGGCTTCCATTTCAGCTTTCCGTTTCTATTCCAACAGAACGATGCGACCTAGACGGCACGAGCCACACCGCGCACATCGCATGCGACGAGAGCGCATGGCACGAACCTTCGCGCCTTTGCATGGATTCCGGTTCGTGGAGTTTCGCGAGGCATCGCGAGGCATCGCATCCGCCACGTGCGGCGGCTCCATCACCGCGCCTATAGACAATCAGCCGGGCAATCGGCTTGGGGATCGACGCCGCATCACGCTTCCCGGCAGCCGACTTCCCCATGGTTCTCGGAGGCACCCGCACCGACCTGGCCAGCGGCCGATCCATCGGACCGTTCTTCGGCTTTCGCCGCTTCCTCCGCTTTCCAGCGTGCGATGCAGCGTTCGACGCGCTTGTATCCTATGATCTTCGGGTCGAGTCCGGCCTCTCGGAAAATCACGGCCGGCGAACCGCCTTCGGCATACCGGCGCATGCAATCATCACGGAATTTTTTGGAATAGCTGATGCGATACTGGGTGACCGATTCCACGGCCTCCAAAGATCCCAGATACCTGCGGACCTTGGCAGTGAACGCGACTCTTGGCATATGGCACTCCTCACCTTTCCTCGTTCGCCTCATAGCTGATATTTCTCCGGAACTTCCACGGAGAAAACGCGTCTTCCCCTATGTCAACCTTGCAGACGGAAGAAAAACGACTATGGCGTACATGGACAGAATTATTTCCGGCACACCATCGGAGTTGCACAAAAATAACACGTCACGTGAAGACTATATACCAAAAAGCCGAGTATGGCGCAAAAAATACTTATTTATGATACTTTTCTCGGATTTTCCTCTTGTTATCGGTCGCCCCAAAGCACAACCGAGGTGGACGTCTTGCCATCGTCTTCACGGGAAATCTCCGAAGAGTCACGTGATGGCAACTGCCGCATATCGACGCGAATCTGATGCCGCCACATGCGGGCACGGCGGGAACGTTCGACCTCGACGATTCCGCCATCGGCGTCCGCCGCGAACACACTCGTTCCCGCCGGCTTGCGCAGGCGTTCGACCTGCCTGCGGAGCTCACGGTTCTCCTCTTCGAGCTTGAGGATGCGCGTGACTCCGGCCAGATTGATGCCTTCCTCCTGACTCAGATGCTGTGCGTTGGCAAGACGCGCGATGTCGCGCAGGGAATAGCGGCGGGCACCGCCAGCGGTACGTTGCGGCACCACCAAGCCGAGCCTGTCGTACTGGCGGAGCGTCTGCGGATGCACGTTGGCGAGTTCCCCGGCACGACCGACCGAGAACACCGGCAGCTCGATATCGAAACCGACCCTGTCGGCGCCATCCAGATCGGCGTGCCCCGACACTATCGCCAACGCGCACATCTCATACAGACGCTTGGCCTGGCGCTCGGCACGCTTGCGCGACGTGCGCGTCATATCGCTCAGCGCTCCTTGGCGAGTTCGTCAGCGAAATCGCCGCACGCCTTGTCGAATTCCTTCGCCGCGTGCTTGACGATCAAGCCGGGCTTGTCCGGAATGCGAATCTCCACGCGACCGACCAAATCGCCTTCACCGCGGGAATTCCGCACGCCCCTGCCTGCGATGCGCACTTCCGTGCCGCTCGACGAGCCAGCGGGCACTTTGAAGGTGACCTCATGGCCATCGACGTCCGTCGCGGACACCTTCGCACCGGCCACCGCCTGGCCCACGGTAATCGGCAACGGCATGATGATGTCGAGGTTGCGCAAGGCGAATTTCGGGTCTTCGGGGACATGGATCTGCAGGTACAGGTCACCGTTCCGTCCACCATTGCGGCCGGGCTTGCCCTTGCCTGCAAGGCGAATCTTCTGACCGTCCTTCACTCCTGCGGGAATATGCGTCTTGAATTTCCGTCCATCGGCGCTCAGCGAAACGGTGGCGCCCTTGACGGACTGACGGAAAGTCAGACGAACCTTCGAATGACGATCCTCGCCATTTTCCGGCTGCGGGGCCTCCTCATATCCATAGGAGCCGCCGTATGCGCCGCCCGGGTTCCGGCCTGCACCCGCAGCACCACCGAACATGGAGAAGATGTCGTTGATATTCGGATTGCCTCCACCGTTGGTCTGGAAACGGATACGGGACCCGTTGCCGCCCATGCCGGCGCCGCCGCCGAACATCGAACCGAAAATGTCGGAGAATCCGCTGGCATCGAATCCGCTGGCTCCGGAACCACCCGCGAAACGCGCGCCGCCCATGCCGAACTGGCGAATCGCATCGTACTTCTGGCGGTTCTGCTTGTTGCTCAGCACGTCATACGCCTCGGAGATGTCCTTGAACTTCTCCTCGGCCTCCTTGGTCTTGTTCAGATCAGGGTGGTACTTGCGCGCCAGCTTGCGGTATGCCTTGGTGATCTCCTCGTCAGTGGCCTCCTTGGAGACACCGAGGACCTTGTAGAAATCCTTGCTCAACCATTCATTCTCAGCCATGCTGTGCCTCCTTCCATGAGGCTAGGCCCCTCATGCGAGGGGCCTATACATATGTTTTTCAGTGTCGTCTCAGTTCTGCGGGGACGCCACGACCACACGGGCCGCGCGAATCACACGGTCGCCGATGCGGTAGCCGGCCTCCACCACGGTGTCGACGGTCTCCTTCTCGGCCTGCGGATCCGGCTTGTGCAGAATCGCCTCATGCTTGGTCGGATCGAAGTCCTCGCCCTTTTCGCCGAACTTCTCGACGCCGAACTTCTCGAACGCCTTGTCGATCTTGGTGGAGACGGCCTTGAACGAATCGTCCATCTCGCTGTGCTCGCGGATGCGGTCGATGTCGTCAAGCGCCGGCAGCAATGCGGTCAGCACGTCGATGATGCCGTGCTGGCGGAAACGGTCCTGCTCCTTCTTCGCGCGATTGCGGAAGTTGATGAACTCCGCGCGTTCACGCTGAAGGGCCTCCAGATATTCCGCGGCCTCCTTCTTGGCCTGGCCAAGCGGGGTCAGCGTATCGTCGGCCTTGTCATCGCCGTCATTCGACTTGTCCGCCCGCTCCCCCGTCTGCTTCTGCTGCGATTGCGCATCGGCGGCGGGCTTGTCGGCGGAGGCGCCGTCCGTCTTGGCATCGGCATGATCGTCATGCGATTCCTTGGCGTCGGCGCCGGCAGGAGCGCCCTGCCCCGACAGGTCATCCATGTCGGGCAGGTCGTTCAGATATTCGTCCTTGTTGAAGTCGGACATGATTACTTATTGTCCTTGTTGTCGTCATCGTCCACGACTTCGGCGTCAACGACGTCGTCATCGGCGGAGGATCCGGCTGCGGCACCGGCATTCGTGGCACCCGCAGCGCCAGCCGCACCCGCGGCGGCACCGGCCGCACCCGCAGCGCCCTGCTGGGCGTACAGCGCCTGGCCGATCTTCTGCGCGGAGGTCATCAGCTCGCTCTGGGCGCTCTTGATCTTCTCGATGTCCTCACCCTTCAGGGCTTCCTTCAGGGCGTTGACCTTGTCGGTGACTTCCTTGGCCACGTCATCGGAGAGCTTGTCCTTGTTGTCGTTGACGAGCTTCTCGGTCTGGTAGGCGAAGGCTTCGGCCTGGTTGCGGGCCTCGGCGTCCTCCTTGCGCTTCTTGTCCTCGGCCTCGTGGGCTTCGGCTTCCTTGACCATGCGGTCGATCTCGTCCTTCGGCAGGCCGGAACCACCGGTGATGGTCATGGACTGCTCCTTGCCGGTGCCCTTGTCCTTGGCGGACACGTGCACGATGCCGTTGGCGTCGATGTCGAAGGTGACCTCGATCTGCGGGACGCCACGCGGGGCCGGCGCGATGCCGGTCAGCTCGAAGGTTCCCAGCGGCTTGTTGTCGCGGGCGAACTCACGCTCGCCCTGGTAGACCTGAATCAGCACGGACGGCTGGTTGTCTTCGGCGGTGGAGAACACCTCGGAGCGCTTGGTCGGGATGGCGGTGTTGCGGTCGATGAGCTTGGTCATGATACCGCCCTTGGTCTCAATGCCGAGGGACAGCGGGGTGACGTCGATCAGCAGCACGTCCTTGCGGTCGCCCTTGATGACGCCGGACTGCACGGCAGCGCCGACAGCCACGACCTCATCCGGGTTCACGGACTGGTTGGCTTCCTTGCCGCCGGTAAGCTCCTTGACGAGCTCCTTGACGGCAGGCATACGGGTGGAGCCGCCGACGAGGACCACATGGTCGATGTCGGAGACGCCGATGCCGGCATCCGCCAGCACGTTGTTGAACGGGGTGCGGCAGCGACCCAGCAGGTCGGAGGTCATTTCCTCGAAGTGCGCACGGGTCAGGGTCTCGTCCAGGTGCACCGGAGTGCCGTCAGGGGTCATCGCCAGGTACTGCATGGAGATGGAGGTGCTGGTGGAGCTGGACAGTTCCTTCTTGGCCTGTTCCGCGGCTTCCTTCAGACGCTGCAGGGCGATCTTGTCCTTGCTCAGGTCGACGCCGTACTTGTTCTTGACCTCGCCGACGAGCCAGTCGATGATCTTCTGGTCCCAATCGTCGCCGCCCAGGTGGTTGTCGCCGTTGGTGGCCTGCACCTGAATGGTGGAGAAGCCGTCGTCGTCCTTGCCGATCTCCAGCAGGGACACATCGAAGGTGCCACCACCGAGGTCGAAGACCAGGATGCGCTCGTCTTCCTTGCCCTTCTCCAAGCCGTAGGCCAGTGCGGCGGCGGTCGGCTCGTTGATGATACGCAGGACGTTCAGGCCCGCGATGGTGCCGGCGTCCTTGGTCGCCTGACGCTGGGCGTCGTTGAAGTATGCCGGGCAGGTGATCACGGCGTCGGTGACCGGCTCGCCGAGGTATGCTTCGGCATCCCTCTTCAGCTTCATCAGCACCTGAGCGGAGATCTCCTGCGGAGTCCACTTCTTGCCGTCGATCTCGACGGTCCAGTCGGTGCCCATGTGACGCTTGACGGAGCTGATGGTGCGGTCGACGTTGGTGACGGCCTGGCGCTTGGCGACTTCGCCGACCAGAATCTCACCGGACTTGCTGAAGGCCACGACGGACGGCGTGGTGCGAGCGCCTTCGGCGTTCACGATGACGGTCGGCTGACCGCCTTCAAGAGTTGCGATGCAGGAATTGGTGGTACCCAAATCAATGCCAACTGCGCGTCCCATAACATGTCTCCTTTATGAATAGGTTCGCTATACGTTCTTTTCGTTCTTCGCCCGGGTTTCGGATGACCGCCTCTCGGGCTTTCCAAAACTTGAGCCTACACCACTCAACTTTTGTTCGCAAGTTTTTATTCCCGAATTCGTAAAAATCTTGAGTCTACTTCGCTCAACTTTTCGAGTTGAGCTCGCAAAGTACCTTTCAGAACGTCAAATCCGCCGATCTCCGGGCGGAAACCACCTGTCAAGAAGTCAAGTCAGACAGCCAGCAGGACGCCGCAGAACAACCGAATCCGCCACCAACTGGAGAAAAACACCCACCAAGCAATCAGCCAAACGACCAAATCCGCCACCGACCGGAGGAAAACACCCACCAAGCAGACGGCCAGACACCCAAATCACCCACCAGCTGGATAAATCGGCACGCCCAGAACCATCTCACACGACCAAATCATCCAGCCACTGGAGGAATCGGCACACTTAAGCGGTATTCAAAGAACCAAAACACCCAGTCACTGGAGCAAAACACCCACCAAGCCTTCAATAAGATGCCCAAATCATCCAGCCACTGGAAAAATCCAGACGCTCAAGTCACTTCAGACAACCGAATCACCCACCGACTGGAAAAATCGGCACGCATAGATGCTCCTTATACGACCAAAACATCCACCGACTGGAAGAAAACACCCGCTAGGCAAACGGCAAAACGCCCAAACCATCCAGTCAATGGAGGAAGAAGACGTCCAGGAACCATCTCAGGCGACCAAAACATCCAAGCACCGGAGAAATCAGTACGCTTAACTGGCGCTAACCGACCAAATCCACCAATCACTGGAGGAATCACCCGTCATACACCCGGTGAAACAGCCATAACCGGCCATGACCGGCACACAACCGGCACGGCCGGCGTACCACCCCCTACCAGTAGGGCGTACAACCCACAACCACCGGCACAGCCAGCGCAACCACCGGCACAGCCAGCGCAACCACCGGCACAGCCAGCGCAACCGAACCATACCGGACCGC
>ERZ808286.891-NODE-891-length-16891-cov-3.720421_pt1 | contig 16891 bp, 16 predicted proteins | sample MGYA00521276_ERZ808286 | MGnify/ENA primary metagenome ERZ808286 (study PRJEB31516, sample SAMN03275607) | gut metagenome | biome: mammalia-associated habitat; material: feces | host: Papio cynocephalus | place: Kenya | collected 2012-08-01 ... | reverse complement strand
ATAGTAATCAAGATTTAAACAAACACACATTCCAAAGTGAATGAAGGTTTTAGGATAAGGTAAGGAAATTTTAATCAACTCAATTTAATTTATTAATACTCTCTCTCTCAATTATTTATTCAAAATTTAACCTCCCATTCGGGAGGCTTTTTTTTATCTTATTTATTTTTAAAAAGTTCGTCTAATGTTTCATCTTTTTCAAATTCTGGTTCAGCAATCTCATCAAACATCATCGTTTGAGAGTGAAGTTTTGTCGAATTTTTTGATTGATATTCTTGCATATAAGGTTTTGGTTTATTTTTAAGTTTTTCTTGAATATGAATTAAATAATATGTGTTATCTGATAATATTTGATTTAGAGCCTTGCTAACGTCTGTATGGTCTTTAAAACGGTATATTTTAGAGAACTGTATAATATAATTATTGCCATTGTAAGTGCTAAAACCACAAAGGTTATATTCTAAATATTTTGAGGTTGCATCTTCTTTCATTACTGAATAAGAGCCGATATAATCTGCAATATAGGCGCGAGGGCTTACAAATTCTCTTACGCCATAATCATAAAATTGTGGATAAATAGAGCGTTGAATTGCATAATAATCAGCAATAAATAGTTTTGGCACCATTTTTGTTTTTGGAAAATAGTGTATAGAAACCATTTCAGTCCATTTGTGTGGTTCAGCGCTTTCATTATTTGTAGTGAATTCATTCAGAATTTCATTGTTATTATCAATGCTTTTGGCATATTTTAATGTATAAATTTTGTTATTGAATGTGATTGTTGGAATTTCTTCTGCAAAAGTTGGTGTACAAAAGAAAAAGCTAATAACCAATAAAATTAAAGTTGTAAGTAAATTTTTCATAATGCTATTTTACAATAAAAACGATTTCTTAACATAAATTAAAAGAAAACATGTAAAAATTTGTTTTTTTGCGATAACTAAAATACAATAAAATTAAGGGTAGGGGAAATATGGCAACACAAAGTCTAAGTGATATAACTCTTTCGCCAAGCGAAGTTAGGGATATTTTAAACGCTGATAATGAAGAAATTATTAGCCTTTGTAAGCGCGCATCTATTGTCCCTAAACGTAATCGCAGGGGTTTAACTTATTTTTCTTACAATGATGTAAAAAGACTTCAAGAAGTTAAAAGTATGAAAAATAGTTTGGTTAGAATTACCCCAAATGCCGTTGTAGACAAGATTATGAGTTCTTTCAGCCAAATGGAGGAAAAAATTTCTAACAATATTTTAGACACTTTGGATAAAAAATTAGAAGAAAAAATGCAAGGTGTTGAAGGCATGGCGGCTGAATTGATTAAGGTTCAGACTGAAAACGAAAAACTTAAAAACAAGATTATAGAGTTAAATCGCGAGAATGTTCACATGAAAATGGAACTTGAAAAATTTGAAAAAATCGGTTTTGGTTTCTATAAAAAATACGAAGTAAAAGATTATACAATATAAGGATTAAGCGTAATGGCAGTTAAAGAAAAAGAAAAGCAAGAAACAAGCGTTTCTCCAGAACGTGAAAAAGCGTTAAAACTTGCTATTGAAAAGATAGAAAAAGACTTTGGTAAAGGTTCTATTATGAAATTAGGTGACAAGCCTTCAGTAAGCGTAGAATCAATTCCAACAGGCTCTTTAGACCTTGATATCGCATTAGGAATTGGCGGTATTCCAAGAGGTAGAATTATTGAAATTTATGGTCCAGAATCTTCTGGTAAAACAACTTTGGCTCAACACATTGTAGCTGAATGTCAAAAGAAGGGCGGAATTGCAGCATTCGTTGATGCAGAACACGCTTTAGACCCAGAATATGCAAGAAATATTGGGGTTAAGATTGAAGACTTGCTTATTTCTCAACCAGATACAGGTGAACAAGCACTTGATATCACTGAAGAATTGGTTCGTTCTGGCGCTGTAGATATTATTGTTGTTGACTCAGTAGCTGCATTGGTTCCAAAAGCTGAGATTGACGGCTCAATGGAAGACCAACAAATGGGCTTACAAGCACGTTTGATGAGTAAAGCGCTTAGAAAATTAACAGGTATTATTGGCAAAACAAACACTACTGTTATCTTTATCAACCAATTACGTATGAAAATAGGCTTCGTTCTTGGTAATCCAGAAACTACAACAGGTGGTAATGCCCTTAAATACTACTCTTCAGTACGTATGGAAATCAGAAGAACTGAAACAATTAAAGGTGAAAACGGCGATTTAGGTAACCACGTTAAGGTGAAAGTATTGAAAAATAAGGTTGCTCCGCCATTTAGAACAGCTGAATTTGATATTATTTTTGGTAAAGGTATTTGTAAATTCGGAAATATCTTAGATGTGGGCGTAAAGATGAATATCGTTGACAAATCAGGTTCTTGGTTTAGTTATAAAGAAGAAAAATTGGGTCAAGGTCGTGAAAAAGCTAAAGAATTTTTGGCTAATAACCCTGAAACAATGGCTAGCATTGAAAAAGAAATTAGAGAAAAATTAGCAGAAAAAGAATAAGATTTTTTTAAAATTGATAAAAGTAAGGCGCGGTGAAGAATTCACCGCGCCTTATTACTGAAACTCTATATATTACTGTCACTTCACGATTTTTTATAATAAAAAGCATAAATAGAGCTTATTTTAGCGATTTTGTCCGTAAAAACGCGTACGTAAAAATACGTACGTTTTAAGTCAGACGAAAATATAGAAGAAAAAAGATATAATAGAAAGTGTTAAAACAAAATTATAAATTTAATTTGTAACAACATGTAAACGCTATTAAAAAATGTCTAAAACTCGCTTATAATCACTATATGATATGATATGATATGATATGAGGGTTATTATTGCAGTAAAAGGCAATTTTGTTTTATCATAATACTTATATAAATATACAAAAAATAAGGAGGTTTTATGCCTGATAATAACAACATTAATATTGGCGGAGTTCGTTTCAACAAGAATGATGTGCAAAAATCAGAAGTAATCAAACAAGACGGAAAGGTTATGAACAGCGTTTTCTTGCGTGACGGAACTCATATTGTATTTCCAAACCAAGCTAGTAAAAACGAATCTGTTGTAGAAATGCATGATGAAACGAAAACTCAAAAATCACCATTCGGTTTTAGCGTAGCAGATGGCGAATTTGGTATTGATTATGGTACAGATCCGACAATGATTAATATTGGTAGTAAAGAAGTTAAGACAGGTAATGTTGATATTGATTTCTACCGTATGAATGGTGCTCAAATTACAGGTACTAATAAAGAAGATGATTACACATTAAAAGGTTGTCGTAATACAAAAGTTGATGTGTCTCAAAACGACGGTGCTAGAGATATTGTAACTATTGGAGACGATGATAAAAACGAACATTACAGAGGATTTTTCGGTAATCGAGAACCTGTTCCATACGGAAATCAACATTCAGTAGACGGAAAAGTCTTTGTTTCAGGTAACAACCAAGTTAAACAAGGCGAAGATGACTTGACTTTTATCAAAAAAGACAATCCAAGTTTTTGGAATGGTAAATATGATGAACACAAAGGTAAAGGTGTTGCAAAAGAAAAATAATAAAAACAGGCTTTGAAAATTCAAAGCCTGTTTTTTTGTTGGACTAAAATAATTGTCATGCTGAAACAAAGGTTTTGTAGAGGGTATTTTTAACGTATTTATTCAGCATCTTACTAACCTTCTGATGACGTATTGCTAATGGTCAGATCCTGAATAACAACCTTTTAATTATTTTCTATTAATTAAACGCTTCAGGATGACAAAAGATTTAGTTGTAATTCAACTTAACCCTTATTGTCTTTAAAAAAATAAAAAACCTAAATATAAGTATTTAGGCTTTGAATAAAAAATATAGGGAATAAGGAATAAGGAAATTTATAATTTAAAAAACTTGTTTACATATCCATTTCAAAATGATGACCTGCGTGCATATCAGCGTCTTTTAGGATTTGTTTTGTATTAAAATCTTGTACGAATAAGTTGTCTAATTGTTTGTTTACTGTACCGTCAAATACACGTTCATTTTTAGCTAAGTAGCTGAAAATACCGTTAATGCCAGCGCCTGCATTAGCTTTTACTGAATCGCCAATTTGTTTAATAGTTCTTTCTGGAACTCTTACATTTAAGCCAAAAGGTTTTGAAGGACGAAGGTTATTGCTGTTGCTACCAGCGCTACCTGCGTTCAAGGTATTATTATTAGCACCTAAATTATTTTGATTAATTAAATCTGCCATATTTTCTACCCTTTTTGACTACCGACATTTTTTATATCGGTATCTCTCTGTTGAAAGTTTAATGATTTGTGGAAAAAGTCATGAAAAGTTTACAAAATTTTACAATATCCGTCAATAGGGTTTATTTCTTTTTATAAATTGTATAGCTGAAATCGCCTGATAGCTTGATTTCTTCTTTATAATTTTTTTTCACGAAGTTGCAAAAATTAAACAGGTAATCTTTACAAATTATACTAAAGTAGTAGTCTGATGAATCCCAGCTATTAAAAATTACGTATTCCGGCATGGATTTTTTAAAATGCTCGATAATTTGCTCATTACCAAAGGTTTCTTCATACAATGGCAATAGCGTATTATAAAAATCGTCTGTTTTTCTATCTGTAAGGTAATTAATCATCATACCTTCCGGCAAAATTAAGATTTTATCATCTTTTTGAGTATTTTTTTCTATGTATTCAAACAATTTTTTAGTTGTTTGATAATGTTTTTCTTTTACATAAATAATACCCTTTTGTGTAGTTAGAGTATGGTTTTTAGCAATATAGAATTTACAGTTTGAAACTCCGACCAAAATTGCTAAAACAAGTATGAAAAATCCGATGTAATCAATTTCTTTTAATTTGAATTTGTCCTTAAACATTGCGAAAATCGCAATAATGATTAGTGGCAAGTAATATATTCCGTAAGAATTCAAAATCAATCCCCAGAATATTTTCAAACTAATCAAAAAGGTTCCGACAACTAAAATAAATAGTGGCAAATCCTTCCATAATTTTTTGTAATTGATTAATGCCAAAATTAGCAATAAACAAGGTGTAAAGGCATATAAATCATAGAAAGAACCAACCTTGAAAACAAACAACAAGCAAATTCCTGTATAGGTCAAAATCAAGTTTACAATAGGGTTTGCAAGTCTATTTTTGAACAAAACAGGTGCCATATAAATTGCAAACGGAGTCATAAAGCCTAAAAAGGTCAATATGATTAGCCCAAGAGTTTGTTTATGGAAGAAAATTCCTGAATGTACATAAAAATAGTTTAAGGTTTGCGTATGTGCCATTACGTTTGCGATATTGAACGCGTCAATTAGGTCGTTAACTCTTAAACCTTGTACAAAAAGAATTCCGAAGCAAATAATTGGCATTGCCAAAAGTGAAGAAATTCCCACCAAGCAAGCGCGAAGGTTAGGTTTTGTTTTAAACAAAATATACGAAACAACCAATAAAAACGCTACAAATTCGTATTTGCAGCAAACTGCAAGTCCTGCAAAAAACATTCCAACACAAAGAGCTGAAGTTTTATTTTTGTCTGCAAAGTGTGTAAAAGCCAATATTGAAGCTAAACATGCCAACAGACCATAAGTCATTCCGAAGGAATACGGATAAACATAATTAAAAACATAAACAGGCACAACACCGATTGCAAGAGCAAAACAACTTAAATAAAATCCAAAAGAAGTTGATAAAAAGCGTTTTGCAATAAAGAACAAGGTAGACATTATTCCTAAAGCGCAAACAGAGCCTGCCATATAAAGTGTGTTTAAGTTGTTTCCGAAGATTTTATAAAGAAGAGCATTAAAAAGATAGCTAAAAGGTCCGTAAATATTGAATAAATCCTTATATAGAACTTTTCCATTAAGAACCTCTTGCGGATAATATGCCTCTCTTCCGCAATCAATAATTAAGCCGTTATGATGAGAGTAAGTTATCCCCAAAACCGCTAGAGTAATGAATATCAGCGGAATAAAATATTTTAATGTTTCCTTATTTTTAATCATTATGTAATATAATTTAACAAATAAAAAATTCCATGGCAATTTTTTCATAAAAAAATACTTTATAACTATGTAAGTAAGGTAGGAAATTTTTTAAGGTTAAGGTTAAAAAGATATGACATTGCCACATTCAATGGATTATTTAGTGAACGGCGGAGTTCTTGACTTTGATGCAGCTGCATATCTTAACAACACTAACGTTGGTGGTGTAAACTACAACACTAATTTGTTAGGTGGTGTTCAAATGCAAGCTCAACCTCAAAATGATAATTTTGCTACAAAAGCAAAAAAGACAATGACAGATAAAAATTTCCTTAAAAAAGCTGCAACTGTTGCTTTAGTTACAGTTCTAGCTGGTGTTGCATTATGCAAAGGTAAAAGTGCAATTAGCGCAGTAAAAAATTATAATTATTCAGAAGGTGCATCAAATACGGTAAATTACGTAAAAGATGGTGTATGCAACTTCTTTAAAAATGTTTTCAAAAAATAACCAAACCAAAAACCAAACCAAAATAACCAAAACCAAAAAGAAAAACTTTACGACCACCAACAGGTGGTCTTTTTTTGAAATTTGCGTAGAGTGAGGACTGTAAGTCCGAAACTCGAAGTATTGAGGACAAAACGAGCGACAACGTAGTGAAGCGAGTTACTTGTCCGAGTGGAGCAATATTTCAATTTGTTTTCGGTAGGGCGAAAGCCCGTAAGTTGGAGTGGGACGTTTTACCTCTCACAAAACTTGACATTTAGTCAACTTTTGTTCGGCAGAGTCACGACAACCCGAATAATCCAAGACAAGCCCGAACAGAGGATTTTTGTGGTTGCCGTTTAATGCGAGGGCGTACAAGTGTATAGTGAAGAGCGACTTGTCCGAGTGAAGCAATATTTCAATTTTAGCCCGAGCAGAGCAATGAACGAAAGACAAACAAAATTTTATGTCACCATGAATTTAGTTCAGGGTCTCAATAACAAGAGATTCTGAAACAAGTTCAGAATGACATAGAGATTAATGCTCGTATATTAATATTTTCAAAAAATCTTCGTTACAAATTGTAAATGCATGTAGCAATTTATTTTTTTACGGTATTTCATGCAAGTGAAGGAATCCTAAAATTTTATGAATATTCAACCTATTACAAGCGTTAAAGCTCCTGTATTTACAGGCAAAGTAGTTACTAACCAAACTTATGTAACTAAACCGATGAAATCGGATAGTTTTGAAAGTTCAAATGAAAAATTTGACCTTGATAAATCTATGAAAACGCTTTCTGATGTTCGTTTAGAAAACGGTAAAAAGAAATTTGAACGCAATCAATTAGTAAAAATAGAAAATAGTTTAAAACAAGAACCTAAAAAATGGGACTCTGTTTCAAAATTGGCAAACAACCCTAATATTAAAGGTGATTTTGTATATCTAATGGCTTCAAAACCTTTAGAACATTTAGATACACTTACTCAAATCGCTGAAATTAAAGACGAAAAAGGAAACCATAAATATTCAGGTAAGGAAATGATGCAATTCACAGACAAATTAATGCCTGATGAATTGAAAAAATCTTTGCCATTAACACAGACAAAATTATCTGTAAAAAATATTGTTTTATTGACTCAAACTCCTAGTATGCCTGCTTTAGACAAGGTTGCAGACAAAGTTCTTGAAATGGAGAAAGTTGCAGGAAAAAACCTTCAAGAAGTTTCTTTCACTCGTAACAGATACGTAAAAGAGGCTTATGATGTGACAGCAAAATTGCAAGGTGACAATGAAAAGAAGGTTGTTTTAAACAGGGATTTAAAACGAGAAGCTCTTGAGGATACAACAAGTTTTACAAACAAAGACGGTAAAAAATATTTTGTAAAAAAAGCGACAGATTTTAGAAATAACACAGTTTCTAAGGTTACATTGCGTGAAGATAAAGCGGTTGGTAGACCTGTATTTGAAAACGAAGTTAGAATTGTAAAAGATAAAAACAACAAGGTTAAATATTACGAATACACTTCTCACTCACAAGTAAACGGTGTTTACGATATTGTGAGAAAAACTCCTGAAGGCAAACAAAAAGTGCTTTCTTCGGGTAAAATCGATAAGAAAACAGGTATTGTTTCTATTAAAAAAGATATGATTTCACCTGAAGGGGTTAGAACTCAATATTTGTATGAAAACGACCCACAAGGCAATCGTATTGTAGATTACAAAATTACAGACAAAAATGGCAAAGTTCTTTTAAATAAGAGCCAAACTTTTGAAGTTATAAATGAAAACAAATTTATTTCATCAAAAGGAAATGATACGTATGAAATTAACGTGAATGAAAACGAAATTTCAGCACAAAGTTTACAAGACAAAAACAAAAAAGCGAAATTCACCGCAAAAGATAATTTTATTGGTGATAAAAAACAATTACTTTCTACATTAAAACAGTTCCCAGGGGAAGAATTAATCAAGCTTGGCGAAACGGTTGACTTTTTAGAAAGTATAAATGATCCATTGGATTCTTATTACAATGGTTCTTGCCGTTCAATTTCATCAGGTTCAGATGAATTTTTGTTCTTGCACGAATTAGGACACGCAAGAGATTACCGTGATGTTGATGATGATTTGAAAAATATTGAAGAATCTATGAAAAAATCTCTTACAATGGATAAAGATGTAAATAAAGCATTTAAAGAAGAAAAACAAGCGTTCTTTAAAGCATATCCAGATACTCAAAGAGAACACATGGATTACTTTATGAACACATTGAACCACTACGGTGGTGAAACAGGCGGTTTGAGTGAAACAATCGCAGAATCAAACGCAATTTTGTCAGAGGGTAAATCTTATGAACCTCTTGCAATTCGTTCTCAATATTTGCAACAAAACTTTCCACGCACAATTGCTGTTTTGGAAACAAAATTGAGTAAATAATTATTATAAATTTTATATAATTGCATTTTAACCCACATTATTATAAAATATTTTTGTGGGGCAATCCTAATTTTCTTAGAGCGTCAGAGCAAAATATTTAACTCTAGCTGAACGCTAGAAGAAAGGAGGTTGCATTATGAATGATATAAACATAAATTTACTAATTTTGTTTTTAATCATATACATAGTAAAAAGCGATGCCCAATGTAAACATTAGACATCACTTTAACTCCATAATTAGGATACGATAGTTGGTAGCTATCGCCCCATATCTACATTATATCGTATTTTTTATAAATTTCAAGTGTAATATTTTCTTGCCGGCATGTAAATTTTTGTAAAAATTTTAAGTTTTATTGCTATTTGAATAGCAAATAAATTCTTGACGCTTTTTCATGCTATAGTAGGAATACAAGGTTCTCTTAAGAAAAAATTTAATTAGGAAAAGAAGGAATAATAAGAAAATGTCAGACATGAATGTTCAAAACTTAACTAAAATCAATGCTCCAAAGTTAAGACCATCAAAGAAAGCAGAAAAAACTAAATTACCAGAACAAGCTCCAGATAGCTTCAAAAAAGCAGATTTCAGCGTAGATAACGCTATGGAAACTTTGAAATCTACTAAAGTTCAAAAAGGTAAAGTTAGTGTTCCTAAATTTGGACCAAAAGAGTTAGTTAATTTGAAAATGATTTTGACAGAATCTCCAGATAAATGGAATGCAGTTCAAACTCTTGCTGCAACCCCCCACGTTAAAGGTAAAACAGTTTCTCAATTAGCAACTAAAAAAACTGATGTTTTAAATGCTATGGTTCCTTACGCTAAAGAACCTGGTGCTAGAGTTGATAGAGGTAAATATACTCACAAAGACTTGATGTTAATGGCTGACAACTGTAATGCAGAACAACTTAATGCTGCTAAACCTTTAATTAAAACTCAATTATCAGGTGAAAATGTTGCTATTATGGCTTTAACTCCTGCTTTAGAAGGCAAATTAGACAAAGCTGCTTCTAAAGTTATGGATATGGAAAAAGCTATGGGCAAAAACTTACACGAAGTTGTATTTGACGGCAACGTTTATGATACAAACTCTTTTGTAATCAAGGCTTCAACTAAAAACAACGAATTAAATACAGAAATGTTAGATAAAGACTTAAATCGTCAAGCTATTGAAAATATGTCTTTATACCAATCAGGTAGCCAAGTTTACCAAATCAAAAAAGTAAACGATTTAAGAAACAACACAACTTCAAAAGTTAGATTAGAAATTGATGATCAAGGCTATCCGACTGCAACTCACGAAGTTAGAGTTATTAAAAACAAAGCAGGAAAAGTTGTAAGAAAAGAATACACAGCTCCATCTGATGTTAAAGGTGTATTTGATATCGTTTACGAAGATGCTAAAGGTAACAGAACTCAAGTAAGTGAAGGCCATTATGATAAGAAAACAGGTATTACAACTGTTAAGAAAAATATGACTTCTCTAAATGGTACAAAAACAACTTACTCTTACGAAGATGACCCTAAAGGTAACAGAATCGTAGATTACAAAATTACAGATAAAAACGGTAAAGTTCTATTAGACAAATCTTCTACTTTCGAAGTTGTTGATGACAATCACTTCATTTCAACTAGAAACAACGAAAAATATGATATCAAGGTTGATAAACATGACATCAATGTTGTAGATATGAATAATCCAAAACGTCAAGCTAGAATTTCAATTGACAACCAAATCAAAGGTAACAAAGAAAAGATTATGAAATCTTTAAAAGCTATGCCTGGTGAAGAATTATTCAAAGTTGCTCAAACAACTAAAAAATTAGTTGGTAACAAAGATGTTCTTGAATCATACTATGACCCAACAAGCAAAGAAATTCACTCTGGTGAAAACTTATTCGTAATCTTACACGAATTAGGTCACGCAAGAGATTACAGAGATGTAGATGCATCAAGTGATGAAGCCTACGCCGATACAGTTGATATGGCTATTCAAGAAGACCCAGAAGTTCAAAAGGTTTACGATAAAGAAAGAAAAGCCTTCAACAAAGCGTTCCCAGATACACAACGTGACCACGTTGACTACTTCATCAACAAAGTTACTCACTACGGCGGTGAATTAGGTGGTTTAGGTGAAACAATTGCTGAATCAAACGCATTGTTAACAACTCCTAAAACTCACGAATTATTAGCAATTCGTTCTCAATATTTACAACAATACTTCCCAGAAACAATTGCTAAATTAAGCGAAAAATTAAGTGAAGAAATCGCGTAAGTTAATTAATAATAAAAAGAAAAGACAATTGCCAAACTCGGTAATTGTCTTTTTTTATAGTGATATTTATTATAATTTTGCAGTAAAATATACGTGAAAAAAGGAGTGAAATTATGGAAAATCAAGAAAATAACAAATGTAGCAAAAAAGAAAAATGTCTAAAATTCTTTTTAATCTTTGTCGGAACAATTATAGGTGCGTTTTTAGCCTTCTATTTTGCAGTAGATATGACTTTTAAAGTGATGCTAAGTCCTGAATATCACATGCGACGCGCTGATAAAATGATTGAACAAATGGATAAACAATTTGCCCGTGATATGCGTAGAATGGACAAAGACATTATGGTTATTGGAAAGGAAATGCCAAATCCTGTTACTATTTCTGAAGAAGAAGGCGGTTATAAAGTTGTGATTGCTCTAAAACCTTTCGGAAATACAGCTAAAAATATTGAAATTAACGTTGAAAATGGTAACTTGTTAAAAATTAACGCATCAAGAGATGTTAAAAAAGGCGATAAAGAAAAAATGATGAGTATGCAACAAGCATTTTTGTTAGAAAATAAAGTTGATTTCAACAAAATGACAAAGGACGAAGAAAAAGGCAAAATGATTATTAATTTGCCATATGAAAACAAAGATTAATTTTAGTTAACAAAAGTTCACAAACATGCTGTAATCTTGTCAATTCATGGTTACAGCATGTTTTTATATAAGTGTGTAGTAAAAAATTTAAACTTTTTGTGTGAAAGGAATTATAAAATGTCATCATTAGTAAGCTCACAACCGTTGCCAAGAGTATCAATAGGAACTTGTGACGGAGGCGGACTAACAGCAAAACCAAAAACTCCATGGAACGCATGTGATGGTGGTGGTTTGACAGCAAGACCAACAATGCCAAAAGGCGCAATGTCTTTCTGTGGCACAGGAGATACTGCACCGGCTCAAACAGGTGGCATTAGTAAGAAAACAGGTATCATTGGTGCAGCAGTATTGTTGATTGGTGGCGCATTGTTGGGCTATGGTCATAAAGACCAAATTTCAAAAGGCTTAGATGCAATGAAAGGCTCTATTGATAAATTCTTTTCAAAGGGTAAACCAGCTGAATGGCTTGATGCAGGAAAGAACTTGTTGTCAAAAGCAAAAGATATGATTTTTGCAAAAGGCTAAAAAGATTTTATAGATAAGGAAAAGGAATAAAAATGGTATCAGGTGGCAGAAATGCCACCTTTTTATTATTAATTAAAAAAAGAACACCTGTAAGTGTTCTTTTTTAATGGTGGGTGTGGAGGGATTCGAACCCGCGACCAATTGATTAAGAGTCAACTGCGCTACCACTGCGCCACACACCCATTAATAATATTCAATTTTAAACTTTTCCGTGGTAGCTCTGCGCTACCTTCCTCTCGAAAACGATACTTAATCGTTTTCTCGGCAGGGTGCCACACACCCATTAATAATATTCAATTTTAAACTTTTTCGTGGTAGCTCTGCGCTACCTTCCTCTCGAAAATGATACTTAATCGTTTTCTGTCTTGGATTATTGCTTCACTCGGACAAGTGCTCATTTCACTATCGTTGTCATTCGCAATGTCCTCGCTACTTCGGGCTGGGTTCGCTTTGCTCACGCGGCGCCCTACGCAAAATCCGCTCGGCAGAGTGTCATACACTCTTTTGTCATACCGCACTCGTTGCGGTATCTTTTGCAAAAACTTGTTTTGCTCCTTAATTTTATCAAAAAAAGCTACATTTAGCAAGTTTAATTTTCTTCTAACATTTTTGCATAAATAAAATCAATGTTTTTGCTTATATATTTTACCAAAACACTTATTTGAGAAATTTCTTCAATTTCTTCGTGGTTTTTACAAAACTCTTTTAAAATTACACTTAAACGATATATTTCTTCAATGTTATTATAAAATTTAATCATTTTTTCTCCAACTGTCTATGAAAAAATTATAATATAAAAACAATAAAAAGAACATATATAAAATAATTTATTATTAAAAAGTTTTGCGATAGTAATTTTATGAAATAAATTTTTAATACCTTCAAAAAATACTTATAGAGCACGTATACAAAAATTTTTAGAAACGGCTACAATTCAATAATATTAAGAATGTTAAAAATTTTTGTTATTTTGAAATATATGTTTTAAAATGGTTTTATATAATTTATAAAAAGTTTTTAAGGAGATTGCTTATGAATATAAATGAAATCGGAAATGTTCAAAATGTAAATTTTAATAGTACATCATCAACAGCAAAAGCTCAAAAGCCACAAGATGCTTCAATTTTTTCAGGTGTTTCAAATGATAACGAGCCAAAAGTTATAAAAGAAGGCGAAATTAAAGTTAAGGGTGATGACGGTAAAAATTATAAAGCGCATGAAGTTGTTACTCAAGAAGTAGATGATGCTGGCAAAACTTGGGAAGTTTCTGTTAGAACCTATACAGATGCTGACGGAAAAGCTGTAAAAGATACAGTAAAAACATACACTTACAAAGAGCGTTTTGGCAAAGAAGATGTTGAAATTACAAAACGAAAAATAACTCACGTGACTCCTGATGTTAAAAAGACTGTTGAAGAAGAAGAATCAAAATACCATTACGCTGAAAAACATGAAGAATGGCATGGAAATGAAGGCATAAGCGGTAGTTCTAAACGCTCAAAAGTAAAACAATGCAAAATGCCACAAGGTTTTAGTGCAAAATATTTGTCTACAACAAAAGCTATTGCAACTTTGAATTTATCAGACGATAATTAGTATATGAGCAAGGTTGAAATTTTACCGAAAGAATTTGAATTATCGACAGAAAATAAAACTTTAAGTCGTCGAGAGCTTGAGGTTCTATTGCTTGTTGCGGGCGGTTTTGAAAACTCTGAAATTGCTGAAATTTTTGAAGTTCAATTAACAACAGTAAAAAAACAGTTAGAACGAATTTATAAAAAATTAAAGGCAAAAAATAGGGCTAATGCAGTATTTAAGGCATATTTTGAAGGTTTAATTTCTGCTCGAGATTATTCTGCCATTATGAATTGCGATAGAGCTAAAGAAATTTTGTCTAAAAATTCTTAACTTATTAAGTTTATGTAAAGGTACTCCGAAACTGTGTTAAACTATAATTAAGGAACATGGTAAAGGAGAAAAAAATGATACCTATTTTAGATTCAAAAAGACAATACGCACAAATCGGTGCAGAAGTAGAAAAAGAAGTTTTAGAAGTATTACGTTCTGGTCAATACATTTTAGGTAAACACAACAAGGCTTTAGAACAAGAATTAGCAGACTTTATCGGTGTTAAACACACTGTTGCTTTAAACTCTGGTACAGATGCTTTACACTTGGCTTTAAGAGCTTTAGATATAGGTGCAGGTGATGAAGTTATTTCAACAGCTTTCACTTTTGTTGCTACTTCAGAAGCAATAGGTATTGTAGGAGCAAAACCTGTATTTGTTGATATTGATCCAGATACATTCAATATTGACCCAGCAAAAATTGAAAACGCTATTACACCAAAAACAAAAGCAATCATTCCTGTTCACTTATATGGTCAACCAGCTAACATGGATATGATTTTAGACATTGCTAAACGTCATAATTTATATGTAATTGAAGATGCTTGCCAAGCAATTGGTGCAAAATTACACGGCAAAATGGTTGGTTCATTTGGTGATATCGGTTGCTTTAGCTTCTACCCAACTAAAAACTTAGGTGGTATGGGTGATGGTGGTTTATTAACTACAAACTCAGATGTTATTAGAGATAGAGTTCTTGCATTGAGAAATCACGGTGGCGCAATTCGTTACCACCACGATGAAATCGGTGTAAACTCAAGATTAGATGAAGTTCAAGCAGCTATCTTAAGAGTTAAATTAAACTACATTAACGAATGGAATGAAGCAAGACGTGCTCATGCAAAAACTTACAACGAATTATTTGCTAACTGCGAAGACGTTCAAACTCCAACAGAATTAGATGATACATATTGTGTATATCACCAATATACAGTTAAAATTCCTAACAGAGACAACATTCACAAAATGTTGCAAGAACGCGGTGTAGGTGCAATGTTATATTATCCAATTCCATTACACTTACAAAAAGTTCATGAATACTTAGGTATGGGCAAAGGTTCTTTACCTTACACTGAAAAAGATACTGAAATGGTAATTTCTTTACCAATGTTCCCAGAAATTACTCTTGAAGAACAAAAAACAGTTGCCAATACATTAATGGAATGTATTCAAGAAACTAAAGCGTTAGCATAATTTATTTTAAATACAGCAAAATAAATTATAAATAAGAAGGACGGCGGTGATTTATCACCGCCGTCCTTCTTTTATTTAACCAAAACCATTATAATTTATGCTTTTTTGGCATTATCATCAGTCTTTTTGCCTTTGTTTTTAGATGCTTCTGCAATTTCATTAGCTGCTTCTTTTACATCTTTAGACGCTCTCATTTTGCCCCAAAAACCTTTTGCGTCTTCCATTTTTTGTTTTGCTTCTTCAAATTTTGTTGTATCAACATATTCTTTGTTTGCCAAATTTTTAATGTTAGAAGTTTTTGCAAATGAGATATTATATTCTTTTGAAACTGTTTCAACAGATTTTGCTACATCAACTGTTGCACCACCAAGTTGTTCACCTGTTGCAATAGCTTTGTTACCCATATTATTAGCGGCTCTAATGTCACCTTTACGTTTGCCCCAGCCTAAGAAACCGCCTTTTTTTGTAAATCCAGCTTCTTTTGCAGAACCCTTTGTACTAATATTAGATGCTTCAGTACCTTTTTCAATTGTTACGTCAGCGTATTCGTTAGCATCAGTTGCTTTATTAGCTGCTTCTTGAGCATCATTTTTGATAGCTTCAAGAGTTGTACCTAAAGCTTCTGCTTTTGCTTGAGCTTCTTGGGTTGTCACTTTAACTTCTTTAGCTACTTTTTCTCCATTTTGAGATAAAGATTTGATATCATCTTTAAGTGTTTGAATATCTGTTTGTAAAGTTTGTATTTTTGCTTGGTCTTCTTCTGTAGGATTTTCTTTTTGTTGAAGAGTTTCAAGTTCTTTCATTTTTTCATCATATTCTTTTTGTTTTTCTTGAATTTGTTCTTCTACTGTTTTAGCTTTTTCTTGAGTTGTATCAACTTCTTTTTGAGCTTCTGTTGAAATATCATCAATTTGTTGTGCAGTTTCTTCAGTTTGTGTTTTGTATTTGTCTATTTCACCTTGAAGAGTTGCCATATCATTGATGAAACCCTCGTCTTTTTTCATTAAGGTTTCAAGAATAGTTTTTAGATTTGCGCCATATTCTTTAGCGGCTTCAACTTCTTTTTGAGCTTCATTTGTTTTAGAAGCGTCATCAGTGATTTCGTATTTTACTTCTTTATTATCATCTGTTTTACTAGCTTGTTCTGCCTCTTTTGTCTCTGCGGCTTTAATTGCTTCATCTGGAACTTGAACACCATTATTTTTAAGTTCTTTTAATTGAGCTACACTATAATTACTATAATTGATTCCTGATACCATACACATTCTCCTTATGGGATTTTATAACAACTCTGTTATCGGCACAAAATCATGTAAACTTGAAGGTTTGAAGTGTTTTGTAAACTTTTTGTTACAAAACAATAAAATGTTGTCTAAGACATTAAAGATTACATGGTTTTAGCCGATAATACTCATGTAGGTAGCAATAAAGGAATG
>ERZ808286.887-NODE-887-length-16958-cov-11.030290_pt1 | contig 16958 bp, 7 predicted proteins | sample MGYA00521276_ERZ808286 | MGnify/ENA primary metagenome ERZ808286 (study PRJEB31516, sample SAMN03275607) | gut metagenome | biome: mammalia-associated habitat; material: feces | host: Papio cynocephalus | place: Kenya | collected 2012-08-01 ... | reverse complement strand
CCAAGAAACAGTTTGTTTCTGCCCGTGAAACTTTTCGTTTCAGCCGCTGGAACACATAGCTATCTGCAGTAAGCTTGACTTTTCTATGTAGTTCCCTATATTTAGTTGACTACTTAGCTCCTTATGCCTAGTACTGGTTGACAATTATTTTTCCTTATTCCTAACTCTTCTTGTCAGTCTCCCATCTTGTTCCTAGTAAGTGTTGACACATCTCATTCTAGTTCCTAATAGAAGTAGACAAAGGACACCACCCCTAGGGGTGGGCCGCGATTTTTATAAATTTGCTGCAAAATTTGCGGTAAGCTGATTTTTCTAGTCCTTTTTTAGATTTTTCTAGACCATTGTAACACATCGTAAAGTATCTGATACGCCATCGAATGCCCTTTGTTTTGTTTTTTCTTATCTTTGCAAAGAAAATTCTAACAATCAATATTTTACGAATCGTTCTATGAATCGAATTTCAATCTTAGCATCAATGATGATGATGATGTGCCTCCCAATGATGGCACAGAAGAATGGAGGTAAGGCGCAGGCTAAGCCAGACCCTAACTTCCAAATCTATCTCTGTTTCGGTCAGTCGAACATGGAGGGTAATGCCGCCATTGAGGACCAAGACCGAACGGGTGTGAATCCTCGCTTCCAGGCGATGTATGCCGTGGATGATGAGAAGGCGGGATGGAAGAAGGGACAATGGCACACAGCCGTTCCGCCTCAGGCTCGTCCGAGCACAGGACTGACTCCTGTAGATTACTTCGGCAGAAAGATGGTGGACAATCTTCCTGACAGCATCAAGGTGGGAACCATCACCGTGGCTGTGGGCGGTGCCAGCATCGACCTCTTCGACAAGCGCACCTACAAGGCTTACCTCAAGAAGCAGCCCGACTGGATGAAGAACTTCGCCTCGCAATACAACGGCAATCCTTACGCTCGTCTCATTGAGCTTGCCAAGATTGCCAAGCAGCAGGGTGTCATCAAGGGTATTCTCTTGCACCAAGGCGAGACCAACAATGGCGATCCTAATTGGCCAAACCGCGTGAAGACCGTCTATAACGACATCCTCAAGGACTTGAACCTGAAGGCTGAGGATGTGCCTCTGCTCGTGGGCGAGACCGTGCAGCAGGATATGGGCGGACATTGCTGGCAGCACATCGCTGTGGTGGATGACATCGCCAAGACGATTCCTACCGCTCACGTCATCTCTTCCAAGGGATGCCCTCAACGTGGCGACGGCTTGCATTTCATCGCCGAGAGTTATCGCACGATGGGAAAGCGTTACGCCAACATGATGCTCTCTTTGCTCGGCATCATTCCCGACAGCAACTATCCTCGTGTGGATAAGGACCGCCGAGCATACGTGAAGCTTCATGCGCCAGAGGCTAAGCAGGTGATTTTCGACATCTGCGGCAAGAAATATCCGATGAAGAAAGACTTGGATGGCGACTGGTATGGTGTGAGCGATCCATTGGTGGTGGGCTTCCACTATTATTTCCTGAATGTGGATGGCGTGCAGGTGGTTGACCCTGCCAGCGAGACCTATTTCGGTTGTTGTCGAGAGGCTGGAGGCTTGGAAGTGCCAGAAGGCGAGGAGGGCAACTACTATCGTCCGCAGCAGGGAGTGGCGCAAGGTCAGGTTCGCTCGGTATCTTACTATGCCGCATCGCAGGGCAAGTTCCGCAGAGCGATGGTTTATACGCCTGCCGAATATGAAACCAGCACCACCAAGCGCTATCCTGTGCTCTATCTGCAGCACGGCATGGGCGAGGACGAGACGGGTTGGAGCCATCAGGGCATGATGCAGCACATCATGGACAATCTTATTGCCGCAGGCAAGGCTGAGCCGATGATTGTGGTGATGGAGAGTGGCGATGTGAAGCAACCTTTCGTGGCTCGTCCTGGCAAGAACGTGGATGAGGAGCGCAACCACTATGGTGCCAGCTTCTATCAGGTTATCATCAAGGATTTGATTCCGATGGTCGATAAGACCTTCCGCACCTACACCGACCGTGACCATCGTGCGATGGCAGGACTGTCGTGGGGCGGTTGCCAGACCTTCAACACGGTGCTCAACAATATGGATAAGTTCTCAGCCTTCGGTACCTTTAGTGGTGCCTTGTTTGGTGTGGATGTGAAGACCGCCTTCGATGGTGCCTTCGCCAACTCTGAGAAGTTCAACAAGGACATCCATTATATGTTTATGGGTTGTGGTTCCGAGGAGAACTTCGGTACCGAGAAGATGGCGCAGCAGTTGAAGGACCTCGGTGTCAAGCTCGATGTGTATGTTTCGCCGGGCACTCATCACGAGTGGCTTACCTGGAGAAGGTGTCTGAAGGAATTTGTGCCGCATCTCTTTAAATAAATGATGAATACAACTTTATAATCCCGAAACCGCATTGGCGGTTTCGGGATTATCATTACATAAACTCTAGATAGGATTTACCTGTTTCCCTTAGTTTCACTGCAAAAATAGGTGGAAATCCGCTTTTTTTTGCAGTGATGTTCGTTTGTTTATTAATAAATTCGTATCTTTGCACTACAAAAATGGGTGGAATTCCACCTTTTTTTGCAGTGGAATAGGCTTTAAACGAATAATGTTACTATGGTAATAGAAAGAAACGAGTATATCAAGCAGCTCATGCAGAAAAGATGGAATGGTAAGGTTAAGATCATTACTGGTATTAGGCGTTGTGGCAAATCTTATCTTCTCAATACCCTTTTCAAGCAAAAGTTGATAGAAGAAGGAGTAAGTGAAGATAGCTTTGTCGAGCTAGCGTTGGATAGGAAGTCTAACATCAAGTTTAGAAATCCTAACCAACTCTACGACTATGTAATTGGACAAACAAAAGACCTCCAAAAAAAATATTATGTGATGATTGACGAAATCCAATTGTCGTATAAGGTGAAGAATGCTGATATAGACGAGGCTTTGGTCCCGGATGAGGACAAGGATATGCTTTTTACTACGTTCTATGACGTGCTGAACGATTTGATGTCTCGTCCCAATCTCGATGTCTATGTGACAGGATCTAACTCCAAAATGTTATCAAAGGACATTGTCACCAATTTTCGTGACCGTGGAAGCGAAATAAAAGTCTCTCCATTGTCTTTTGGTGAGTTTCTCGCTTTTTCCAGACTGGAGAAAGCTGATGCGTTGGAGCAATATCTTATGTATGGCGGAATGCCTTTGGCCGTTTTGGAGCCAAATGAGCATGAAAAGGTAAAGTATCTTCAAGACCTCTTTGCGAATGTATATATGAAAGATATTGTGGAAAGGTATAAGCTCAAGGATGATGTTGTTTTAAGTGCATTGGTTGATGCTCTCTCATCGTCTGTAGGTTCCCTTACGAATCCGCATAAGTTGGCATGCACTGCGGCATCTTTGTTAGACAAATCAACATCTGATCATACCATTAAATTGTACTTGGATTATCTAGAGGATGCATTCCTTTTTAGTAGTGCTAAAAGGTATAATGTCAAAGGTAGAAAGTATTTTAATACAATCCAAAAGTATTATGCGGTTGATTTAGGATTGAGAAATGCCAAGCTCAACTTCCGTCAACAGGAACGTTCGCATCTTATGGAAAATATGGTGTACAATGAACTTGTTCATAGGGGGTATAATGTGGATGTTGGTGTTGTGGAGGTAGAAAGAAACATAGAGGGTAAGCGTAAGAAATGCCAATATGAGATAGATTTTGTTGTTAATATAGGTAACGAGAAAGTTTATATCCAGTCTGCCCTAAATGTGGATACGATAGAAAAAAAAGAGCAAGAAACGTTTTCGCTTCATAATACTGGTGACTTCTTTAAGAAGATAGTTGTATTGGATGGTAATCAGAAGATGTGGGTGGATGATGATGGAGTCGTATATGTCGGTGTCATCCCATTTCTTTTGGAAGATTATATTGCATTATGATAATTTTTTCTTAAATTTGCTACCACTGCTACCACGCCAAGATTCTCAGTCGGTACGGAGAAGATGCTTGAAGAAATTTGTGCCACATTTGTTCAAGAAATAATATGGTATAAATGAATTTAATATCCTAAAACAAAAGAGCCTTCAGCGTAACTATTCTGTTTATCAGGTAGATAAGTTCTATACTGAAGGCTCTTTTGGAAAACTTTATCATTTTGTGTTATTCTTTTGCAGATGTCTCAAAAGTGCTATTTGATAAAGTTTGCAAAGTATTTGTTACATGAAATAAACAGACTTATTGCAAAAAATCCTAATTTTGCAGCGTGCTTCATAAAAAAATGAGCATCTATATCTTACAACGAGATATACAATCATAACTAATAAATATAACAATTTTAATCTACTCTCTTATGAGGAACTTAAAAAAAATCGAAAAGCCGTTAGCAATGCTATCCTTTCTCTGTTTGCTTCCATTGGGAGCTTCGGCTCAGAGCATAGTAAAAGGAGTAGTGACAGATCCAAGTGGCGAACCTGTCATTGGTGCTACCGTCAAGGTGAATGGCAGCAAGAATGGTGTGGTGACAGATTTGGATGGTAAGTTCAGCATTGATGCTGCGCCTAACGCAACGTTGACCATTACATACGTTGGTATGCAACCTAAGACCGTAAAAGCAGAAGCAGGTAAAACCTTGACCGTTCAGATGAAGGATGACTCCGAGGTTTTGAATGATGTCGTGGTCATCGGTTACGGTGTCCAGAAGAAGAGCGACTTGACCGGTGCCGTAGCCTCTATCAAGAGCGACGACATCAAGGGCTTGTCAACTACCGATGCTGGTGCCGCCCTCCAAGGTAAGGCAGCCGGTGTGCAGATTATCAACTCGGGTGGTCCAGGTGAGGCCGCCGACATTCGTGTGCGTGGTTATTCTTCCAATAGTGGTAACATTGGGCCTTTGCTCATCGTCGATGGTTTGAAGGTAGATAATATCCAATACTTGGATCCATCTATGATTGAGTCTATGGAGGTATTGAAGGATGCTGCCTCTGCTGCCATCTATGGTGCGCAGGCTGGTAATGGTGTCATCATCATCACAACCAAGACGGGTGCTGCCAATGGTGGCAAGGCTCAGGTTTCCTATAGCAGCAAGTTCACTATCCAGTCATTGGGTAAGAAGGCAGACCTCTTTGATGCCCCTGAGTACATCGAATACCATAAGTATATTGGTGACCTTGATGATTCTGTTCTTCAGAACATAGGTTACAACGGACAGAACACAGACTGGTATAAAGAGGTATTCGAGAATTCTTTGGCTCATCAGCACAGCCTTACCGTTCAGGCAAGCAATGGCAAGGGCCGTTTCCTTGCTAGCTTGAATATTTTGAACAATGATGGTATCGTAAAGGGAAGCAAGGATACTTACAAGCGTTTCACAGGTCAGATCAATGCAGACTACGACATCTATAAGTGGTTGAATGTATCAACTACTACCTCTTTCGAGAAGTGGAAGACCAAGGGCGTAACCAAGGGTTATGGTTCTTTGTTGAACTCAGTGGTGTCCATCGACCCATTGACCGCTCCATACGCTAGCAACGCATCAGACCTTCCACAGGCTATGCAGGATGCTATCGCAAAGGGACTCTATGTTCCTCAGGATCCTAATCACAACAATGATTACTACAACACCTCTAAGTTGATAGAGGATGCTACTGGTAACCCATTGTATCAGCGCGACCGTCGCGACCAGTGGAACCAGGGTATCAATGTGCGTGGTACTGTAGCCGCTAACATCAAGCCATTCTCAGGATTTACCTTTACCTCTCGCTTGGGTTATCGTATCAGCCAGAGCAACTATCACAACTACGAGACTCCGTTCTATCTGAACTCAATGGCGAATAACACCAAATATACCATCGAAGCAAACTCTAACAACAGTTTGTATTATCAGTGGGAAAACTTCGCCAACTACAACAAGACATTTGGCAAGCATAGTGTAGGAGCCATGGTCGGTATGTCGTTCACCAAGAATCATTGGGACAACAACTCCATCTCTTCTGAGGGTGCGGACATTTTGTCGTCTTACGCTCCAAACTTCCGCTACATCGACTATTTGCTGGCCGATGCAACTAAGTCGGTTGGCAATGCTCCAAGCGATGCCACAGAGCTTTCTTACTTCGGACGTGTGAGCTACAGCTACGACAACCGTTATTTCTTCCAGGCAAACTTCCGCCGTGATGCTTACGATACATCTAAGCTCTCTAAGCAGGCGCGTTGGGGTAACTTCCCATCATTCTCTGCTGGTTGGACACTGAGCAACGAGAAGTTCTTCAAGGACAACATCAGCCGTGACGCTGTTTCTTTCTTGAAACTTCGTGGATCTTGGGGTCGTAATGGTAACGTGAATATCTTGAGTGGTTACAAGTATTCTTCTCCTATCGCTGCGAATGCCAACTTCTATCAGTATTATCCTTCTAAGGGCGATGGTTCTTTGTCTTACGGTTCTAAGCCAACTGGTTTGGCTAACCCAGATTTGACATGGGAGACATCCGAGCAGGTTGACCTCGGTCTCGATGCTCGTTTCCTCAACGATCGCTTGACCTTCGGTTTGGACTGGTATCGCAAGAACACCAAGGACCTCTTGATAGAGATTTCTCCTCTTCCTGAAATCGGTGTAGCTAAGTCTGTGGTCAATACAGGTAAGGTGCTTAACACTGGTTTCGACTTCGAGTTGGGTTGGAAGGATCACATCAAGGACTTCAAGTACTCTGTAAGTGTAAACGGTTCTACCTTGAAGAATGAGGTGAAAGAGGTTTCCGACTTGGTAAGCCGTATCACAGAGATTGGTATCGATGGATTCAACAACGAGTTGAAGCCAACCTTCGAGAAGGGACACTCCGTATGGTACTTCCGTGGTTACAAGTATGCTGGTGTTGATGAGAATGGTGATGCACAGTTCTACACCAAGGATGGTGAGTTGACTAAGTCTCCATCTGATGAAGACAAGCAGGATTTGGGTGCAGCTATTCCTAAGTTCACTTATGGTATTACCCTCAATGCTGAATACAAGGGCTTCGATTTGACCGTATTCGGTACAGGCGCAGCAGGTAACAAGATTTACAACTTGATGGTATCTGCCGACCGTCCAAGAATCAATGGTATCGATACCTATTGGAAAGACTCTTGGAGAGAAGGCCAAGACAATTCTGGAGCTAAGTATCCAAACTTGAAGAATTGGGCAAGTAGCTGGAAGTTCTTCAGCTCTAGTGCAGCAGTCTTCAGCGGTGCTTACTTCAAGATTAAGCAGATTCAGTTGGGTTATACCATTCCAAAGGCATTGACCAGCAAGATTGCTATCAGCAACCTCCGTGTGTTCTGCTCATTGGATGACTTCTTTACTATCACCAAGTACCCAGGCGCAGACCCTGAGACCGCTTCTATCAACAGTGGCGCTTCTCGTGGTTTCGATAACGGTACCTATCCTACTTCCAAGAAGTTGGTATTCGGTGTAAATGTAACATTCTAAACCTCTCAAAAGATAACAACAATGAAAAAAATATTATTTTCAACCATATTGACTCTTGCTGCTGCTAGCACCTTGACACTCACTACATCTTGTGAGGATCAGTTGGACATTGAGCAGAAGGGTGTCGTAGATATTAATAATTTCTACAAAACGGATGCTGATGCCGAGGCTGCGCTTGTAGCAGCCTACGAGGGATTCATGAGCAATGTGTTTGGTCGCCAGCCGGATATGGGTGGTCCTGGTATCTATACTCCTCATAAACTTATCTTGAATGAGATGGGAGACGATATCCTGGCTGCTGGTGAGAACTCACAGGACAATGAGTATGGTATCAAGCTCAACCAGTTCTATTTTGATGCTGAGTTGGACGTACCTAATTTCCTCTACTCTGGTCTCTATGCATCAGTTTATACTTGCAATTTGGTAATCGGTAATTTCAAGGATGCTGCCGATACTCCTGTCAAGAAGCGTTGTGTGGCTGAGGCTCGTGTGATGCGTGCTTACGACTACTTCCTCTTGGCAAACCTTTGGGGTACTCCTCCATTTGTGGATCACGTGCTGACAGCTTCCGACCAGCCATACAATTGCGACAAGGACCCTGTGAATCCTATGACTCACGAGCAGTTGTTGGAGTGGTGTGCTTCTGAATGTGAGGCTGCCGCTACCGACCTTGATGAGCGCAAGGGTGTTGACGATAAGGATGGTGCGGCAAGAGTAACCAAGGGATTCGCTTGGGCAATGGCTGGTAAGGCTTATCTCTTCGCAGGTAAGTATGGTGAGGCAAAGACTGCTCTCAAGAAGGTTATCGACTCAGGAAAGTATGCTTTGGTTCCTGGTGATAAGTACATCGAAAACTTTCACATCGAAGGCGACGGTAACTCTGAGAAGGTCTTTGAGGTTAACTTCGAGTACAATGCCGGTAAAGGCGCTTGGGGCGGTATGATTCAGCGTTCTAGCTGGATGGAGTCTAACTATTGGAACTGGCGTTCCGACCACTTCGTAGCTGCTCCAAACAAGGCTTACAACCATATTGATGGTTGGGGTGGTCTGGGTGTTCCTCAGTGGTTTGGTGATGAGTTTGCTGCCAATGATGGTGAAGACTCTTATCGCTTGAAGGCTACTCTGAAGAACATTGACGATGCTGTTTACAACACAACTTATGGCAATGAGGATATTGATAAGTTGACTCCTGAGCAGAAGAAGACATCTACTCTTGTAGGTATCAAGGACCAGTTGAATGGTCTCTATGGCAATTCTACCTGGTTGGCATTCAAGCAAATGATGAGCCCTACTGATACAGATGGTGACAAGTATGGAAACAACATCCGCTTGAACAACTACAATGTAATGCGCTACGATGAGGTATTGCTCAACTATGCTGAGGCTTGTCTCCAGACAGGAGATGCTGGCGAGGCTAAGACATATATCAACGAGATTCAGAAGCGTGCAGGTTCAAAGACCATCAGCGAGACCGTGGATATGGACGTTCTCAAGAAGGAGAAGGCATTCGAAATGTGGTTGGAAGGTTGCCGCTGGTTCGACATCATGCGTTGGCAGGATGCCAAGGCCATCGAGCGTATCTCAGACTCAGGCAATGCTTGCACTCACCTATATGATAAGTTGTTCCGTGCACCAAAATCTACAGATAAGAATGTGAAGTGGGAGCATGGTACAGAGGCAAATAGCCGCTTCTATACCGTAACAACTTCAGAGGCTAAGGATAGAGGTGCAGTCGTAGGTTTCAAGAAGGGTAAGCATGAGCTTTTGCCTTATCCACAGACTGTATTGGACAAGAACCCTAACTTGGTTCAGAACCCAGGTTGGTAATATCAGATAATCTATCATCTGAATACATAATTAATCCCGAAATCGCTTGGCGGTTTCGGGATTTTTTAGTCTCAGTATTTTTCGGTCTTCCTGATAGTGTATGTAACGTTTGTCTTTTTGTGTATGTAATGCTAGGCTTTATAGTGTATGTAAGGCTTGTTTTTATAGTGTATGTGATTTTTGCCAAAGTTTTTGTTACGCCATATAAAGTTGTTTCCCTTTATTTTTTGTACTTTTGCGCTATCAAACAACATAACAATATCATAATCTGCCAACTCTTGGCAATATCTAATAATCTTGTAAATATGAACAATAAGTTTTTGGTCGTTTCTCTGCTGATGGCAACTATGTCTGTCGGCAATATTTCTGCACAGCAGTATCCTTATCAGAACCCTGCGCTCTCTGCTCATGAGCGTGCGGTGGATTTGTGCGGTCGTCTCACCTTGGAGGAGAAGGCATCCTTGATGCTCGATGATTCTCCTGCCATCCCTCGACTTGGCATCAAGCGATTCCAATGGTGGAGCGAGGCATTGCATGGCGTGGCTAACATGGGCGACGTGACTGTCTTTCCGGAACCAATCGGCATGGCAGCCTCCTTCAACGACGGATTGGTCTTCAAGGTGTTTGATGCCACATCGGATGAGATGCGTGCCAAGTGGAACGAATTGCAGCAGAAGGGTGGCGACGTGACTCGTTTCCATTCGCTCTCCGTATGGACTCCTAACGTGAACATCTTCCGCGATCCTCGTTGGGGACGTGGACAGGAAACCTACGGCGAGGACCCTTACTTGACTTCCCGCATGGGCTGCGCCGTGGTGCGTGGTTTGCAGGGACCTGAGGATACCAAGTATCGCAAGCTTTGGGCGTGCGCCAAGCATTATGCCATCCATAGCGGACCGGAGTGGGCTCGCCATACAGATAACATCACTAATCTTTCTCCTCGTGATCTTTGGGAGACTTATATGCCAGCCTTCAAGTCGTTGGTGCAGGATGCCAAGGTGAGGGAGGTGATGTGTGCCTATCAGCGTTGGGACGACGAGCCATGTTGTGGTAATACCCGATTGCTCCAACAGATATTGAGAGACGAATGGGGATTCAAGTACTTGGTGGTTTCCGACTGTGGTGCTGTCACCGACTTCTGGGAGAACCACAAGGTATCCAGCAATGCCAAGAATGCCGCTACCAAGGGTGTATTGGCTGGTACAGACGTGGAGTGTGGATTCAACTATGTATATAAGTCGGTGCCAGAGGCTGTGAAGTATGGTGCCTTGACGGAGAAAGAGGTAGATAAGCACGTGATTCGTTTGCTCGAAGGTCGTTTCGACCTAGGCGAGATGGATGACAATAAGATTGTTTCTTGGTCGAAGATTCCTGTCTCCGTGCTTTGCAGCAAGGCGCATCGCCAGCTATCGCTCGACATGGCTTTGCAGACGATGACGTTGCTCCAAAACAAGAATGCCGTCTTGCCTCTGAGCAAGAAGGAGAAGAAGATAGCCTTCATCGGACCGAATGTGGATAACGAGCCGATGATGTGGGGCAACTATAATGGTACGCCACGCAGCACCATCACCATCCTCGATGGCATCAAGAGCCGACTGAAGAAGAGCCAACTCGTCACCTTCAAGGGGTGTGACTTGGTGAACGACCAGACCTTGGACTCTTACTACGATCAGTGTAGTATGGATGGAAAGGTTGGCTTCCGTGGTACTTTCTGGAATAATCGTGAGATGGAAGGAAAGCCTGTCACCATCACCCAGGAGAAAAATCCTGTGCAGGTAACTACATACGGTCAGCACGCTTTTGCTCCCAACGTGAAGTTGGAGGGCTTCTCTGCGAAATATGAAACTGTATTCCGCCCAAAGCAGACCAACAAGGTATTGCTGGATGTTGCTGCTTGTGGTCATTATGAAGTATATCTGAATGGTGAGAAAAAATCAGAGAAGTCAGACTGGCGTACGGCGCAGTCTCGCATCGAGTTTGAGGGCGAGAAGGGCAAGGAGTATAAGATAGAAATCCGTTACCATGAGATGCCGAACTACAACGCCGACATGAAAATCAATATCGGCCATGAGAATCCTATCGACTATCAGGCTTCGCTCAGACAGTTGAAAGATTGCGAGACGGTAGTCTTTGTAGGTGGTATCGCCCCTCAGTTGGAAGGTGAGGAAATGCCTATCGAGATACCAGGTTTCAAGGGCGGTGACCGTACCAACATCGAGTTGCCAAAGGTGCAGCGTGGTTTCTTGAAGGCTTTGAAGGAGGCTGGCAAGAAGGTGGTGTTTGTGAACTGTTCGGGTTCTGCCATCGCCTTGACTCCTGAGACAGAGAGCTGCGATGCCATTCTCCAGGCTTGGTATCCTGGTCAGGAAGGTGGCGAGGCTGTGGCCCGTGTGCTCTTCGGCGAATACAATCCAAGCGGCAAGTTGCCTATCACCTTCTATAAGGACTCGGAGCAGTTGCCTGACTTCAAGGACTACAGTATGAAGGGCAGAACTTACCGCTATATGAACGATGCCCTCTTCCCATTCGGTTATGGCTTGAGCTATACGGCATTCAATATTGGAGATGCCAGCCTGTCTAGCTCGACCTTGAAGAAAGGCGAGCAGATAACCTTGAAGGTGCCAGTGAGCAACGTGGGCAAGAAGGATGGAACGGAAATCGTACAAGTATATGTCAAGGACCCAACGGATACCGATGGACCATTGAAGAGCTTGAAAGCCTTCCAAAGAGTGGAGGTGAAGGCTGGTCAGACCGCTGAGGCTACCATCACCCTCGACAGCAAGAACTTCGAACTCTTCGATGCAGGTACCAATGCCGTGCGTGCCAAGGCTGGAAACTATGAGGTGTATTATGGCAATAGTTCGGCTGACAAGGACTTGAAGAAGGTGAATGTTACTTTCGCCTATTAAGGTAAGTGCAATGAAATAGAAATTCTCTCTCTAATTAATTATATACAATGAAAGCATGGATATGCGCTGCTGTGTTGGCGCTAGCAAGTAGTGGGGCATCGGCACAAAACCCGATTATCAGCGGACAATATTCCGCTGACCCCACCGCTCGTGTGTTTGATGGGAAGCTCTATCTCTATCCTTCCCACGATATTCCGAGCCCTATCGAGAAACTGAAGACTTGGTTCTGCATGGCAGACTATCATGTCTTTTCATCAAGTAATTTGACCGATTGGGAAGACCACGGTGTCATCGTATCGCAAGACAAGGTGCCTTGGGTACAAGATGGCAGTTATACGATGTGGGCTCCCGACTGTGTGGAGAAAGACGGAAGATACTACTTCTATTTCCCTGCCGCTCCGAAGGGTGAGGAGAAGGGATTCGCCGTAGGTGTCGCCATCGCCGACCATCCTGCCGGTCCGTTTATGCCGATGTGGAAACCTATCGAGGGCATCCACGGTATTGACCCTTGCGTGCTCATCGATCCCAAGGATGGACAGGCTTATATCTATTGGGCTGGCATGGGACTGCACATGGCTAAGTTGAAACCAAACATGATGGAACTGGCTTCCGAGCCACAACTGGTGGAGGGATTGCCCGAAGGATTCAAGGAAGGTCCTTTTGCCTTCGAACGCAAGGGTAAGTACTATTTCACTTTTCCTTGGGTGCGAGAGAAGGAAGGAACGGAGACCTTGGCATACGCCATGGCGGATAACCCGATGGGACCTTTCACCTTCAAGGGCGTCATCATGGATGAGTCGCCTACCAAGTGTTGGACCAATCATCATAGCATCGTGGAGTATCAGGGACAGTGGTATCTCTTCTATCACCACAACGACTATTCGCCTAAGTTTGATAAGAACCGATCGGTACGTGTAGATTCCCTTAACTTCAATCCCGACGGGACGATACAGAAAGTCATCCCTACCTTGCGAGGCGTAGGCATCACGAATGCTCGCACACGAATCCAGATAGATAGATATTCTGCTTTGCTAGGCAAGAGCCAGAAGCCTTCGGCCTCTTTGCAGGAGAAAGGCATTGGCATCGAATACCTCGATACCACCAACTACTTTGCAGGATGGAAGACCATCTTCGCTCAACCAAAGACCGCTCTTATATATAATCAGGTAGATTTCGGCAAGGAGAAGGTGGAAGAAATCACCGTTCGTGCCAAGTCGTCGAAGGGTGGCGTGCTTGTGGTTCGGGCTGATGGCAAGGATGGAAATGTCATCACCAAGGTCAAGATTCCGAAGATGAATGCTTGGCAGGATATTCATGCCAAGGTTCTGCGTGCGCCATTGGGTGTCCATGCGCTCCATGTTTCCCTCCAAAGTGGAGGCGATGTGCAAGTGGATTGGCTGGGTTTCGATGCCTTGCCATGGGAGAAGGGAGCCTTCGAGACGCATCTATATCGCAATCTCTTGGCGGAGATGGGATATAAGCAAGCCGACATCGACAAAAAACTCAACGGAGTTTTCCACGATGTGTTTTATGGAAAGAACAAGGTGTATTTCGAAGTGGGCGACTCGCTGGGATACATCAGCGATGTCAAGAACCATGACGTGCGAACAGAAGGTATGTCGTATGGTATGATGGTTGCCGTGCAGATGGACAAGAAGGACATCTTCGATCGCATCTGGCGATGGAGCAAGAAGTATATGCAGCACCAAGACGGACCTTACAAGGGATACTTTGCCTGGAGTTGCAAAACAGATGGAACGCGCAATGCACAGGGAGCGGCATCGGATGGCGAACTCTACTATGTCACTTCACTCATCTTTGCATCCAACAGATGGGGCAATGATACAGGCATCAACTATCTGAAGGAGGCGCAAAACATTCTCGATTGCAGTATGCAGAAATCGGGAATGAACCGCACTGCTCCGTTCATCAACTTGGAACATCAGTTGATAACCTTTACGCCTGATCATTGGGGCGGCAAGTTTACCGACCCATCTTACCATGTTCCTGCTTTCTATGAGATATGGGCGAAATGGGCGAAGGATGGTCGCTCGCAGTTTTGGCTGGAGTGTGCGGAGAAGAGTCGCCAGTTCTTGCACAAGTGCATCAACGAAAAGACGGGCTTGAATCCAGACTATTGCAACTATGACGGCAGTTTGATGAAGACCGGTGATGTGCTGGGCGATGCCTTCCGCTATGATTCTTGGCGAGTGCCGATGAACATCGCCCTCGATTATTCTTGGGCATGCAAGGACAAGGAGTGGCAACAGCAATACGCCAATACCATCCAGAACTTCCTCTATTCGGAAGGCATCGATACATTCTTAGACCAATATAATGTGGATGGTACGATGGTGACCGATACCCTACAAGCTGGTGATGCACCTAAGGCATTGCGTCATTCCATCGGATTGGTGGCAACTTCGGCTGCCGCTTCCTTGGTCAGTACCCATGTCAAGGGGAAAGAGTTTGTCAATCGATTATGGAATGCCAAGCATGAGGCAGACAAGGACGGCTATTTCGATGGCTATTATGACGGACTGCTGAGGCTCTTCGCCTTTATGCATCTGAGTGGTCGTTATCGGATTATTGAACCAGAACAATAAGCTCTTGATGAGAATCCCAATCATAAAACTAAACTAAACGATGAAAAAGTATATGAAATGCATAGTTAGATTGTTGTGTTTATGTGGGTTTCTCTTTGGGCATTCCTCTGTGGATGCCCAAACTGAGAAACTTCCTGAGGCTATCAATCCTTATTTCGGTCCTGTTAGCAAACAGGCGGTGAAGCCGAATGCGGCTGGTTTTATACAGCGATGGTTGCTCTTGGAACCCATCTCCATGCCTATCAAGTCGAATACGGTGTTTACCGATTCATACTTGAGAGAGAAGTTTTATGCACCTTATTTTCCGAAGCAACTGGAGGTGCTGCCGAAGAATGGTGCTACCGTGAAGGTGGGCAAGGAGAAATTAAAATGGCATGCGCTGGATAGCAAGCTCTATAATGTAAAGCTCTTTCGTTTTGCCACTTCATTTGGCAAGCCCAAATATGGTGTGCTGTTTTGGGCGGTGACGGTTATCGATTGTCCTGAGGAAGTGAAAGACGTTCGCTTGGCTGTCGGCTCGAATGGTGCCTCCATCTGGTGGCTCAATGGCGAGGAGGCGGTGATGCTCGAAGGCGACCGCAGAATGGTTCGTGATGATGTCGTCTCGAAGAAATTGACACTCAAGAAAGGTAGAAACATCCTTCGAGGTGCCGTCATCAATGGTCCAGGTATGAGCGACTTTTGTGTGAGATTCATCGACGGACTGGGCAATCCTATCCGCAACATATCCATTAATGTGAAGTAAAACTATGAAGCATACTCTTTTATATATCAGTGCTCTTTGCACTTTGTGTTCTGCCTCGGTTTTAGAGGCAAATGCACAGGTGGGCGAACCATTTATCCATGATCCCTCTACCATTGCCGAGTGTGACGGTAAGTATTATACCTTCGGTACGGGCGAAGGTGGACTTTGGTCGGAAGATGGTTGGACTTGGCAGGGTGGTGCCGTGCGCCCTGGTCGTGGTGCCGCTCCCGATGTCTTAAAGATTGGCGACCGCTATTTGGTGGCGTATAGCGCAACGGGTGGTGGATTGGGAGGCAGCCATCGTGGTGATGTCTTGACGATGTGGAACAAGACGCTCGACCCGAAATCGCCTGATTTCAAATATACCAAGCCAGAGGTAGTGGCTTCGTCCTTGGATGATGAGGATTGCGATGCCATAGACGCAGGTCTCTTGCTCGACCCAACGACGGGCAGGTTATGGTTGAGTTATGGTACTTACTTCGGCTTTATCCGTTTGGTGGAACTCGACCCGAAGACGGGCAAGCGAGTGGAGGGTAATGAACCCATCAATATCGCCATCGACTGTGAGGCAACCGATTTGATTTATCGTAATGGTTGGTATTATCTTCTGGGAACCCACGGCACTTGTTGCGATGGTCCTAACTCCACTTATAATATCGTGGTAGGTCGTTCGCGCAGTGTGACAGGTCCCTATGTAGATAACGTAGGCAGAGAGATGCTGCAAGGTGGAGGCAAGATGGTGATTGCCGCCAATAACCTGAAGACAGGTCCCGGGCATTTTGGCAGATACATTGTGGAAAACGGTGTGGAAAAGATGTCATTCCATTATGAATCAGACTTTAAGCAAGGTGGCAGAAGTGTCTTGGCGATTCGTCCGTTGGTATGGAAGAACGACTGGCCTGTGGCTGGCGACGAGTTTCATGAAGGTACTTACGAAATCGAGTCGGAGCGTAGAGGTTATGCCTTGGAGATGGCTGTGGATTTCGTGAGAATGCAGCGTGACATCGAACCGTTCTGGATTAAACCTACCAAGCCATTGAAGAATATCGAGCCTCAGACCTTACAGGAAGTAGAGGCGGAATGGCCAAAGGGCGAGGTGAAGGTAAGAATGAACGACTATATGTTCCGTCCTCACCAGAAGTGGACCATTACGCCAGCAGGCAAGGGTGGTTATCTGGGAGGTCCATACTATAAGATATGTATCGAGGGAACCACTCGCTATCTGACAGCCACGGCTCAGCATGATGTCATCGCCAAACCAGAGTTTACTGGAGAGGATGCCCAGTTGTGGCGCATCGACCAACTCACCGATGGCACCTATCGCATCATGCCAAAGGCAGTGCCTGGAACCCAAGAGAAATTAGCCTTGGTATCGCTCGGCGATTGCACCCCAGGCTTGGCACCCTTCGATTTCGAGAGTGATAACTCGAAGTGGAACTT
>ERZ808286.882-NODE-882-length-17024-cov-4.087159_pt1 | contig 17024 bp, 11 predicted proteins | sample MGYA00521276_ERZ808286 | MGnify/ENA primary metagenome ERZ808286 (study PRJEB31516, sample SAMN03275607) | gut metagenome | biome: mammalia-associated habitat; material: feces | host: Papio cynocephalus | place: Kenya | collected 2012-08-01 ... | reverse complement strand
ATTCCAGTGGCAAACGTCGAGCCTTGTCCTGCTCGTTTTTTGGGCTTAAAAAGTTCCTAGGAATGAGTTGTCATTAAAAACTCTTTAAGTTTTTCTCTAAATTCTTCATGTGTTAGGTCATAAAGAGGATTATCGCTTTTAGAGAATAAGTTTAGATAATTAATATTATTTTTCTTTGCTAATTTTAAAATAGATTTGGCACCACTTTGTTTTTGCGATTCGTCAACATAGAAAACAGCATATTGACTTTTATTGAGCATACATTTATTTGAAAATGTTATCTTATTTTTGTAATAAATTGACTCAATTTCATATATTTTAGTCTGTACTCCTTTTTCTCTTAGAGATTCGACATAATCAAAATATTTAGGTTTTAAAAAAGTTAATGTTGTAAAAATAAGCCTAATTTCTATGTGACAATTCAATTTCTTTGCTTTTATTAATTCTTCTAAAACCAATTTATCAAAATCACCATGACAACCTACAAGGAATGTAGAAAAATTACTATTAATTAAATCTGAAATAATTAAACTTATTTTTTCTCTAACTATTTCTTTCGAGTTTATTGCGTGATGTCCAAAAAAAGAACAAACTTTCATTTTTTATCCTACCTTTAAAACATTATACTACAATTTGTTGAATATTCAATGCGTTGAAGTATATTTATTTAAAAAAAGTTTATTCTCTCAATATAAGGAGATAAACATGAAATTAACTGATGCTATTGGGGTTAGGATTAAAGAGTTACTTAGCGAGAAAGGAATGAGCCAATATGAACTGTCTAAAGTGACAGGTGTTCCTCAGTCGACTATTAGTATGATTTTGAACAAAAATGTAAAGACAATTAAAATTTCAACGCTATACGATATTTGTTGCGGATTTGGGATTGATCTAAGTGACTTTTTTAACACAGATATTTTGAAAAATAACAATCTGGATGATTAAAGGATAGGAATTTTATAGTATAGATATTTGAACCCTAAAGTTCATGTTAATAAACATAATTTATCTACACTGATTCATGCAAAAAAACAGAGTTTAGCTCTGTTTTTATAATTATAGAAAGGATTAATTTCTGCTACCATAATTCTGTGATTAAATCTTTGGAATATGATTAATATAAACAAAAAATGAGGTGAGTCGCTAGGCTCGCCGTTCGTTACTGGAATGAGTTTAGTTTCCTAAATGATTTTCAGTGACGGAAGGCAGGAAGAATGTTGGCTGGCACTAGTTAAAAATATGAATTTAAACAAAAAAAGAAAGCAGAGCGAGGCTCGGCAGACGGCTTAAGGCAGGCGCATAGAGATATTATAAACGAAAGTGAATTTTCCTTTCCGACATTTTAAAAAAAATTAACAAAAAAGGATAATACTTAGATTATCCTCATTCGATGTAGTATGACAGCAGAAATCAAGAGATTTTTCTTGTAGTTTCTTTGTTTCAGGTTCCCGATAGAGGTTCCTCATTGGTGGTTCTGAAACGGAGAAAATACTGAAAAAGAATTGATTTGTGCGGTGACAAGCTAGACAAAGCCTTCAGGCTGCGTCAGCTTATTAAAACAAAGCAGTTCGCCAAGTTTTAGGCTAAAACTATATATGATTTTATTCTATATATATAATATATTTATAACATATAATAAGGGGGCAAAGAAAAAAGACCGGAGTGAACCGATCTTTTTTTATTTTAAAGATGAACTTATTATGGCATACTTGAGAGTTTATTGATAAGATTTTGAATTTCTTTGTATGTCTTATCTGTGTTCTCAGCGGCCTTAGCAACATTTGCTTGCTCTTCCTTTGTTCTGTCTTTCTCTTCATCATCTTTTTGTTTCTTTGTCTTGAGGCTCTTTGGAACTGGAGTGCCACCTTTGCCCATGCCACCAACAGCCTGGAAGAATGTCTTAATCTCGTCGGCATCTCCTCTCTTCTTCATGCCTTCATAAGCATCTGAAGCTCCAGAAAGTTTTCCGACAGTCTTGAATCCAAGTTTTGAAACATCTAAAACAGCTGTTCCGAATGCTTTTAATCCAGCTCCTGCATCCCATTTTCCTGAAGCATCGGTCTCTTTTCTTGCTCCAAAAGGAACAAGCGCAGCATCTAATACTTTTGTAGCACCATGAGTAAATTTACCAAGTTTATTGGCACTACCACCCTTTCTGAATTGGTCATTATATTCAACCCTAGAAGTTTTCTTGATACTTTCTTTCTCTTTATCTGAAAGCTTTCTTCCAAGACGTGTCTCTTCAGCTGCTACATTATTATTGTAAATCTGGTTCTCGGTTTTTGCTCCCTGTAATTCTGCTCTACCTTCAGCACTAAACAATTTACCAAATTTTGAGTTGGCGATCCTCTTTCCGCCTTTAGAATTAGCAATCTTTGTTCCAAGAGCACTGGCTCCTTTACCAAGTCCAGCTCCGATTCCCTTAAGTACTGGGTTTCCTCCGCCCATTCTAGTAAATTTTGTTGCAAAGGTTGCAGCTTTCATTGTCTTTTGCAATCCCTTCGAAGCGAGGTCTGTCGTTGCCTTTCTTGTTTCTTCGCCGGTCTTGTTTGCATCTCCGGCGCCAATAAAGTCTGAGATCATTGAAATCAGTTTTGTGATCATTGCTAAGCCTGCAAGCATAATGACAACGTTCATTATATTATCAAGAATAGCAGTGTTAAAGAACGAAATTGTATTAAGGAATGGAAGTATCAAGAAGAATATATTCATTCCTATGATTGCTCCAAACGCCATGAGCGTATCTGAAATAAATTGTTTACGCCACTTCCCAAATGCATTTCCTCCATCAAGAGGTGCTATCCCAATGAGTGGAGGGAACACGAAGAATAGCGCTAATAGTTGTATCATTCTTACAATTAATCCAAATGTGACGTTTCCTAAAACTACTAAGAAAGCCACAATTCCTGCAAACCCAAGTAGGAAGTTAAATGTCCATAGATTGTAATAGTACCAAACTAAGCCAACATTATATTTTGAGAAACATTTAACATTGGCAAGCCCTACAAGCACCGTTGCGCTGTATGGTGATGTAAATGTTCCCGCGAGAACATAGCCTGCTTCTTTTCCTGCCTTAAAATTTACAGAATGTGAGGTTTTAAGTCTCAAGGCATTGCTAAATGCATAGTCTATCTGATTTGCTACATCTTCTTTTGCAGTTCCATCATTCGAACTAAAAAATACTCCAAAGTTATCCCAATTTCCATCCCCACTGCTTGATGTTGGTGCAGTGTATGATCCAATTCTTACTCTGTTACATTCATAGGCCGCTGTTTTAAACATAACACCTGAGAATGTTGCTGTGTTTGTATAAGCAACAGTTCCAAAGAAGTCATAATTTGAATATGTTTTTCCCCTCATGTCTGCTGCTGCATCTTCGCTTACACTTCCCTCAGTCTTGTTTGTTCCGATATAACCTGCTTGGAATACATTTCCAAACTCCTTCATATTCGAGTCAAAACCTGACACTGATGCTGATTGAGTACCTGTAATTTCATCTAATGTTTGTAATACAATTTGTGATAAATAAAGCCCAAAAACTGCTACTATTGGAACAATTGCCATAAGGGCAAGGGATTTTAAAGATGATCCAATAATTGCCATAGGATGCGATTTTTTAGCATCATAATTATAATGAGCTTTGATGATTGAGAATATCGTTGTGAGAACTAACAAGATGCATCCGAAAATCACTAATGACCAAAATACTGTAGTGAGTGATGAATATGCTGGGCTCTTGTCAATTCCCAAAATTCCTCTTACAAAGGAAACTACGATGTCCCCTTGCTGTTCAACTCCGTCTATATAGTAGACATCTAAGCCTGCGAGTTTCCTTATGAGGTATTGCAAGAAATCTAGGATACTCGCACAGCAGGTGTAAAGGAAATACATGATTTGTGGAATGAATGCAAAGAATCCGACGATAAAGTCTACTATTTTTTGAAGCCAACTTGATTTCAACATCATACTAATGCCATCAAACATATCACATACCTCCTTTTACTATATTTTTTTTAATTATATCAAATTCTTTTCTAAAAAACAACAATATCTTCATCTTTTCACCCCTTCTTTTTCAGAATCTCAATCAAAGTAGAGACTTCTCCCGCGGCTCTTGCAGATTGGTTTGCCGCATTTCTAATATCTTCAGTATGTTTCTTAGATACTGCCTTTGATCGTTTTTCTTTTTGTTTAGCGGTTGATAGATAGTAGTTTTCACCAGTCTCTATTGATGAAGTGTCCATTCCTATTGTTTTCATTAATGTCTGAGCCCCTGTCTTGACTTCTTCCCCAGCACCTGCTTCGGCTAGTTTGTCTAAGATAGGTTTAATTTGTTGTGAGCTTGCAAGGGCTTTGCCTAGGTTGCTTGCCACATCTGCAATATTTTGTCCAGCCCCCGCGAGAATTCGCTGTCCACCGGCAATCTTTCTTGCATTCACAAGATTTTTAATCTCTTTCTTTGAGAGAGCTCTCTTTTTGCCTGTTGTTTCGTCCGTTATTCCTTCTTCTTCAAGTTGTTTCTTGTATCTCATGTCTCTGCTGAAGATATCAACATCCGAAAATCCGCTGTATCTCATAAGCATTCTTCCTGGCATTGAATTTACTGCTTTGTAGATTGCTCCTTTCATATCAATGTTTTTATCTTTCTTTTTCTTGTCCTTTCGCGATCTTGTCTCAGGTGGGAGCAAAGCAAATCCATTGTTTCTTTTCTTTTCCATGCGGGCTTCGATTCCGTTCATTATTTTCTTGTTTACTCCGCCAGTCAAGGCGTATCTGCCAAGTTGAAGTCCAAGATTAGCTGTTTTAAGAGTCTTTGTCGCCGCTCCTACTGCGACATCTTTCATTCCTTCTCGCATATCTTTTCCCTCTTTCTCGAGGTCAGCAGCTCCTATAAATCCAGATACAAGTGAAACCATTTTACTAATTAAGGTCAACCCTGCGATTACTATAACTATATCGAAAAGCTTATCTAATATGAAGATATTAAAGAAAGATATATTTTCCAGAACTGGCAATATAAGGAAGAATAGGTTCATTCCTGCGACTGTTCCATATCCTGCTATAAAGTAGGACAAGAACTTTGATTTCCATTCTTTAAATCCATTGCCTCCGTCAAGAGGTGAAATTCCGATTACAGGAGCTTGAATTATAAATAAAACCACACAGATGATTAATCTCTTCATAAGCCCAAAAATTAGACTCAGCATCAGCATTCCACACGCAATTACTGCTGCAAATCCAACAATATAATTGACTATCCAAAGATTGTAGTAATACCACACAAGTCCGACATTGAATTTCGAGAAATGATCAACATTTATTAATCCTGCCGCAAATGCCGCACTTGGGCCGTAAGTTAAAGTCGAACCGATTACAGTTCCCGCCTCTGATCCTTTGATAGATAGAGTGTGCGAATTTGTCAGTGATAAGGTGTTGACGAAAGCAAAGTCAATTTGCGAAGCTACTACTTCCTGAATATCTCCTTCTTGACTTGTGTAAAATAATCCACAGTTATCCCAATATGAGTTCGCAACTCCATTTGTCGCCGTGTAATCACCGTTTCTAACTCTGTTTGCATCATGCGTTATCATCTCAAAGATTTTTCCCGAGAACGTCGTCATGTTTGTCCATTCTTTTACACCAAACATATCATAAGAAAAATAGTATGTTGTTGAAATTTCCGAACTATCATCCGAAACACTGTCACCATTTCGATTTACGTTAACCTTCTTTAACATACCCATGGCTTCGCTTTCATAAACCTTCGATATATTACTTGAACTAGATGGATTAGTTATCTGGTCAAGCGACTGCAGAATTACCTCAGACATGTAAACGCCAAATATAACCACAAGTGGTGTTATTGCCATAAGGGCAAGGGATTTAAGTGAATTCCCTATGATTTTTGTAGGCTGTGATTTAGCTTCATCGTAGTTGTAATGAGCCTTGATTATCGCAAATATTGTAGTCAAAACAAGCACTATTACACCAAAAATTATAAGTGACCAGAACACAGTGTTAAGAGCCGAATATGAGTTATTTATGCCAAGTATTCCTTCCACAAACTCCTTCAAAATATCTCCGCTCTTTGAAATATATTTTCCCGTGTCAACATCTTTTATATAGTAAACATCAAGGCCAATAAGCTTTCTAAGTACAAGCTGACCTAAATCAAGCAAACTTCCCATTGAAGTGTATAGGAAGTAAATACATTGAGGAATGAACGCAAAAAGACCAGTAATGATATCCATTACTCTGTCCCAGAAATTTGTTACTTTAAGTAGCAACCATGTCATTGCGTTCACCTCCTTTTATCTTTAACTTCTAATTGATGAGATAGCCGATCCTTTTCTCATTTTCAAAAGTCTTTCGGCTTGCAAGAATCCTTTAGCGTGAAGTTCTGCACATTCAGAGTCAATTCTTGCTCTTACTCTTTCTCTCTTCTCTGTTACAGTTCCACCCTTTTCTTTTTCTTCAAGGACTATTCTTCTACACATCGTCTGTAGGTCTGAGATAATTTGTTGCTCCCAACCTTTTCTCTTTTCAAGTGCATCAGCCTGAGCCGTTTTGCCAGCTGCTCTAAGCTCGGCTACTTTTGTATCTATTTCAGTAGCAGCTCCCGCTCTCATTGCATCTGCAGATGCACCCGTCAATGTTGAGAGACGTCTATTCTTCATCTCAGTAGTCATAGCGTCGATATCTTTGTTAAATACTCTTGTTCTCCATTTAACAATTTCTTCGCACATGTCCCTAACTTTTCTGTACATTATTTCACTGTTATTTTTGTTTTCAAGTTGTGCTTTTTGTCTATCTTTTGCATCCGCTTTTTCTTTGTCTTCTTTCTGCTTCTTTGTCATAAGTTTTGAACTAACACTGTCACCCTCTTGAGCAAGCATTGTTTGTCCAAATGTCTTGAATTCATCAACAAGTCCGCTGTCTTTGTCAAGTTTTTTCCAAGCCCCGCTCACACCTGTTACATTTCCAACAAGCTTAATTGTAGACCCTCCGATATCCATGAGCAATCCGCTCATTCCAGATCTCTTTGGTTTCTTCATTGCTGCATCATATTCTTCTTGTTTTGCAGCGCTAGTCTCTCTAAGCTGAGCAGCCCTATCAAGATGTTCACCCTCTCTAACAGAGTGTTCATTATTTGCTCTAAAGTCTTCGATAGCCTCAGATTTGAGTCTTTGGCGAGCCTCTCTCTTCCTTTCATCTTTTTGGTCGTCTGTCAGCGATGTGTCTGCGTCAATATCTGCATATGCCATTCTTTGAGCATATCTAAATCTCTTGTAGCTTGCCTCACGAGTTCTGTCTGAATCTGGAACAGTACTGCTTGTATCCATGTCAAAGTCATGTTCCTTGACATCGTCTACAGAGTCGCCTTCTGCCTCTTTATCATCAATGTATCTTGCGAAAGCATCTGTCTCTTTCTCGGATTGCTCATGCTCCATTGCAGCCATTTCTATATTAAGATCTGCCTCCTCCGAATCAGCTTTTGCCTCCGCTGCAAGATTTGTTAGGTAATCTTCATCTTGAGGTTTTCCATCTTTCTTTTTAAGGGTTTTAGATTTTCTGGTCTCTTTTAATTTTTTAATTTTAGCATCAACTTTCTTCTTTGTTTCGTACATCGCTTTTAATGTTGGGTCAAATTTAGCACCAACTTTAAGTGCAAAGTTGGCCGCTTTCATGGTTTTTTCTGCGCCCTTTGTTGCAAGAGCTTTTGCTTCTTTCTTTAAAGATTCTCCAGCACCCGCGGCATCTTCTCCTCCCGCCATAACAGAGACAATTTTAATAATCTCCTTGATGACAACTAGAATTGCAATTATTAAAACCATAGACATTAGGTTATTCAAAATATCGTATTGGAAAAAATATATCTTTTGGAATTCATCTAGCAAGAAATACGATAAATTAAGCCCCACAACTGCGCCATATCCCATAAGGGTATTTTTAATAAACTCAGACTTCCACTTACCAATAGCCGAATTATTATCAAGCGGTCCAATTCCAACAAATGTTGGATAAAGCATAAACAAGCATAATAGCTTAATCATTCTGCTAACCATTCCGAAGAAGATAGATCCGAAAACTGCAAGGCAAGCAATCATTCCTGCATATGCCACGAAAAAGTTATAAATCCACAAATTATAATAATACCACACAAGCCCAACATTATATTTCGAGAAACAACTAAAATTAATCGTCCCTATGTACCAAACCGCACTTCCAAAGTACGTGTAGGATGAAACAAGTGTTATAGATTCTGTCCCCAAAACTGAGGCAGTCTTATTTTCCTTTAAGCTTAAACAGTTTGCAAACGCAAAGTCAATCATATTTGCGACATCTTCTTTTCTGTCTTCTGCAGATTCAATTTCTGAAGTGAAGATACCTAAATCTGCCCACTTGAAATCATTTGTCCCGTGCGTTGTCGAAGTTGAAGCTGTAAACGATTCATGTCTAACTCGATTTGCATCTTTGCAAGAAATCTTGAAGAGTATTCCTGAGAATGTTGGCGTGTTAGTGTAAGATCGCGCTCCAAAAAAATCATATGAAGCGTAAGCTTCCTGTCCCGTCGCAGTCGTTCCTTTTTCAAAGAAGTCGGTATAATTTATACTCGAATTTTTGTACACATCTGCAACCTGAGTAGTGCTTGAATACGATGTTATTTGATCAAGTGCTTGTAGTAAAATGTTGGATAGGTAAACCCCAAAAATACAACAGATAGGGATTATTGCCATAAGAAAGAATGTCTTGACAGAGTTTGTTAAGATGGTTATTGGATTTGATTTTTGTGCGTCATAGTTATAGTGGGCTTTGATTATTGCAAAAATTGTTGTTATGACAAGCAGAATACATCCAAAAATAACTAATGACCAAAAAACGGTTGTCAGCGATGAATATCTTGTTCCCTTAGCAATTCCCAAAACTCCGTAGATAAAGTCAGATACAATATCTCCTGTTACAGCTTCGCCGTTCACGTAGTAAACGTCAAGCCCCGCAACCTTTCTAATAACGAATTGCATAAGATCCATTAAGCTTGCGCAGCAGGTATAAATGAAAAATAAAACTTGAGGAATAATAGCCAAAATTCCCGTAAAGAAGTCAGTTACTTTCTGCCAAACGCCACCTAACATAGAAAATGCTGTGCCCATATTCCTCCTATTGATTTTCATTATAGCAAACTTTTTCTTAAAAAACAAGAATTTATCATGATAAATATATATTTATAGTACAAAAAAGCTTTTTTAACCACATACTTTTAAATGATTGTTTTTTTAAAATTTTATGATATAATAGAACCAAGTACATTTTGGAGATTTATATGGAAGAAACAAAACAAATTGAGAAAGAGTCAGCAAAAAAAGACTCTAAAAAGCAAGAATTTATTAGATTTTTAAAGTTTACGCTGTTTTCGTGTAGCGCCGGAGTGATTCAAATCGGAGCTTTCACTCTGTTTAGCGAACTAGTTTTTCACGACGGGAACAACGAATATGGGCTGTCATATTTCATAAGTTTATTTCTGTCCGTCCTCTTTAACTTCACAATAAACAGAAAGTTCACATTCAAATCCGCGAGCAATGTACCAATCGCAATGCTCATGGTGCTTGGATACTACGCCGTCTTTACTCCACTTTCAATACTTTGGGGAATCGCTTTGGAAAAACAAGCTGGCTGGAACAAATATTTAGTACTTGCTATCACCATGGTTATCAACTTTGTAACGGAGTTTTTATTCACAAGATATGTTGTATTTAGAAAGTCAATAAACACTCAGCCTTCAAAGAAAAAAGTGGACAAGAAACAGGAAAATCAAAATGCTGAAAAAGATAAAGAAAAATTATCAAAAATAGAAGAAAAATCGGATAAAGAAACAACTGAAAATACAGAAAAACCAAGCATATGCGGGGAAATTGAAAATGAATAAGTTTTATAGAACAATAAAATTAATCGGCGAAGACAACTTCAAAAAGCTTCAAAATTCTAACGTTTTGCTTGTTGGAGTCGGAGGAGTCGGAGGATATGTAGCAGAAGCACTTATCCGAGCTGGACTTGGATCTCTTACAGTTGTTGATAACGACGTTGTTTCAGAAAGCAACATTAACAGGCAAATCATAGCTCTTACTAGCACAGTTGGAAGAGTTAAGGTTGAAGTTGCAAAAGAGCGCCTAAATCTTATCAACCCCGATGCAAAAATTACGACCATTCAAACTTATGTAACACCTGAAAACATTGAAGAGTTGCATATTGAAAACTATGATTATGTAGTAGACGCCATAGATTTTGTCCCTGGCAAACTCGCAATAATTTGTGAAGCAAAGAAAAAGAATATTCGAGTTATCTCTTGCATGGGAACTGGCAACAAAATGCATCCAGAGATGCTGGAAATAGCAGATATATCTAAAACTTCGGTATGTCCTCTTGCAAAAAAAATTCGCCAAGAGCTTTCAAAGAGAAAATTAAAGGGGGTGAAAGTCCTTTTCACCAAGGAAAGCCCTGTGAAGAATGAAATTATCGAAAACAATAAACGCGTTCCTGCGAGCATGTCCACTGTTCCACCAGTTGCAGGTTTGCTTATCGCTAATACTGTTATCCTAGACATAATTCAAGACTAAAAATGCTTTAAGTTTGTGGAAAAAAGTTTGAAAATAAAAAAACTTTCTAAAGACGTAAACTTGAAAATAAAAAACAATAGAGCTGCTAGAAGCTCTATTGTTTTTTAATATCCTAAAATTTTATATTCCCATCATTTTTCTATTTCATATTCTTCGTTAGTACTCTAAAAATTTTCCTACTTCATCAAAATCAATCTCACGCTGATCTTTTGATTTTAAAGTAAACTGACATGAGGAGAGTTTCTTTCTCTCAAGAACAAGCCTCTTCCCATTCTGCATTTTGTACTCTAATCCCTCACAGAATTTGCATTTTTCACATCTGCTTCCAAAAAACTCTTTGAAAGGGCAATGCTTAAGGGTCATGTACTCGTCTCTCCCCTTTGCGAACATGTATAGATTAACATTTGATGAAAAGCTAGTCAAGTCAGAGGGTTTCAGCTCTTTTGATAAAATTATATCCTTCACTCCCATTTTTTCATAAAAATCTACGCTAAAATTATTAAAAATATTTAGTCCCATGCCAATAATTGTTTTATTTGCATCCATTAATTCAAGAGCATAATAATTATTTGCAACAATTCCAAGCGTATTTGCATTTTTTAATATATTTTTAATAAATAGAATGTCTTTTTCATTTGCAAAAATTGGCAAGTCTAAAAATCCCTCTTTATCCGATTTTTCGCAATATGCAGCGAATTTAATTATTTCATTTAAATCAAATTTATTTGGTGAAAAAATAATTTTATTTGTTTTATCCTTTATTTCATTAAATTTACTAATATTTTCGATTTTTATCAAATTTTCAGAGCATTTTTTTGATTTTTTCTCGAATTTTATTTCAATTTTTTCGTCGTTTTCTTCGTAATTATATTTCTTTAATAATTCATTAATTAATTTTTCGACGCAAACTCTGCGCATATTGTTGATTTCTGATTTTCTCGCAAAAATTTCATCGATTTCCACAGACAAATTTTCTAATTCAAAGGGAGTGTCCTTAAGCTTTGAAATCTGCTCGTAAATTGCATCATAGTTAAGAGGTTGACTCTTGGCTCTTTCAAACACGCTTTCACTTAGTACACTTGCTTTCTTGTCCTTACACTTGAAGATAAGCTTAGCTTTTTCACCTTCTCTCGCAATAAACCTTGCCTCTATCTTTAATTTTCTCTGTGCGGAAAGAAGTCTTTTTTCATTCCCCGAATCAAGCGTGAGATAGACATCGCATCCATTTTCTATTTTTGAAGTGGTTGTAATCAACTGATCTCTTCCCTTTAGTTTTACATCCCCCACGCCAATTGAGCCGACTTCTCTCCCGTTTTTTATAAACTTCAGTCCGTCGCCTGCATGAATCTCATAATTTGATGAGATGTTTACAATATTAAATCTTTTCCCAGATTCAAATTTTGTTACTTTCCCAATCTTTATTCCCTTGTGCCCTTGGATTTCAGAATAAATGATTTTTTCACCCTTAAGATATCCTTGAGCATAGTCGCCCCTGTTGAAAACTTTCTTTAAATCAGTTATATCTTTCTCTGTAAAGGCAAAGTTATTGTCAATCGCCTTTCTATATGTCTGTACGCACTGTGCAACATATGCAGATCTTCTAGCTCTTCCTTCAATTTTAAAGCTCATAACTCCTGCATCTGCTAAATCCTTCAGACTAGGCAGCATACAAAAATCCTTTGTTGAAAGAAGATAGCCTTCTTTTTTGCCAAGTTGCCCTTCAATTTCATAGGGAAGTCTGCAAAATTGCTGGCACTTGCCTCTATTCCCACTGTTGCCAGTTAACAGCGAGCAAAGATAACAGTTTCCCGAAAAAGCAACACAGAGTGCACCTTGAATAAAGTATTCAATTTCAAGTTTTGTTCCATCGTGAATTCTTTTAATTTCACTGAGCGGAGTTTCCCTTGAAAGAACTATCCTTGTAAATCCAAATTTTTCCGCAAACTTAGCACCCTCAAGGTTATGGATCCCCATTTGAGTGCTTGCGTGAAGCACCGCTTTTGGAAAATACTTTTTAATGTTACATGCGAGGCCTAAATCCTGAATTATAAAGGCGTCCACGCCAACATTAAGTGCTAACCTGACTAAATTAAGAGCGACCTCCATTTCGTCGTTTTTTATTAAAATATTGAATGTTAAATATACTTTTACATCAAAAAGATGTGCATATTGCACGATTTCTTTAAGTTTATCTAAATCAAAGTTTTCTATATTGCCTCTGGCATTGAAATTTTGAAGACCTAAATATATTGCGTCCGCGCCCGAGTTTATTGCAGCATAAAAGCTTTCAGTATTCCCTACAGGAGCGAGTAATTCTAAATTGTTGCTTTTTTCTCTGTTCATATAAATATTATAACTTCACTCTCCGCATTTTGCAAGAAAAAACAGATAATTACCCCTAAAACATTTAAAAATAGCAAAAACTCGGCGAAGTGCCGAGTTTTTTTTATTAAAATTTTAATTCATTGAATGCGTCCGCGTCTTTCTGTTTCTTTAAGCATACTTATTTCCTCATAAAAAGTCTTCATCTTCTGTCTCTCCTTTTCATATATAGCTTTGTCATGGTGCCCCCGTCAAGATTCGAACTCGAAATCCCTGATCCGAAGTCAGATGTGATATCCATTTCACCACGAGGGCATATTAAATTTTCAGAATTTTTGGAAAGGGAACTCGTTAGACCCCCAAACAGTCTCTCCGTAGGCAGAGGACTATTTTTGTTCGCCCTATATATTTTATTATATCATTTTTACTTTGATTTTTCAATTATTTTTAAAAAGAAGTTCAAATATGTGCTGTATTTAATCGGAAATTATTATGATTATCATTCAATTTCACAAATCGATTAGTAGATATATATTATATATACTCCAATTTATTTGTTAAAATAAGTATTTTGTGTTACAATAAGTTTGAATAGATAAATAAGGAGAAAAAATGAATAAGAAACTAACAAAAAGTCTTATTTTCGGTTTGCTACTTGGGTTTTTAGCATGGGGGTGCGGAGTTGCCCTTGTTGTATTTACTCAAGAAAACGGAAAGTTTGACACAAAAGCGCTATTTGACAAAATATCTTTAATTCTGTTAGCGATAGGATTTGTTGCAGGACTTGCTCTTCCATTCCTTAAAAAGTCAAAACCTTCAAGTTCCGCTGGAGAAAAGAGAGGAAAGACCGCGACCGGATCAGAGTTTGATCTTCACTATGACGCTCACTTTATGACAGATAAAGAACTATACTCATCAGTGGGATTAATTAACTCAACATGGAAAGACCTTCCTTCCTTGAAAAATACTGGTCTTGTTGTTAGAAATCAGTATAAAAACGGAAGATACGAAGTAACAATGAAAGACGAAATCCACTGTCTTGTAATTGGTACTACTGGGTCTGGTAAAACTTCCATGATTATCAATCCTTCTATCAGAATTTTAGCTCACTCAGCTGAAAAACCTTCTATCGTTGTAACTGACCCTAAAGGAGAGCTTTACGAAGCACATGCGGAAGCTTTGAAGAAAGAGGGATATAAGGTTGTTGTATATGATTTGGATAATCCATTCGTATCGTCTCGTTGGAACCCAATGGAGAGATCATTTAACCTCTATCAAAGAGCTATGCACATTGGCAAGGAAGCAAAGATCTATCGTCAGTGCACACCAGAATCTGTAGCAAAGAAGAAAATCGAAGGTGAAACGTATGGTGACGTTTGGTATGAATTCCGCGGAATCGCCTTCCCTAATGAAGAGATGTTAAAGACTGAGCTAGCTTCAGTAAAGCAACAATTAATTAACGATGCATACTTTGATCTCCGTGGAATAGCTGCCGCTGTTTGTCCAGTTGATCCACAAACACAAGATAAAACTTGGGAACAAGGTGCTCAGGATTATCTATATGGTATCATGCTTGCGATGTTGGAAGACTCACTTGACACAAGACTTGGGGATATGAGACTTACAGTTGATCAGTTCAACTTCTACAATTTATATAAAATTTCCAACAAACGTGATGCGGACCCTGACAATCCATTTGGCTCACTTAAAAAATACTGCGCAGGAAGACCTGTGAAATCTGACGTTTCTTCACTGACTTCACCTGTTATTAACAACGCAGCAAATACAACAAAATCTTATCTCGGTGTTCTTGCTGGTAAAATTTCTAGCTTGATGCAAGATATGGGTATCTGCTATGCAACATCTGGTTGTGATATCAATTTTGAAGACTTTGTTAAAGAGCCAACAATCTTCTTTATTAAGTGTCCTGACCACAAAAAAGAAAGACACCCACTTGCAACAGTTTGTATCGCACAGCTTTACAGAGCTTTGGTTGACTTAGCTAACGGAATGCCTGGAAAGAAATTAAGCAGACACGTATACTTCTTACTTGATGAGTTCGGTAACTTGCCTGTTCTTCCAGATTTCGCAACTATGGTCACAGTCGCTCGTTCAAGAAATATTCTCTTCGAAATCATCGTTCAATCTTATGCACAGCTTGATACAAAATATGGAAGAGATATTGCTGAAACGCTTAAAGGTAACTTTAACGCACAGATATTCCTTGGAACTGACGATCAGTCAACAAAGGAAGCATTCTCAAAGGCTTGTGGAGAAATTCAATTGACATACGTTGAAAAATCTAAATCTTCAAGCAAAGGAAAAGATCCAAACAGTGCAAGTAGTAGTGAAAGCGAGCAAATTCAGAGAACAACACGTCCTCTTATCGATCCTCTCGAGCTCAGTCAATTGCCTTTCGGAACAGGAATTGCGAGATTATTCAGACTCCCACCTATCAAAACTCATTACGATCAATTCCACAAAACAGCTGAATTTATTAAGATTAAATCAGAACAGCCTGTTGGAGTATCCAAGAGCTTAGACGAAAACAAAGTATTCTTCGATATTGACAAGCGTAATGAAATAATTTTCGGACGTCCAAGACGTTGGGATAACATGTAATTAATTTAGTTAAATTATTACTTATAAACAAAAACTCTACGAAAAAAGTAGAGTTTTTTTAACAATATTTTCTCTCTTCGCATAAATGAAAGAGAGGTAGAAATGGAATACAATGATAATATTTTTCCAACGTTGGAAGACTATGAAAAAATGGCAAAGGCTTACTCCTCTGCACTTCAACAAAAAGGTTTTGTTTTTGTTAAACTAGCAGAAGAAGATTACTCTTTTTTGCTGGATGAAATTTTTGAGATATATTTCAAATTACGTGCAAGTTATCGCTTTTTAAATGGATTCTTAGATAGCAATCGTTTTCTTGACCTAACAAATAGTCAGATTGAAAAGTTGAGGGATATGTTTAAATATACTAAAAATCGTGGCTTTCAGGTGCGTGTTAACAGAACAAAGTGTTTCCTCAATTCAATATCTTTGGAGGCTAAATTACTATATAAATTAAATGAATTGGCACAAAAAAGTGAGCAATATGATGCGATTTCAAAAATTGCAAACGACAGAGTAATACTATCGATTGAAAACTATGCAGTACATGGCACTTTTGCAAACACCAACAATCTATCTTACAATTAAAACAAAAAAGTATCTTAATTTGCTTTTATAATCTTGGTTTTTATGCTAAAATTAGATATATAGAGGTAAAGTATGGAATACAAAGATTTTGTTTATAAAGTTGATGCGTATAACGGATTTGTTGAACTTAGAAGAGTTCTCAATGATCTTCTTGAAAACAGCGAAGACAGAAGCAAATTTGAAGATGCTTGGGCTGAGGTCGGAGCTCTTGCCATGTCAGGAAATCCTATCGCACAGGACATTGTAGCATATTATTATAAAAATGGAATAAATGGTTTTCTTCCTGAAAACTATGATTTATACATGAAATGGTCTATTCTTGCTGCGGCAAATGGAAATGAGTTCGCAATTGAAAAATTACAATTCTTCCTCAATTATGCCTTCCAAGAGCTTATTACAGAGGAAAATCTTCAAAAGATTTTGGCTAGAAACGAAATCGATGAAAATAATTATTTCTACGTAATAGGAAACCTTCTCTGCGAAGGCTTAGTCGATGAAATGCACATTAACGCAAAAGACCTAGTAGAAGAAAAAAGCGGAATTGTAAAGTATACACCAGAAAGACTCCGTGTGTACAAAAGAGAGCTCGAAAAAGCCCTCCCAAGAATTTTAGACTACTTACTGGCGTAATTCCTCCCCACTTTAAATATCATATCAATCAAACCTTCCCAAGGTTTGATTTTTTTTAACACCAAGCTTGTTTGAATAAGTTTTAATACTTCATACTTCACGACATAGCTATATTCCTTCATACTGAGTGGCACATTGCCACGAACTGGTCCGTTTGGAGAGATATTAATAAAAAAACATATTTCACGGCATTGTTTTATGCCGTCATACCGACTGGAGCAGAATTCGTCAGAATGTCGCGAAATGGAGTGT
>ERZ808286.880-NODE-880-length-17039-cov-4.127355_pt1 | contig 17039 bp, 13 predicted proteins | sample MGYA00521276_ERZ808286 | MGnify/ENA primary metagenome ERZ808286 (study PRJEB31516, sample SAMN03275607) | gut metagenome | biome: mammalia-associated habitat; material: feces | host: Papio cynocephalus | place: Kenya | collected 2012-08-01 ... | reverse complement strand
AGCTCGGAAAAATCTTAGCGACAGACAACACCGATTTACAAAACAAGCTCATGATTGAAGTTTCAAACAACACGGAACTTGCAGAGCAAAGTATTGCAGGTCTTCCAATTTCTGAAGGAAGTTTTTCAGATAGCGTTAAATTCATAAATCAAGTGGGTGGCTACACAGACACCTTAGCGAAGAAGCTTGCGAAAGGAACAAAGCTTTCGGCAGAAGAAAAAGAAACGCTTTCAAACATCCGTGATGCTATGACGGATATGAAAGGTGAAATCGATAAATTCATTGTTGAAACAAGGGAAAATTATTCTATCTTACAAAACAGCCTTGATCTTTCTGACGGAAATCTAAATGCGTTCACAATTAGGATTAATAAAATCAAAAATGATGACGTCGATTATCCAACAATGATCTACGACGGACCATTCTCAGATTCACAAACAAATGTTGATATCAAAGGTTTAAACGGCAACGAAGTATCGAAAGAAGATGCACTGAAAATCGTTCAAAACATCTTCAAAGAAGCAAAGTCTTGCGAGTTCTCTAACGAAGTCAATGGACGAGTGGAAACTTATACATTCAAGGTTATGACTAAATTCGGAAACACGCTATATGCACAGATTTCTAAAATTGGTGGGCACTTAATTACAGTTAGTGGAGCGTGCAATTCAACATATTTAGCTAAACTAGATTTAGACGAAAGTGAAACTGCAGCCGTCGAGTTTGCAAAACAAAACGGAATTGAAGATGCCGTTTGCGTGTGGAAAGATTCTCTAGACAACAATGGATATTTCAATATCGCTCCAAAGCAAAAAGGGATTATCCTTTATCCTGATTTAGTCAAAGTAAAAATCGACCTGTCAACCGGTGAAATTATCGGCTATGACGCAATGACATACTTCACAAATCACGTGAACAGAAGACTCCCTTCTGCGACTCTATCCGAATCACAAGCGAAAGCTAATCTTCCTTCATCCTACAACTTTGAAGTTGGCCACTTAACACTTATTCCTCTTGAATATTCGAGAGAAGTCTTATGTTATGAGTTTGCTGGTCAGAAAAACGATTCAACTTACTACTTCTACATTAATGCACAAACAGGGGTACAAGAAAATGTGTTGAAGGTTGTGGAGACTACTGATGGGTCAAAACTAATGTAAAAAATAAGACAAAAAAAGCGTCGCAGGACTGCGTTTACTGCCGTCCGCCCCTGAAAATCATTTAGGAAACTAAACTCATTCCAGTGGCGAACGTCGAGCTTTGTCCTGCTCGCTTTTTTTGTCTTATTTGAGATTCTTATAGAGCCTCGTTCAATCGAACGTCGAGCCTAGCGCCTCGCCTTATTTTTTGTCTTATTGAATTCTTTGAATAAATAAGGACTGCGTTTACTGCCGTCCGCCCCTGAAAATCATTTAGGAAACTAAACTCATTCCAGTGGCGAACGTCGAGCCTTAAAACTGGCGCGCCCTTATGGGGCTTGCCTAGTTAACACCGTAAAAAGAAATTATTTTTCAGACTTTTCTCCGTTTAACAACCACCGATAAGGAACCTCTATCGGGAACCTTGAACGAAGAAAATTCAAGAAAAATCTCTTTCTTTTTACTGCCATAATACATTGAAAGAGGATAATCATTATATTATCCTTTTTTGTTGATTAAGATTTTGAAAATTTATCCTCTTGCTCTCAATCTTTTGTCTAAAATCTTTTCTACATTATTCAAAAAAAACTTGATTAAGGAAAGAAGCAAATGTTATAATAATATTAGATAATGAAATACGCACCAAGCAGAAATCAAAGTTTTCCACAAGCAAGGCAAATAAAAAGTCTAAAAAAATGTTTAAAAATTGCTTGACAGGGCTGGCTGGCTGGCTGGTGATATACTATTTTTGGATAAAAAAGAAGAGAACGCATAAAAGTTATCCACTAAAGGGAGGAAAAATGAAGAAAAGAGTTTTAGCAGCTGCACTAGGAATTGGTTTAGCACTCGCTGGAGCAGGATTGCTTACAGCATGTGGTGGTGGAAATGGAAATACACCAGGTGAGACTACACAAAAAGATGGTCTTTCAATTCACACAAATTTTGATACAACATATTATGTAGGACAGGATTTGGATGTTACAGGCGGAATTTTGAACTATACAAAGGATGGCAAAACAACACAAATTGCTGTAACAGAAGGAATGATTTCAGGCTTTACAACAACAAGTGCTGGAAACAGAAACATGATTGTTACATACGAGGGTGAAACTCTTATAATTAACTATACAGTAAATGAGCTCCCAACAAAACCAGATGTAAGCACAAATAAGGTATATAAATCAGGGACACTCACAAATCCATCTACAGGCGAAAGTCAGTACGCTTATGTTAGATTTAACTATCTTGGAGAAGATTTATATTTCAAAGCTATAGGAGCAAGTGCAAATGACGCTGATTCAAACTATGTATATGACTCTGTAGTTTGGGATACAGTAACTAACGCATCAGGACTTCTTCTTGGAGCAGGAAAAATGACTGCAAATTTTGATGTTAACACAGAATCTTGGACACTTAGCTACAGCGAAGAAGATTCAACTTATCCAGCAATGAAATATACTTTTAACAACGTAACAGAAGGCTCATTCCAATTAAAAATGGACAGAGATGCTTTCACAGTTGGATCACAAAATATGGATGCAGTTCATCTTACTCTTAATATGACAAAAATGACTTTGAAAAACGCTCCTGCAAGCCCAGTAAGCACAAGTAAAGTTTATAAATCAAACCAAGTAAACGTTCCAACATCAGGAACAGTTCCAGAGGCTTGCTATTTCTGGGCAAGATTTGTAAAAGAAGACAATGTTTTAAAACTTCAAATGACATATGGGGCTATAACAATTGCCGATGATAATCAAGCCTATGGCAACTCAAGTTGGAATAATTTAGAACCTTCAAAATTGAATGCTGCATGGGATCAAACATCTGAGACATATATTCTTTCAACAAATAACTCAGGAGAAGGATCAGTAAACTACAGACTCTATCAAGTAACTGAAGCAGGATTTAAGGTTACTTTAACTGGTTCTAATGGGGAAACAATTAACTTAACATTCAGTTTACAAGAAATTTAATTTTAGAAAATATCAAAAGCGGGCATATGCCTGCTTTTTTATTGCGATTATTTAGGTTTTGGTGAGGGACAAGGGACAAATTAGGTATTGACATTACGCGCGTTTAATGATAAAATCTATGTGATGATAAAAATTAAGCGAGCTGAATTTTTAGCTTGCTGTCGCAAGCCCGCGTTAAAACGCGGCATCACATAGATTTATTGACCATCAGTTTTGTCTGATTTACTTAGATAAAACTTCCGAAAAAAAATGGAGGGGAAAAGATGAAGAAATTATTACTTTATATTGTAGTTGCCATAGTTATGGTTTCTTGCGGAGTATCAATTTACTATGTAGTAAGAAATGACGAGAACATTTATGCTACAATGTCACAAGAAAATAGAAACTATCTTAATATTGATGAGGAGATAGACATCCCTGTTGTACATGAAAAGCCAAACAAGAAGACAACTTTGACAGTTGAGTGCGATTCCAACACGTTGACTTTAGACACAGAAACTTGGAAAATTAAGGCTAGCCAGCCAGGAACTGCAAAAGTAATTGTAACATCATCAAACGAACACTTTGGACCTTTCCAATTTATATTCGTAGTTGGAAATGGCTCAATTGAAAATCCTTATTATATTAGAAACGAAGCAGATTTAAGAAAAATAGGCGACACATGGGGACTTAGTGACAACTATGAACTTGTTAGCGACATCAATATGAGCGAGGAGGCTTTTGAGCCTATCGGAAGCACAGCAGAACCTTTCAATGGAACATTCAGTGGCTCATCAGAACAATTTGCAATCAATGATTTAATTATTGATAAAACTATGGATGCAAGCAAGCCAGTCGGACTATTCTCAGCAATTGGCGAGAAGGGAAAAGTTGAAGATTTAACACTTAGAAATGCAAATGTTATATCAAGAAGCACTTTTTCAGGTGTGGTTGCCGGAAGAAACTATGGCTTAATTGGAAGATGTAAGCTTGAGGGATGCTCAATCTTAACAAGTGGAAATACAAGAAACTATGCAGGTCTTGTTTGTGGGCTTAACGAATCAAAAACAGCAAATGCAAGAGTTAGCCTCTGCCAAGTAAACGGATCTGTTTATTCATCATATATTTCTGGAGGAATTGTTGGATACAACAAAGGTGGAATTATTGACAACAACTTAGTAACGCTAAGTAACGTAGAAAGCGTTGCAGAAAACGCTGAAACTGCCAGCGAAGAAGAAAAGGAATATGCTCTTTTCGGGGGAATTTCCGGCTTTACAATGAATAGCGGTGTTGAATCTAAAAATTCTATCATATTTAACAACTTAGTTTACTTTGATAAAATTGTAAAGAAGGATGCAAAAGTTGGAGGCATTTTTGGAAAAACTTTGGCAGACGGAGTTGAAGTGAGAGGTTATTATGCAATGCTTATGTATAACTGCTCAGAGGCACTCACTCCAGTAGCTGAAAATGTGAACGACGTAGTTCTTTCTTCAAGTTCAACAAGTGCAGTTAACTATGCAGTTAACGCAACAAAGTCAGAGCTCATTTCAAGAGCTTCTTATACAACAGATGGTTCAACTTGGGATTTCAAAAATATTTGGAAATTGGAAGAAGGCAAATCATTAAATATTGATTATGCAAATGAAAATTTTGACTATCAAGCTTTGCCAATCACAGGAACAGTAATTGAGATTTCAAGCAAAAAAACTTTGATGTCTGCAATTAACAACATGAGAGCAAATCCTTCTGCAAAGATTACATACAAAATTATGGGTGAATCCACAAGAGAAGAAGTTACAGACGAAAATGGTGAAACTATTGAAAAAGTAACTGAAAAAAACTATACATATGCTGTCAAAGGGGACTGGACTCCAATTGGTACAAAAGATCAACCTTTCGCAGGCACAATCATTGCTGACAAAGACGCAACAATAACTATTAAAGAAGCAAATATTTCAACTACTTTCGCTGGGCTATTCAGCTATATTAGCAAAGATGCTTACATTTCAAATGTTAAAGTGCTTGCATGCACATATGCTGGAACAATGGTCGGAGGAATTGCAGCTCACAACGCTGGAGCGAAAGTTGTAAATTGTACAGTTAGCAATTCAACATTAACAACAACAAAATATGCTGGAGCAATCTGTGGATATAGCGAAGGAACAATCGAAAATTGCTCTGGTGAAATGAACACTATAAATATCAACGAGGAGAAAGAGAGAAATATTTACTTAGGTGGACTCGTTGGAAAGACAAGGGGAGTCGTTTCTAACTCAAAACTTGAAACACTTTCAATCAATGTTGCTTTTGAAAGTGATACAAACACAGTTTGCTTAGGCGGAATTGCTGGAAATAGTGAAAACGCAAAGATTAATAATTCTAAAGCATTAGGATTAACAGCAACGGCTTATAGATTCCTCGGAAGAACATATGCTGGCGGAATAGTTGGCTATTCAGTTAAGACTGATATCAACAAGTGCGGAATTTCTGAATCTGGACAAGTTAGCATAAACATTGAAAACAGTGCATCGCTAATTGGCGGACTTGTTGGATTTATGAACGAAGGCAGAGTTTATCAATCTGCTGTTTGTGGAGTTATTTTAAAAGGATATTCTGCGGCAGGACTTGTAAGCTTCTGTATGGGAGAAATCTCCGAATGTTATGCAGGCACATCTGCAATCGTTGAGGGAAAATATACAGGCGGACTTACAGTTAACCTTTATGGAAAAGTTATCAACTCTTATTCAATTTGCACATTAAAGGGAACAGAAGTCTCAGCTGGGCTTACAACTTACCTTTGGAAGGGCAGTGAAATTAAAAATTGCTATACATATTGCGCTTTCGGAGAACAGGGAGAAGCTTATGCTGACACATTCTCAAACTATAAGGGCAATCCAGATGACTTTGGTCAAATCAATAACACTATAATCGTTGGGAATCAAAAACAAGACCTTGCAAAACCAGGAATTGGCGACTGGTACTTGACATTCATTATTTCAAGAGATGGACAAGTAAAAGCTCGTGTTCAAGTTGTATTCTTCCTCTTCAAAGGGACTTTCAACTACATCGCAGAAGATGCTTTGATTGGACAGGCAGATGTTTATAAGCTATTCACAGATTTAGACTTTGACAAAAATATTTGGTCCTTTGATGAAACAACCATAGGCAATTCTCCAACTCTCAAAGACGTTTGCGATTTAGGGGAAAGTGCAACGGGAGTTATAACCCAGGTTCAAGAAGATTCTGGGAATGAAGATCCATCAAATCAGCCAGAAGAAGACAACTCAGAGGACAACTCGAGTGCAAGTGGCTCAACAGAGGTTCCTGGGGAAATTAATGGCGAGGCAATTAACTCATCAGATTCAAAGATCTCTGAAGTTGCGATAGGCTAAAAATAACGAGAATATAGAAATATTTAAATTATGGGCAATAAAAAAACAGTGCGATTCGCACTGTTTTTTTCTTTCTAAAACTATTCAGCTTTTAAAGCCTCTTCGTAAGCACTAAGAATAGCTTTAAGAAGTTCATCTCTAACTTCGTTTTTAATTGGATGAACGATGTCTTTGTATTCTCCGTCAGGAGTTTTTCTGCTTGGCATTGAAATGAACAATCCGTCCTTTCCGTCAATTACTTTAATGTCGTGGATAACAATGCTATCTTCAACAGTGAGTGAAGCAACAGCTTTTAATTTTGTGTCGCCTTTATTTACAAGTCTAATTCTGATGTCTGAAATTTTCAAATGAGTATACCTTCCTTTTTTAGTTTAGTTGTTTTCAACTATTAATAGTTTATCTCTTTTTGATGAAATTTCCAAATAAATAACACAACAAAATTCAAAAAATCACATATTTTTTCGGATGTACATAAATAATTATATGTTTTACAATTACAACGGAACAAGCATTTTTTATGAGCAAAAAAGGGAGAGCGAGGTGACTACAAACGTCTTTCTTCACGGCTGGCAGAGAAGCGGAGAAGACTTCAGGGAAATAATTGAAAGCCATGGGATAACAAACTATGTTCTTCTCGACTTTCCGCCTTTTGGAAAGAGTGAGGACATAAAAAATTGGAATATATTCACATATGTTAACATGTTAATATCCCTGCTCGACTACTTAAAAATTAAAAGTGTCAATCTCATTGGCCATTCTTTTGGGGGGAGGATAGCAATTGTTTTGGCGGCCATAAAAAGAGACTTTGTCAGCCGTCTTGTCCTACTTGACTCGGCGGGGATGAAGCCTAAAAAGTCCTTCAAAAGATTTGTAAAAATTCAGTCATATAAACTTAGAAAGAAACTTGGCCTTAATGTGGAAGGATTTGGCTCAAGTGATTACAGAGCGCTCTCCAAAGATATGAAGGAAACTTTTAAGTCAGTTGTAAACACCTATCTCGAAGAGTACGCAAAACAGATTAGCGCGCAAACTCTTATCATATATGGCGAAAATGATAAAGAAACGCCAATTTATATGGCAAAAAAACTTAATAAATTAATTGATAAATCCAGACTAGAGATTATAAAAAATTCGGGACACTTTTGTTTCATCGACAATAAAATAAAGGTAGGGAAAATGATAGGGTCTTTTCTAAAGGAGGAATAATGTCAGCTCTTTATGCTTTGATTTTCACTTTGATGCTCATGTGTTTATATTATCCTTATTACAAAAATTATCAGCTTGGGGGATACATAATAGACTCTTTTTTAAGAGATTTCTTTGTGCAAAGATATACTTTTGTGGGCAAGAATAGACTGATGTTTACAAAGAGAATTTTCCGCTTTCTCATAACATTTTTCTTCCTTTTATTCTCGCTCTCGCATCTGACATTTCTCTATGTGCGTGATTGGAGAATTGCCCTAATTTTATTTATTGTTTTTGTAATTTCGCCTGTCATATTTATTTTTGCACATTTAATCATGTGTCCAGTTGAAGAACTAATTAAGAAAAGTTACATATCAAAAACAAGGAAGAAGTTAAAGAAGTTTAAAGGGATAAAAATTGCGATAACAGGAAGCTATGGAAAGACATCTGTCAAAAATATTTTGAAACATCTATTAGAATCCAAATTTAAGGTCATTGCTTCGCCCAAAAATTATAACACACCTATGGGGATTTGTAAGACCGTCGCAACTGAGCTTAAAGAAGACACGCAAATCGCTATTTTTGAAATGGGAGCAAGACACGAAGGAGATATCCGAGAACTCATGGAGATTATTAGCCCTGATATCGGGATTTTAACTGCAATTGGAGAACAGCATCTTGACACTTTTGGGAATCTTAAAACGATTATTAGGACGAAGAATGAGATAGTAAAATTCATGCATGGACAGGGAAAGATTTTCTTTGACGGAGAAAATGAAAATACTCTTAATCTATACAAGAAATGTAGCAAGAACAAGGAACTGACATGCTCGGATGAGGGGATTTCTTCATATTCTAACATTGAATATTCGCCAAGCGGAATGAGCTTCGAAATTAAGATTAGAGATCAGCAGACGAGAGTGCGAACAAAACTTCTTGGAAATTTTAATTGTAAAAACATTGTTATAGCGGCAAGTGTCGCAAGTTACTTAGGCGTGTGTTTTGAAGATATTGTTAAACAAATAGAAACTCTTGAGCCAGTTAAAAATAGGCTTGAGCTAATTAATATGAAGGATTTTTCCATTATAGATGATTCCTACAATGCAAACGAGGTGGGAGTGCGGGAATCACTTAACGTTTTGAAAAAATTTGTTGGAAGAAAAATTGTGATAACAAGTGGCCTTGTTGAAATGGGAGATTTGCAATATGAAAAGAATTTTAAAATTGGAAAAAAGATTGCAAAATCCGCAAATATGGTCGTTATTATGAATGAAACAAATAAAAAAGCGATATATAAAGGGCTAAAAGAAGAAGGGTTTGAAGAAGAAAACATATTCTATGCTCAAAGCAGGGAAGAGCAAATGGAGATCATCAAAAAGCTAACTTGCAAAGGATGTGTTTTTCTCTTTCAAAACGACTTGCCCGATAATTATAGATAGGAGGGATTATGGAAAAAATAGCAGTTATCTATGGCGGAAAGAGTGTGGAGCATGATATATCAATTATCACAGCACTTCAGACGATGAACATTCTGTCAAAAAGATATGATTGCGAGCTAATTTACATTGACGGGCAAGGACGCTGGTGGAGCGGAAAAAATTTAAAAAATATAGGCATATACATTGATTTTAAAAAGAGGGTGAAAGGCAAGAAACGGGTCTTTGCGGATTTTAACAAAAGAGGATTTTTAATTGGCAAAAAATTTTTAAAACCTGCAATATGCTTCGTTTGTTGCCATGGTCTTAACGGCGAAGACGGAACTGTTTCGGGCCTTTTAGAGCTTTTAGATATTCCATATTCCTGCTCGGGAGTGCTTTCAAGTGCGCTTTCAATGGATAAGATAACAACAAAGATTTTGCTTGAAAAGCACAATATTAGGAATGCAAAATTTTGCTATTTTGAAGAATCAGACTATTTAAATAATAAAGAGAAAGTGCTTGAGCAAATAAGTGAGATCGGCTTTCCCCTTATCATTAAACCTGCAAATTTAGGGAGCAGCGTCGGAATATCTGTTGTGAGAAACAGAGAGCAGCTGGATGAAGCGATAGAAGTAGGGCTTAATTTCGATAAGAAAATTTTAGTGGAAGAATATCTAGAAAACGCGAGGGAATTTAACTGTGCGTGCTTTACTTACAACGGGGAATTCTTCCCTTCGAATGTTGTAGAAGTGACAAAGGGAGATATTTTTACGTTTGAGGAAAAGTACATTGAAAACGAAGGCAAAAAGAAGGGAGAAATTGAAAGGAAAATTATTGATGATGTGAAAGAACTGACAAAGAGAGTGTATAAGCTCAGTCAGTGCTTTGGGATTGTGAGGATCGATTATTTATATAAGGACGGAGAGATTTATGTCAACGAGATAAACAATATCCCAGGCTCGCTTGCAAGCGGTCTTTTCACAGATAACTATGAGGAAGTGCTAGGGCTTGTAATTGAGGAGAGCTTGGAGAGGGAGAAACGCAAGCAGGAGATAAAGTATAGCTTCGACAGTGACGTCCTAAAGGTCTTTGAAAGAACTCTATCCTCATTTAAGATGAAAAAATAAAGGGGAATTTTGTCTAATAAAAGTATGTGTGTGAAAAGGGATTATATCTTAAGCTATAATCCTTTTTGTAGGAGGCGATATGTATATAAAGGAGCTAGTAACAGAACTGAAACTCTTGCGTAGTCAGAGTGAGATTGATGTACATGGGATTTCTATTGAAATAGACAAAATAAACAAAGGGGATTTGTTTTTTGATTTAAAGGGCGATAAGAATATTAACACCATTTTTGAAAGAGGTGCGGCATTTGTAATTAGGCTTGGCAACACCAACAGGAGTGAGGGGGAGAAAATTTGGTCTTGCACAAGTCCAAGAGAAATTTACGCTCTTGCATCAAAGAGATATTTCAAAAATTGCTGTGACAAAATGAAGATCATAGGAATTACTGGAACGAACGGGAAGAGCTCAGTTGCAAAGCTTGTCTACGACATATTTTCTTGGAAGGGAAGAAAAGTTGGAATGATCGGAACTATGGGATGTCGATATGACAACACTGAGATCGAAACGGGATTTACTACACCGGATCCCTTTATTCTTCACAAACTCTTTTATCAAATGCATAAGTGTGGCATTGAATATGTCGTTATGGAAGTGTCGGCACATGCCATTGAACTTAAAAAACTGAGTGGAATTAAATTCGATATTTTTGCACTGACAAATATTTCGCAGGACCATTTAGATTTTTTTGGAAATATGGAAAAATATGCAAGCACAAAGCTTTCCATGTTTGACAAAAAATATATCAAGCAGGGGATAGTGTGCGTGGATGACGACAGAGCAAGGGCACTCGTTGAAAAAGTCAATGTTCCTCTCATAACTTATGGCGTTGAAAATCCGAGTGACATCTTCGCGATTGATATTGAGGAAAGTTTTGACGGCACGAAATTTATATGTAACTGTCTCGATGAAATTAGCATAATTCAGACCAACCTTGTTGGCGGATATAACGTGCTTAACACACTCTGTGCAATTGGAATTTGTAATATTTGTGGAATGGATATTGTCGACATTACTTGCGCACTGAGATATGCAGAAGCCGAGGTCGGACGATTTAATATAATTAAATATGACGGAATAAATATTGTCATTGATTTTGCTCACACTCCTGACGGATTAGAAAAGGTTTTGCAAACGGCAAAAAGTATTTGTGAGGGAAGACTCATCGTTCTTTTTGGATGCGGAGGAAACAGAGATGCGTCCAAGAGGAAAATAATGGGAAGCGTGGCGGAGAAATATGCCGATGAGATTTTTCTTACAAATGACAACCCAAGATTAGAAAATCCTATGGAGATTGTAAGTCAGATTGCAGAGGGAATTAAAGAAAAGAATCATCATATTGAACTTGACAGAAAGCTTGCAATTTATCAAGCAATTAGCTTTTGCGAAAGGGGAGATTGCTTAATAATCGCTGGGAAGGGCGGAGAAAAATATCAAGACATAGGTGGAATAAAAATTCCATACAGTGATTTTGATGAGGTGTATAAATTCTTTAGAAACAACATAACCTTAGTTAATAAGGGAAGTTAAATATGGAAATTAAATACATTTTATGTTTTTTAGTTAGTTTGGCGATAGGCTTAATCCTTGCATATCCCACGATTTTGCTCTGCAGAAAACTAAAAATTGGACAAACTACTTTACATTATGTTGAGGAACATAAGGGAAAATCTGGAACGCCAACAATGGGAGGAGTCATATTTATCCTATCTTCTATTGGCGGGGGATGTATATTTTTCTCTACGCAAAATTTAAGTGCGTGGCTCTGCTTTCTCGTCATGCTTGGCTATGGACTCTTAGGATTTTTGGATGATTTTATTAAAGTTAAATTTCATCAAAACGAAGGACTTAAACCATATCAGAAAATTATAGGGCAGCTGGGACTTGCTATCATTATGTCTATATATGTTTATCTCAAAGTCGGGACAAGCATTTCTTTCTTTGGGTTTAACCTAAATTTAAGTTATTTCATTATTCCTTTCGTGATTTTAGTCTTTCTTGCAACAACGAACAGTGTCAATCTTACTGACGGACTTGACGGCCTTGCAGGAGGAGTTTCCTTCGTCTTTGTTGCTTTCCTCGGCGCGATTCTTTCAATAGGAAATGTTTTTCCAAATCTCACTGTCACTTGCTTTGCTCTTGCCGGCGGACTTCTTGCATTTCTTTCAGTCAATGCATATCCTGCTAAAATATTTATGGGTGACACAGGCTCACTTGCCTTAGGCGGATTTATCGCAACTGTGACCTGCCTTTCAGGGAGGGAGCTATTAATCCCTATCATGGGACTTATGTTTGTGCTTTCGGCATTGTCAGATATAATCCAAGTTTTGCACTATAAGCGCACAAAAAGAAGAATTTTCCTAATGGCGCCCCTTCATCACCACTTTCAGAAAAAAGGCGTGAATGAAAATCGCATTGTTGTAATATATATAGTTACGACAGTAATTTTAAGCGCAATTTGTTTGTGTTTGGAGTTAGTCTTTTAGGGAGATTAAATGAAATATTTCAAAGGCAAGAAAGTTTTGGTATATGGAATGGGAAGGAGTGGACAATCTGCTTGCAAAATCCTATATCAAAACGACGCTTGCGTGAGTATTTACGATGACGACAAAGCATATTCAAATATGTTCTGCTTTGAGCCGGAACCAATGAAAAAAGAATTTGACCTCGTGGTCGTTTCACCGGGAGTCAAAGTTATTGGGAATGAAATAATTTCGCATTTTTTAAATAAAAAGACGCCGCTAATTTCTGAGCTAGATCTTGGCAAGTCTTTTTGCAAGGGGCTTTTTATCGCCATAACTGGCACAAACGGAAAAACTACAGTCACAAGCCTTTTGGGGGAGATTTTTAAAGCTAGCGGAAGAGAAACTTTTGTGTGTGGAAATATAGGTCTTCCACTTTCTTCTGTCGCACTAAAAACGTCAAAAAAGAGTGTTGTTGTTTGTGAAGTTAGCAATTTTCAACTTGAGCTATCCACATTTTTTAATGCCGACATAGCTTGCATTTTAAATTTAGCAGAAGACCATATCGACAGACATGGGAATTTCGCAGAATATGTGCGAGTTAAGAATAAGATAACTCAAAATTTCAATGGAAAAAATATTTTAGTGTATAACTACGATGATATTAACAGTAATTTAGTTACAATTCCTAAAAAAGCGTGCATATTCTCAAAAAATGAGCAAAAACACGGTAGTTTTGTAAAGGATGGAATAATTTATCATAATCGAACAAAAGTCATGCCAATAAGCGAAATTCAGCTTAAGGGCGAGAAGAATTTGGAGAATGTGCTTGCGTGCATTGAAATCGCTATGCTCTGCAAAGTTAAAGTGCAAGTTATTCGCGAGACAATTAAGAATTTTACAGGCCTTCCACACAGGCTTGAATATCTTGGAAAGCATAATGGTGTGGATTATTACAACGATTCGAAGTCAACAAATATCGCTTGCATAGAAATGGCAATTCAGAGCCTTAAAGCTAAGAATTTAGTACTGCTTGTTGGCGGAAAAAACAAAGATTGCAACTATGCACATTTGTTCAATCGTGGATATGATATTAAAAAGGTTGTTTGCTTCGGAGAGTGCGGCGGGGAGGTGTATCTCTTAGCTAGAAATGCGGGATATACTGCGTTTTGTTATCAAACAATGAAGGATGCTGTGCTTGACGTAATGAAAATAGCTGAGAGGGGAGATGTTGTTTTGTTATCCCCCGGAGGGGCAAGCTACGACGAGTTTGATTCATATGTTGCAAGAGGTCAAGTTTTTAAGGAATTAGTGAGTGGAACGTATCAAGAGTAGGGAGAATTTTAAGTATTCTCTCATTGTAATATTTGTTTCTTTGTGTTTAGTCGCATTTGGATGCGTCATGATTTATAGTGCAAGTATGTACTCAGCGAACTATCACTTTGGAAAACCTACTTTTTTCCTTAGTAAACAACTGCTTGGTGTCGTCCTTGGGCTTGCTCTTATGATTGTTTTTTCTTTCGTGGATTATCATATTCTTAAAAAATTTAAGTGGTGGGCTGTAATTATAACAGCTGTTTTATTAGTTCTCGTTTTTATTCCAGGAATTGGCGTTGAAAGTTATGGGGCTAGGCGCTGGCTTAATCTATTTGGATTTTCAATTCAGCCGTCCGAGATAGCAAAGTTTGCCATTGTGCTATTTTGTGCAAGTTATCTATCTGACCACTATCAAGATATCAAGAGTTTTAAAGCTCTTCTTCCCATTTGCCTCGTGGCAGGAGGACTATGTTTGCTTGTAATTTTAGAACCGAGCATGAGCGTCACAATGTGCTTGTTTTTAACAACATTTTTTATGCTTGTAATCGGTGGGATAAGTAAAAAGCACACAATAGCTTTCTCAATTCCAGCTTCGTTTGCTGTCCCAGCTTTGATTATTGTTGAGCCATATAGGATGAAGAGATTATTCGCATTCATTAATCCTTGGGCTTCTCCGCAGGGAGAGGGATTCCAGCTCATTCAATCTCTTTATTCACTCGGCTCTGGTGGTTGGTTCGGAGTGGGACTGTTTTCATCCCGTCAAAAGTATCTTTTTCTTCCATTTGCTGAGTCAGATTTCATCTTCTCAATAATAGGGGAAGAGCTGGGCTTTGTTGGTTGCATTTTTGTCATGCTCGCTTATTTAACTTTAATAATCGCACTGTCAAAAATTGCTCTTAATGCAAAAGACAGGTTTGGCTCACTGCTCGCAGGTGGAGTAGCAATTGTAATCGCAGTTCAAACTCTTCTCAACATTGCTGTAGTTTCAGGCTCAATCCCGCCGACAGGCCTGCCGCTGCCATTTATTTCATCTGGCGGGACGAGTGTTATGATGTTTATGGCGGGCATCGGAGTCGCACTCAATGTGGCAAGGCAAAGCAAAACAGTCGTCACCTTAAAATGCTAAGATTGGGTATAACATTTCTTTTAGAGCGGGGTAAGAAAAACCTGTTTTTTTGCTTTGAAAGTAATGGGAAATTTGTTATAATCAATTTATAAAACCATGTGATAATGTGATAAGGAGAAAATGATTATGAAAGTAATAGAAATCAACTCTAACAACCACAAAATTAAATTATACACTAATGATGTGAAAAACCCTCAGAAAATAGTATTATGTCTGCACGGTTTTAATGGTGATTTGTGGGGCGATGGATTTTCTAAACTAAGGGAAAAGTTAACTGAAGAAGACAGAATTTTGGTTTGTTCATTTGACTCTGCTGGGCATGGCGAAAGTGAGGTTAAGTCAATTGACATGACCCTTGACATAGCAATTCAAGAAATTACAGATGTAGTAAATTACTTAGAAAAGCAATATGACAATGTGCCTATATATTTTTATTCAATAAGTTATGGTGGATATAGGGCAATGGTGTCTATTGCAAGGAATAATTATAAAAACCTAAAAGGAATAATCCTTGTTAACCCTGCGGTAAGGATGCTAGAAATTTTAGAAATTCTTAAAGAGTTTGATTATAAAAAATTGAGTGATGATTCTACAGTTCCAATGAAACGCAGCTTGAATAAGTTTTTGTCTAAAAAGTTCTTAGATGATTTGTATGAAAATGATTTGTTTAAATTAAATTACAAAATGAATGTTCCAATAAAGCTTTTAATAGGTAAAGAAGATGATTTAATTCCAAAACAAGATTTAAAAGATTTTGCAGATTTAACAAAGTGTGATTGTGAATTTTTGGAAGATTCACATTGTGTAAAGTGCGATAAGTCTTTGGAAAGAATAATTGAAATAATCAAGGAGTTATAATGAAAAATATTTTGATTGGAGGAACTGTAAGAGCGGGGAAAAGTACTCTTGCAAATCTTATAAGAAACAAGTTTAAATACTCACTCGTTGAATGTGATACAATCGTCAATGCCTTTGATGTTATTTTTCCTGAACTTGGAATTACGCATAAAAGGATAGAAATTACAAGAGAAAAATATAGACCATTTTTATTTGAAATTTTAAATGGTTTTTGCAAAGATTTAAAATATAATGGCAATGTTACAATTTTTCCTGGTGCACAATTTTTGCCCTATCAAATTAATGAATATCCAAAAAAAGATAAATACATTGTTATATTTCTAGGTATTAGCGATGTTTCGCCGCAAGAGCTTATGTCAAAAATCCGTGAAATGGATACAGATTCTGATTGGACGAATAAACTCACTGACGAGCAACTATTAAATAATTGCAAAAACATTATTAATGAAAGTAAGGAATTAAAGAACCAGTGTGAGAAATTTGGGTTTTACTATTTTGACACATTCATAAATAGAATTGAAACTTTAAATAAAATATTAAAAATAATTGAAAAAGAGAATGAGAACATAGTGCAATAAAAAGTTATGACAGGCTCAATTCCGCCGACAGGGCTTCCGTTGCCGTTCATCTCATCTGGCGGAACCAGTGTTATGATGTTCATGGCAGGCGTCGGCGTCGCACTCAATGTGGCAAGGCAGAGCAAATGATAAAAAATTAAGTGAAAAAAACAATAAAGAAAATATTGACAATTTAGAAAAACTTGTTTATACTGAAAATATAAAAGGAGAAGAAATATGTTTAATTCATTTAATATGTGGCATTGGCATAACTAAAAGCGTTCACAAAGGTATGTTTTGTGGATGCTATTTTGCGTGTCACAAAACATATAAATGGATTAGAATTTTTATGATATAACCTAAAGACCCGTTGGTATGTTTTGAGAAGAAAACTTACAACGGGTTCTATTTATTTTAAGGAGAAATATTATGAAAAATTTAGAAGAATTGGTATCAATAAAAAGTTTTGATACAAAACAAAATAAAGAAATAATAGATTATTTAGAAAAGAGAT
>ERZ808286.878-NODE-878-length-17053-cov-4.938522_pt1 | contig 17053 bp, 20 predicted proteins | sample MGYA00521276_ERZ808286 | MGnify/ENA primary metagenome ERZ808286 (study PRJEB31516, sample SAMN03275607) | gut metagenome | biome: mammalia-associated habitat; material: feces | host: Papio cynocephalus | place: Kenya | collected 2012-08-01 ... | reverse complement strand
GTCGGGATTTCCCGACTATGATGCTAAACGCCTTGTGGAATAGGCGTAGCGGACCCGGGGGCGGTACCCGGCGTCTCCACCATACGGGGACGAAACAGGATCGACGCGCGTAGTAAAGGTAAGGTTTGCATCCGGCATTGTACCACCGTTATCGGGCTGAATTTATAAATGCGAACGATAATCGCACTCAGGCTGTCTTGGCTGCGTAACGCGGTCGGGCTACCGAACTTAATTCCTTCGGCTTGAGCGCCGCGGGTGGGGCGGGGACTTGCCTAGCAACAGAAGTGTCCCGCTTTTTCTTTGTCCCGATTAAAAAAGGAACCGCCGATGACCGAAATTTCCTACGAACACCTTGTCGAACGGGCGTTGCTGCACGTCGTGCGCGACGCGCTGGAACTGGCGCGGGAAAACGGGCTGGACGGCAACCATTTTTACATCACTTTTCAAACCGACCGCCCCGACGTCGTTTTGTCGAAACGGCTGAAAGCCGGCTATCCCGACGAAATGACCATCGTTTTACAGCACGAATACAGCGATTTGGACGTGTCGGACAAGGCTTTTTCCGTCACGCTCAGCTTCGGCAACGTTCCCGAACGCATCACCGTCCCGTTCGACGCCGTGACGCGCTTCGCCGACCCCTACGCCAAATTCGCCGTGTCGTTCAACGCCGCCGCGCCCGAAGAACCGGAGCCGGTCGAGGCTGAAACGCCCGCCGACGTTCCCGAAACGGACGGGGACGGCGAAAACGTCGTCAGCCTCAACGCGTTTCGCAAAAAGAAATAAGCATGCTGTTTCCCGCTCCGACGGAATACCGCAAAATCGACGCCGCGCCCGTCCGTTTTGAAAACGGATACCTGCGCGTCCCAGCCGAAACGTTCGAAGATTTGGCTTTCGCGGCGTTCCGCGACGCGTCGCACCTGTTGCGCGCCGACCACTTGCGGGCTTTGCGCGCCGTGTTCGACGACCCGTCGTCCTCGGCGAACGAAAGATTCGTCGCCGTCCAGCTTTTGAAAAACGCGAACGTCGCGGCGGGCATGGTTCTGCCGCTGTGTCAGGACACGGGAACGGCGGTCGTTTTTGGGGAAAAGGGACATCTGGTTCTGACGGACGGCGAAGAAGCCGCGGCGGTCGAACGGGGAATCAAAAAAGCGTACGCGACGCTGAATCTGCGTTATTCCCAAAACGCGCCGACGTCGTTTTTCACGGAAAGAAACACGGGCGACAACCTGCCCGCGCAAATCGACCTGACGGCGGCGAAAGGAAACGAATACCGTTTTTTAATGATCGCCAAGGGCGGCGGTTCGGCGAACAAGACGTATCTGTTTCAGCAGACGCGCGCTTTGCTGAACAAGCCCGCTCTGATTTCCTTTTTGCTGGAAAAGATTCGGGAAATCGGCACGGCGGCGTGTCCGCCCTATCATCTGGCGGTCGTCGTCGGCGGCACCGGCGCCGAAGCGAATCTGAAAGCCGTCAAACTGGCGTCGGCGAAGGCTTTGGACGCCATGCCCGCGACCGAATCGGGCTTTCGCGACACGGATTTGGAAAACGAACTGCTGCCCCTGATCAACGCCAACGGTTTGGGCGCGCAATTCGGCGGCAGTCATTTTTGTCTGGACGTCCGCGTTATCCGCCTGTCGCGGCACGGCGCGTCCCTGCCCGTCGGCATCGGCGTTTCATGCGTCGCGGACAGAAACGTTCTGGCGAAAATCACGCCCGGCGGCGCGTTTTTGGAACGGCTGGAAACCGATCCGGCGCGATACCTGCCGGACGTCGGGGACGGCGCGCCGGACGACGCCGGAACGACGCTGGATTTGAACCGCCCGATAGCCGAAACGCTCGCCGATTTGGACAAGCTGAGCGTCGGGGATCGGGTGATGCTGAACGGCACGCTGATCGTGGCGCGCGACATCGCCCACGCGCGTTTTCGGGAAATGCTGGAACGGGGCGAAGACCTGCCCGACTATTTGAAACGTTTTCCGATTTACTACGCGGGTCCCGCCAAAACGCCCGCGGGTCTGCCCTCGGGGTCGTTCGGTCCGACGACGGCGGGGCGCATGGATTCCTATGTCGATTTGTTTCAAAAGCGCGGCGCATCGCTGATCATGCTGGCGAAAGGCAACCGTTCCGACGCGGTGACGAAAGCCTGCCGCGACAACGGCGGTTTCTATCTGGGCGCGACGGGCGGCGCGGCGGCGCAAACGGCGGCGGAACACATCGCGGACTGCCGCTGTCTGGCTTTTCCCGAACTGGGCATGGAAGCCGTTTGGCAAATCACGGTCAGGGACTTTCCGGCTTTTGTGCTGACGGACAACAAGGGCAACGACTTTTTCAAACGGATTTTGAAAAAATGAGCGCGCGCAAATACTCCGTCATGATTTCGGGACACCGCACCAGCGTTTCTCTGGAGCCCGAATTTTACGCGGCGTTAAAGGACATCGCGGCGAAACGGGGAATGACGCCCGCCGAACTGATCACGCGAATCGACGCGGACAGAACGGACAGCCTGTCGTCGTCGATCCGCGTTTTCGTCTTAAAAACCGTATCAGGGAATTAAAACGGGTCTGTCGCGGCATTCAAACGTCGCGCGGCGGAAACCGTCCCGTTTCGTCAGCCGCATATCCACCAGAATCAAATCGCGCCCCTGCCCTTCGCAAAAACGGCGGGCGTGGTCTTCCATCTGCGTCAGGCGGACGTTCGCGTCGTTGTATTCGTAGGCGATGCGTTTGGCGCGGACTTCGGCGACGCGGATATCCTCGGTCTGCAAAATCAGCAAATCGCTGTTGACCGCCGTTTCCAGCATCAGCGGCGTTTTGTCCCGCGGCGCGCCGGAAACGCACGCCGACGCCGCCAGAACCAAAGCGGTTAAGAGAAGCCTTTTCATTTTTTCTTCGCCGTTTTGGATTTTTTGGACGATTTCTGCGCGTCCTCTTCGGCTTTGATTTTGTCGCCCAGCCGCTGAACCGCCTTTATCCTGTTCAGATTCTGCTCCGTTTCGTTCGCTTTTTTGGCGTCGTAGGACGCGCGCGACGAGATGATGTCCTTTTCGTTGTACGGAACGCCTTCCTCCAAATCGACGGTGTAGGTGTAAATCTTGTCGCCGTTCTGGTTGAAAACGGAAAAGACCGCCCGCCCCCGACCGATTTCGATTTCGGGCTGACCGTCCGCGTTTTTCATTTTGACGCCGCGGCGCTCCATGCGTTTTTCGACCGTTTCGACCAGATAGCTTTTGATTTCGGCTTCGCTGCGTTTGCGCAGAACGTTGCCCGCCGCGTCGCGTTCATAGACCAGATTGCCCAGCCCGCCCAGTTCGGAACAGCCGGCGAACGTCGAATCCGCCCCGTCCATGCCGCCGGAGCAAACCGCGAAAGCCCGCCCGTTCCACGCCAAAACCGCCCCGAAAACCAAAGCCGCCGTTTTTGATGTTTTTGTCATTCCGTCCCCTGTCGTTTAATGGTGATCCGTTTCAGCACGTCCTGTTGGCGCGCCTGACTCAGTTTGTCGAATTCCGGATTGTCGACCGTGAAATTCAGCACTTTGTCCTCGTCCTTTTCCTGAAAGATTTTTAGTCCCGTTTGGTGAATTTTTTGTTTAGGCGCGTCCTCTTTTTTCAAATCCGCCTGTTCTTCCGGCTCCGCCGCCGCGTTTTTTTCCGGCGCGGCGAAAGCCTGCCGTTCGGCAACCGCGCGCCGGCGGACGGCGGGCTGTTTCGGCTGATACGCGACGTATCCCCTCCGACGGCTGAGCGCGCGCATGTCCGCCACCTGCGCCGACGCGTCCGACCAAACCGCCGCCAAAACCCCAAAAAGCAAAAAAATCCGCATCAAATTCCCCCTTGAATGTCGGGCTGGACCTGCGGATTGTTTTTGATGTATTCCATCATTTCCCGCGTTTGATATTCCGACGGCGCGTCCGCGTTTTCCGTCCGCGCCTCTTCCGCGCCGGCTTCGGGAACTTCGGATTCGGCGGGGGCGGGTTCGGGCGCCGTCTCGGCGGCGCGTTTCGGCAGAGAAGCGACCCGCCGTTTCGGCTGGTACGCGACGTATCCCCTCTGACGGCTGAGCGCGCGCACGTCCACCACCTGCGCGGCGGCGGGCGCCGTCAATCCCAGCAGAACCGGAACAAGGCAGATCGCTTTCATCGGCATATCCTTTCGTTGAGAAATTCTAGCATTGAAACAAACCGCCGCAAACCCCTTTTTTAAACAAACGGCGCAAAGAATTCTTAACCTTGCGTTTTTGTTATGGTAGAATACAGGCGGATTTTGAAACATCGGATTGTGCCATGATTGACAAGACTGCGATTTCACGCTTTTTCAAACAAATCTTCCGACGGGCGAAGGAAACCGCCCCGTCCGTTCCGCAAAAGGCGAAAGCCCTGATCGACGGCGTGAAAAACAGCGAAAGGACGAAACGTCTGGTCGAATCGCTGAAATGGCGCAACCTGCGTCCCCGTCTGGTCGAGGCGCGCGACATCGTCGCCGCGTTCACGCGCGAACAGCCAAAAACGGCGGCGTTCATGTACGTCTGCCTGTTCAGCGCGTTTTCCATCGGCTTTCTGGACAAGCCGTTCGCCCTGTCTCGTCTGGGGGGCGGCGGATTTTTTCACACGCTGGCGGCGTTCAACCCGTCAGGCTGGTGGTTTTTGATTCTGGCGGCGCTGTGGCTGTTTTACATGGCGGTCGCGGGGTTGTCCCTGACCACGGACGTTTTTGAACGCAATCTGGTCAAAGCCCGCCGCGTTCTGTTCGTATCCATGACGCTGGGGCTGTCGTCCGCCTTTACGCTGATCGCGAACATTCTGACGGGACGCTACACGCCCGAATTTTTGGAAACGATGCATCTGTACGGCTTTTCCGCCCTGCGTTTCAACGTCGTTGAAACGTCGTTCCCCGATTTCGGCGTCCAAAGCCTGTGGGCGGTCGCCGCCGCCGCGGCGTCCTTTTTGCCGAAATTCGCCAAGGCGTTCCTCGCCGCCGCCGCCGTCATGACGGTCGCCGTCGTTTTCGCCGCGAAATGCTTTATCAGCGACGCCGTCACGGGCGCGTACATCGGCGTGATCGCCTATTACGCCGCCACGTGGATCAAATCCGAAAACCGCGAAAACACGCCGCTGATTTCGCTGTGATCACTCCGCCAGAATCTTCGTCAAAGCCGCGCGGTTCATTTTAATCAGTTCGTATTCCTCGGGCGAAACGGGGGCGGTCGTCGACGTCGCCGCGCGCACCGACCGCGTTTGCGCCACATACTGTTCGCGCAGACGGGCTTTTTCCTCTTTACCGATCGTTTCGTTCGAATCCAGCTGGCGGATTTGCAGTTCCAAATGGTTCAGCAGGCTGGTCTGCTTGTTTTCCTGCGCCATGACGGACAGAGTGACGCGGAATTTGCGTTCCAGCAGGAAAAACCTGTCCGCCGCCCAGCCGTGTTCGTCCATCCAGCGCACGACTTCGACCGGATAGTCCGCGTTTTTCGACACGCCCAGATAAGCGACGGCTTTGTATTGATTGCCGTCCGTTTTCAGCCAGCGGGAATACTTGCGCCAATCGGCGACGAACCGCCGCAGTTCGGGAAACCGGACGGGCGCGGCGGCGCGCAGGTCGCGCATCGGCATTTGCGACGCCTCGGGCGGCGGGGCTTTGCGGTCGGCGTAGTTGGGTTCGGAGGAAAACTGCAGGCTGGGCGTTCCCGACCCCGAATATTTCGCGGCATCGGCGACCGACGGCAGCAGCGCCGCCGCCAAGCATAAAGCGCAAACACGTCCCGACACGTTCGTCATTTGTCTTTTCCTGTTTTTATTTTCATGAATTTCCGGTATTATATGACTTTAACGCAAAAAGTCCACAGTCAACAAGCGAAGAAAAATGCGGCGGATTTGTTTTTTGGCGGACACGACCGGCATCGCGCAGGCGTCGCTGTCGCGCCTGCGAAAGCTTTACGGCGACGTCCCGCGCGCCAAAGCCGACGTTTTCGTCGTTTTGGGCGGCGACGGTTTTATGTTGCAAACCCTGCACAAACACATCGGCAAAGGCGTTCCCTTTTACGGCATGAACCGCGGCAGCATCGGTTTTCTGATGAACTCCTACCGCGAAGAAGGGCTGATCGAACGGCTGGAAAGCGCCGACAGCGCGACTTTGCGCCCGCTGGTGATGAACGCCTGGTCCGTCAAAGGGCGGCACAAGCGCGCTCTGGCGTTCAACGAAGTGTCGCTGTTGCGTCAAAGCCGGCAGGCGGCTGACATCTCGATCAGCATCGACGGCGCGCGAAAACTGCCGAATCTGATTTGCGACGGCGTTCTGGTGGCGACGCCCGCGGGCAGCACGGCGTACAACTTTTCCGTCCACGGTCCGATTCTGCCGATGACGTCGAACGTGCTGGCGCTGACGCCGATCAGCCCGTTCCGCCCCCGCAGGTGGCAGGGCGCGGTCATTCCCCGCCACGCGACGGTGACGTTCGACGTCATGCAGAACGACAAACGCCCCGTCAGCGCGGTCGCCGATTTCACCGAACTGCGCAACGTTTCGAAAGTCACCGTGGCGGAAGACCCCGACACGGGGCTGACTCTGCTGTTCGATCCCGAATACAATCTGGAAGACCGCGTTTTAAACGAACAATTCTGGGAATGAAAATTCCGGATTTTTTACCAGACGAAAGCGGGCATTACCGCCGCCACGTCGCACCCGTACCGCCGCATCAGCGACTGGACGCGGTCGGGGGCGGGCTGCTGTCCGCGGGAAACGCCCAGTTCTTTGGCGTGGACGCCGCCGGCGACGAAAAGGGCGTCCAGCCCCGCCAGATTGGCACCGTAAATATCGGTCTGAACGGTGTCGCCGACGACGGCGACGCGGGATTTTTCGGCGTTCAACCCTTCGACGCAATAGTCGAAAACGGCGGGATCGGGCTTGCCGCGCCAGAAAACGGACCCGCCCATTTTCTGATACTGCGCCGCCAGCGCGCCCGCCGCCATTTGCAGAACGCCGTCCTTTAAAACAAACGAATCGGGGCAGGCGCAGATCATGGGCAGACGGCGGGAAAGACACGCTTTAAAGAAAGGATCGTACTTGCCCAGCGTGTCGCGCGGTCCCGGCGTGCCGGTGATCAGAACGAAATCGGCTTCGTCGATGTCGGGAACGGGGACGCACCCCAAATCGGAAAAGGTCGTCCAGAGCTCGTCGGGTCCCAGATGAAAACAGCGGTCGCCCAGATTGGCGAAAAAAGGATCGACGCGGCGGTTCATTTCGTTCCAGATCAGTTCGCCCGCCGTCAGGACGCCGCGGTAAAGGTAGCGTTTCACGCCCATGCGTTCCAGCGTTTTGACCATGTCCGCGCTGCGGACGGGGGAATTCGACAGAAAGACGACCCGTTTGCCGGCGTCGTTCAGCTGGCTGAGCGCGTTGAACACGCCGAAACAAAGCCGCCGTTCTTCGTACACGACGCCCCACAAATCGACGATAAAGGCGTCGTACGACGGCGCGGCGGCGCGCAAACCTGCGATATAGGGGATTTCTTCGGTCAAAGGGGGACACTCCGTTAAACAGCGACGAAACCAGAATACACCGCGGCGTCCCGTTTTGTCAAAGGTTGCCTTCGGCTTTCGGGGGACAGGGCAGGTCGGGCAGACGTTCCAGCCGCGTCATTTCGGACAAAAGGCGGTGCGTGCCGAAATCCTGAACGATGCGGTCGCCGACGCCGTTTTCATAGGAATACATCGACACCTCGTAACGCGGGGATCCGTCGGACGGGGATTTCAGGGCGAACGCGTCGAAAAAAGCCGTGTCGAAACGCCAGACGCGGACGTTTTTCAGCAGATCCGCGCCGCTTTCAAGCTTTTCGGAACAAAAGCCGGCGGCGGGAGAAACCGCGGCGTGAACGGAATAAAGCGATTCGGGGCGCGTGCCGTCGTACACATAGGACGAAACGCTTTTTTCGCCCGATTTCGCCGCCGACAGCAGACGCATCGTCTGCTGAACCGGAAAAACGACGCTTTTGGGCAGAACGGCGGCGGATTTGACGGGAAAGTCCAGACGCAGGCTTTTTTTGCCGCCGCGGCAGACCGCCTCGCCCTGCAAATCCTTGCGGTCGACGCCCTTTTCCCGCACGTGGACGGCGAAGTCGAACAAACAGCCGTCCGCGCTTTCCCGCGTGACCTGCCGCCAGTTCGTCGTGTCCGCCCCCGTCGATTCATAGCCGACGTCCAGCGAAAAAACGGATTCCGTTTCCCAGACGCCGCAAACCTTTTGCACGCGGTAGGACATTTTCCCTTTGGCGTTGACGACGCCCGCCGCCCCGCCCGCCGTCGAATACAGCGATATGTCGTAAATCGCGCGGTGGGACAGCGGATCCGCCCCCGCCCGCGGGGGAAAAGCGGTCAAAACAAGCAATCCTGTCAGAAACGGCGTTTTAATCACGGAAAAATCCTTTCGTCGCGGGGCATCATAGCCGAAAAAATCGCGCGACGCCAGCGCATTAAAACGCTTTTTCTTGTCTTTTGGGCAAAGCGGTTATATCCTTGACGCAAAGGAACTGCTGGTTTGAAAACGCCATGATCACTCTGGAAAACGTCACGCGAAAATTCGGGTCTTTCACCGCCGTCGACAATCTGTCCCTGAACGTGCCGAAAGGGCAGGTGCTGGGATTTTTGGGACCGAACGGCGCGGGGAAAACGACGACCATGCGCATGATTTCGGGATTCCTGCTGCCCAGTTCGGGGAAAATCACCGTCTGCGGGTTCGACGTCGCCGAAAACCCCGTCGACGTCAAACGCCACATCGGCTACATGCCCGAAGTCGCGTCGTCCTACAACGACATGACCGTCCTGTCCTTTTTGAACTTCATCGCCGAGGCGCGCGGTCTGTTCGAATCCGCCAAGGAAAAAGCCGTCGAAAAGGTCGTTTCCGACATCGCGCTGGCAAACGTCCTCTACCAGCCGATCGAAACGCTGTCAAAGGGCTACAAACGCCGCGTCGGACTGGCGCAGGCGTTGATTCACGACCCCGCCGTCCTGATTCTGGACGAACCGACCGAAGGGCTGGACCCCAACCAAAAACGCGAAATCCGCACGCTGATCCGCCGTCTGCGGCGGGATAAGGCGATCATCGTTTCCACCCACGTTCTGGAAGAGGTCGAAGCCATCTGTTCGCGCGCCGTCATCATCGACAAGGGGAAAATCGTTCTGGACGGCACGCCGCAGGCGTTGATCAGCCTGTCGGAAACGCACCAGACGCTGCGGATTTTGATTCCGTCCTACCAGCGCGAACGGGCGGAAACGGTCTTCGCCCAAATCGATCCCGTCGTCGTGACCGGCGTCGCGCCCGAAGACGGCGGCGCGTTCTGGTTCACCATGCACCCGAAGGAAAAGAAATCCGTCACCGCCGACGTGATCGAGGCTTTGCGCCGTCAGGACATTCAAATTCTGGACATGTACATCGACAAAGGTCGGCTGGAAGAGGTGTTCTACGCCTTCACATCGCCCGACCGCGAACTGAAAGACACGCCATGAAACCCGTATTTGTTTTGGCGAAACGCGAATTCGCAGGCTATTTCACGACGCCCGTCGCGTGGATTTTTTTGATGATTTTCGTCGCGCTGGCGGGAATGCTGACGTTTTACGCCGGCGGTTTCTTCACCCGCGGACAAGCCGACCTGCAATCGTTTTTCGTGTTCCACCCGTGGCTGTACGTTTTTCTGATTCCCGCCGTATCCATGCGCATGTGGGCGGAGGAACGCCGCAGCGGCACGATCGAACTGCTGATGACCCTGCCCGTTTCGACGGCGGATCTGGTGCTGGGCAAGTTTCTGGCGGCGTGGGCGTTCGTCGGCGCCGCGCTGTTTCTGACCGTCCCGATGTGGCTGACCGTCAACTATCTGGGCAATCCCGACAACGGCGTCATTTTTATGAGCTACCTCGCCAGCTTTCTGATCGCGGGAACGTTTCTGTCGGTCGGATCGTGCGTATCCGCCTGCACGAAAAGCCAGATCGTCGCATTCGTTTCCACCATGATGGCGTGCGTGCTGCTAACGTTCGTCGGTTCGGACGCGCTGATCGATTCGTTTTCGGGCGTCGCGACCGAAAAAATGATGAAGCTGTTTCAGTCGCTGGGTTTCCTGATCCACTACGTTTCCCTGACGCGCGGCGTTCTGGACGTGCGCGACCTGTTGTTCTTCGCTTCGTTTTCAAGCGTGTTCCTGTTCGCGACGGTAATCGTGCTTGATCGCAAAAAGGCGGTGTAGCCATGAAAAAACTGACCGATTTCGACAGAAACACTTTGGGCGTCGCGGGACTGGTCTGCGCCGTCGTCCTGTTTTTCAGCGTCAACGTCGTCGCGGCGTTTTTGATGAAAAACTACCGGCTGGATCTGACGCAGGCGCATCTGTATTCCCTGTCCGAAGGATCGGTCCGCGCCGTTTCCGACATCAGGGAACCCGTCACGATCCGGTTCTATCTGTCGGGCAAGCTGGCGAAGGCGTCGCAGCTGCACGCGACCTACGCCGTGCGCGTCATCGAACTGCTGGAACAGTACGTTTCCGCCTCCGACGGCAAAATCAGGCTGGAAGTCATCGACCCCGAACCGTTTTCCAAAAAAGAGGACGAAGCCCTGAGCTACGGACTGAAAGGCATTCCCGTCGGCGATTCGCAGGAATACGTCTACATCGGGCTGACGATTTCCAATTCGTCCGACAGACGCCGCACCATCGCGATGCTGGATCCGTCGCGCGAACGGTTTTTGGAATACGACATTACGAAATACCTGACCGACCTGACGCGTTCCAAACGCCCGACCGTCGGCATCATCAGCACTCTGCCCATCGACGGACAGGGCGAACCGCAGCTGATCTATCCGAAATACTATCCCCGCTGGGCGGTCATGGACGTCGTGCGCGACATTTTCGACGTGCGGTTCATTTCGCGCCAGACGCTGGACATTCCGAACGACATCGACGTTTTGCTGCTGGTGAACCCCAAGCATTTCAGCGACGAAACGCTGTACGCGATCGACCAGCACGTCATGCGCGGCGGCAATCTGATCGTCCTGGTCGACCCGTTTTCGCAGATCGAAGCCGATCTGGGTGACACGCCCTACACCGTCCGCCCCGATCTGGACAGGCTGTTCAACGCGTGGGGGGTGTCGTTCGACCCGTCGCGGTTCGTCGCCGACACGACGCTGGCGCGCGTCATCGGACACGCGCGGGACGGCAAGAACATTCAGACGAAATACCCGCCGTGGCTGTCTTTGAACGCCGACTACCTCAGCCCCGAAGACCCCGTCACGGGGGCGGTCAGTTCGGTCAATCTGGCTTACGCGGGATCGTTCGACGTCTTTAAAAAGGTCGACGGGCTGACCGTCACGCCGCTGATGTATTCGTCCAAGGATTCCGAACTGATGGAAAACATCGACGGTCTGGATCCCGATCCCGCCGCCATGCTGCGCGATTTCAAACCCGGCGGCAAAAATCTGATTTTGGGACTGCGCGTCAAAGGGACGCCCGCTTCGTCGTTCGACAAGGCGCCCGAACGCAATTTTCTGAAACAGCGTCCCGAAGCCCACCTGCCCAAAGCCGTCCGCCCCGTGAACATTATTCTGATCGCCGACAGCGACCTGCTGGCGGACGGAATGTGGGTCGAAAAATCGGGCGCGCTGGGCGTGCGCCAGCTTTATCCGTTCGCGGGAAACGCGGATTTGATCGTGAACGCTTTGGACAACCTCAGCGGCGCGGCGTCCTTGATCGACTTGCGGTCGAAAGCCGAATGGCGACGCCCGTTCACCGTCATCGAAAATCTGGCGCTGAAAGCCGAAAAGTTGTACCGCGAACAGGAAACGCGGCTGTATTACGAATTGCAGGCGACGCGGGAAAGACTGCGCGAACTGACCAAACGCGCGTCGGGCGAAGGCAGGGATCTGCTGTCCCGCGAAGACAAAGAGGAATTGAAATCCCTGCAAAAACGCCAGCTGGAACTGCGTTCCGCCTTGCGCAACGTCCAAAACGTTCTGGTCAGGGACGTCGCCGGTTTGCAGTCCGACATCGTCCTGATCAACGTGCTGTTCGTTCCCGCCCTGCTGATCGTCGTCGCTCTGTTCGTCGCCAGACGCCGCCGCGCCGGACGCCGCCGGTCGCGTTAAGGAATAAGGAGTCCCGCCATGCACCCGCGTTCTTTTGTCAAGCTGTCGATCGCCGCCGCGGTCATGTTCCTGTTCGCCGCGTGCGTCTGGGTGACGACGCCCGAATATTCGGCGGGATCGTTTTCGGGCGAACCGCTTCTGCCCGATTTGATGAACAGAATCAACGACGTCGAGGTCGTTTCCATCGAACACGGCGGCGAAACGATGACGTTCATGCGCGACGACGGCGCCGGCTGGGTGATGACGGAAGCCGACAACTATCCCGCGGACAGGGACAGAATCCGCAACGTTTTGATCGGACTGGCGGGACTGGAAAAAATCGAACCCAAAACCGCCCTGCCCGACTTTTATCCCGATCTGCGGGTTGAAGACAGTTCGACGAAGGGCGCGCGGTCCTATCTGGTGACTTTGCTGGATTCGAACGGCGCGCAAATCGCCGGCGTGCTGATGGGCAAGCGGTCGGGCGACGATTTCGGAAACCTGTACGGATATTTCGCGCGCTTTCCCGACGACGCGCAATCGTGGCTGGTGCGCGGCAACGTCGACGTGACGGGAGGTTTGTCCGATTGGCTGAACACGCGTCTGCTTCCGTTGGAAAAGCGGAAAATCGCGTCTTACACGATCATCGATTCGACCAAAACGCGCGAAGCCGTGTACCGCCGTTCGACGCGCGACGGCGATCTGAACATCGCCTACCTGTCGGACGGCTACGTCGTGACGGGTCCGGAGTTCGTTCAGAACGTCGAAAAGATCCTGCGTTCGTTCGATTTTGAAAAATCCGTCGCCCGCACGCCGGAATGGAACGAAATCCGACCCGCCGCCTACGCCGTCGTCGAAACGTTCGACCGGCTGACGGCTTATCTGTTCATTTATTTAAAGGATTCCGTCCCTTATGTCGCCGTGACGTTCGACGCCCAGCCGAACGCGTCCGCCGCCGTCAAAGCCGAAGCGCAAAAACTGGACGCGCTTCACGCCCCGTGGCTGTACCGCATGCCGAACGAAAAGGTGACGGATCTGTTGCCGTTTTTGAAAAAGCCGAACGAAAAGCCCGCAGCCGCCGCGAAAACGAAAAAAGCGAAAAAGCGCAAATAAATCAAACGATCCAGACCGTCGCCGCCGTTTGTTCGTCCAATTCGACGCGGCGCGCGCCGACGGTCGCCGCATACCCCCCGCCGTCGGGGCGGCGGGTCACGTTTTCCAGCGCGTCCCCCCGTCCGATTCCCAAAGCGTTCAAGGTTTCGACCGTTTTTTCATCGCCCGTCAGACGGCACACGCGCCCCCCGTCCGCGACGCCGACGGTCAGCGGCGCGGGCAGTTTTCCCGCCTGATTCAATTCCTGAAACAGATCTTTCGTCCAATCCTTGCGGTCGGCTTGCGCGTCTTGCAGGAAATGCACCAGATTGAAAAAGCGGTTCGCCGCCGAACCGTCCAGATGATGTTCGATCAAACAGGCGATCTCTTCGGATTTTTCGGCGTCGACCCCCAGTAAATCGCGGAAAAAAGCCGTCAGCCGCTCGTGCTTCATATACACGCGCCAGCCGATTTCGCGTCCCTTCGGCGTCAGGCGGATCGCGCCGTAAGATTCGTGCAGAACCAGCCCCTGTTCCGCCATTTTTTTAACGACGGTGGCGATGGTGCCTTTTGTCAGCTTTAAATTTTCAGCCAAAGCTGTTACAGTCTGTTTGCCGCCGGTGGTTTCCAGATGAAACAGGGCTTCCAGATAATCTTCCAACCGCGAAGTGACGACCATGACGTTGTATCCTTTTTGTTTGAAGCATACCCGAAACGGTCGCGGAAAGCAACAAATCCGCCGGTGAAAAAGTTTGAACAACGAAAGGTTTTATGATGAAAAACTTTGACGGGCGCGTTTTTCCGTGGAACGCGGACGGTCTGACGGGACTGGAAATCAGCCCCGAATCGGACAAAGCCGGAAGACTGGTCGTTTTACTGCACGGCTACGGCGGCGACGCGCTGTCGAACATGACGTTCGCCTGCGCGATCGCTGAATCGGCTCCCGGCGCCGCCGTCTGCGTCATCGACGGAACAGCCCCCGTCCCGAACGAAAACAACCCGCAAAAACGCCAGTGGTGGAACTTGGACGACGACGCGTTCGACGGCGCGTGGTGTTCGTTCATGCCCGACCTCGCTCCGAAAAACGCCCGCGACACGATGCGGCGCGCGGCGGTCGAAGCGAACGAAACGGCCGGGAAGATCAACCGTTTTGTCATCAACCGGCTGGACAGGGACGGACTGACCCCGCGCGACTGCGTCCTGATCGGCATTTCGCAGGGCGGCATGACCGCGTTCGAATGCGTTTTGTTCCGCCCCGAACTGACGCGGGCGGGCGATGCCTTGGGCGGGCTGGTGTCGATCGGATCGGGAATTTTGCGCCCCGACAGACTGCGCGAAAGAACGACGCCCTTTCCTCCGGTTCCCGTTTTGCTGGCGCGCGGCGAATTTGACGAAATATTCCCGAAAACCGTCGATCTGTTTTCCCGTTCCCTGCTGACCGAACTGGGGACGACCGCCGGAATCGTCGAACGCCCGTCGGGGCATTACGGGCTGGAACACGCGGTTTGCGGCGACGTTTGCGCTTTTATCGGCGATCCCCGCTCTTTTTTGCAAAAAAAATCAAACCTTACTTGACTCTGACTTTTAAACAGGTTATAGGAAGTTACTCGATTTTGATTAAGGAACGGAGTTGTCCATGAAACGTACATATCAGCCCAGTAAAATTGTCCGGACTCGCCGTCATGGGTTTCGTACCCGCATGGCAACGGTCGGAGGACGCAAGGTTTTGAACAATCGCCGCCGCAAGGGGCGCAAGCGTTTAGCCGTGTAATCGGTCCCGCAGGGATATGCGGGTATGCCGAAGTTGATACTGATTAAAAAAAGACCGGATTTCCTTCATGTCAACCGCAACGGGTTGAAAGTCGTGAAGTCCGGTCTTATTTTACAAGCCGCGCCGACCAGACGCGTCTTTGATCCCCCCGTCTTCCGAATCGGATACACGGCGACGAAAAAAATCGGAAACGCCGTTTGCCGCAACCGCGCGAAACGCCGTTTGCGCGCCGTTTGCCGCGCTTTGTTGCCGCGCGAAGCCGTCGCGGGATACGATTACGTCGTCATCGCGCGCTATTCGACCGCCGAACGCGAATACGACAAACTGTACAAAGACATGAAATACGCCTTGCGCGAAATCAGGGAGGAAATCAATGGCGACGCCGAAACAGCCGATTCAAACGAATCAGAACGCGCCGGCGGCTGAGTCCCGCCCGTCGTTGGCGGCGCGCGCGCTGATCGCGCCGGTGCGCTTCTACCGCAAATTCATATCGCCGCTGAAACCGGCGTGTTGCCGTTTCACGCCGACGTGTTCCGCCTACGCGCTGGAAGCGTTGCGCGTTCACGGCGCGGTCAAGGGAAGCTGGCTGGCGGTCAAACGGATTTTGCGCTGTCAGCCGTGGGGCGGATCGGGATACGACCCCGTCCCGCCGAAATCGCAAACTTCCGCCTTTTCGCCGTTCAAACGGCGGCGCACGCTGTACGCCGTCGCGTTCGGCGCGTTCGCGGCGGCGGCGTTCTTTTGCGTGATGTCCGCGGTCGTGCCCGATTCCCGCGAAACGGCGCGGGCGGCCGATACGGCGCAAACGGCGCGCGAAACCGTTTCCCCGAAAGAAAACGCGCCGACGCGCTTTTTAATCTGGCTTATCAGATTTTATCAGGATAATATGTCGGGTCTTCTTCCCGGAAAATGCCGTTTCACGCCGACGTGTTCCGCCTATGGAATCCAAGCGTTAAAGCGTTTCGGCGCGATCAGGGGAAGCTGGCTGACGATCAAACGCGTTCTGCGGTGCAATCCGTGGGGCGGCAAAGGGTACGACCCCGTCCCCGAAAAATGAAACAGGTGAACCGATGGAAAACAACAATTTGGAAAAACGCAATTTGATTTTGGCTGTCGTCTTTTCGGCGGTGCTGCTGTTCCTGTTCGACGCGATGTTCCCGTCCGATGCGAGAAACGCCAAAGTCGCCCCGCAGCCGGTCGTTCCCGCGACCGCGAACACGGCTCCGGCGACGGCGCCCGCCCCCGCGAAAGACGCAACCGCCGTCGCGACCGCGCCCGTTTCCGTCGAATCCGCCGCCGAAGAAAACCGCCGCGTCGCGATCAACGCGCCGTCCGTTCACGGATCCCTGCGTTTGAAAGGCGCGCGGTTCGACAACCTGATGCTGACGAAATACCGCGAAACGCTGGACGAAAACAGCCCGCACATTTCGCTTTTGTCGCCCGTCGGCACGGCGTATCCTTTCTTTGCCGAATTCGGCTGGGTGTCGACCGACGGTCTGGCTTTGCCGAACGCGGAAACCCCGTGGCGGACGGACGGCGCGGAGCTGACCGCCGAACAGCCGCTGACCCTGACGTGGGACAACGGGGCGGGTTTGCGCTTTATCCGTCAAATTTCCGTCGACGCGGACTATATGTTCACCGTGTCCGACCGCATTGAAAACTACGGCGCGAAAGCCGTCACGCTGTTCAACTACGGTCTGATCGGCAGAACGAACGTCCCCGAATCCCAGCGCGGCGCCGTGCTGGAAGGCATGGTCGGCTATCTGGACGGATCGTTAAAGGAATTCGCCTATCCCAAGATGGACAAAGAGGGACAGGCGTCGTTCAAAACGACCGGCGGCTGGGCAGGCATTACGGACAAATACTGGATGGCGGTTCTGGCGTTCGACCAAAGCGCGCCGAACGTCACCGTCAAATTCAGCGAACAGGACACGATGGCGGGCAAGCATTATCAGGCGGACTATCTGATGCCCCCGACCGTCGTCGAAGCCGGACAAGCCGTCCAGACGACGAACCGCCTGTTCGCCGGCGCAAAAGAACTGCGCCTGATCGATTCCTATGAAAAGGATATGGGAATCAAGCGGTTCGACCTGACCGTC
>ERZ808286.876-NODE-876-length-17156-cov-8.771475_pt1 | contig 17156 bp, 16 predicted proteins | sample MGYA00521276_ERZ808286 | MGnify/ENA primary metagenome ERZ808286 (study PRJEB31516, sample SAMN03275607) | gut metagenome | biome: mammalia-associated habitat; material: feces | host: Papio cynocephalus | place: Kenya | collected 2012-08-01 ... | reverse complement strand
ATGGGTGATACGGCTTAAGACTCTCTAATACTCATGCCGTGAATGAGAATAGAGATGAAGACAATACGCCAATAAGGCCCGCGTCTTCTGCGGTAACGGAGTCTCACTCTCCGTAGTCCTTCGCCAATGTTATTAGAGGTTTAAGTTCGCATCACTGTCTCTACCCATTAAGACTGTTTAAACACGAACCGTAGAGTGTCAGACTAGGACGACATCCAACAGTACCTATATATTCTCTAATAACGTAGTGCATAGAGCACTTAGGCTAATCAACAAGGGCATGAGTCGTTTTACTTCTCATACCCCGGCGCTTGCACCGTGGGTTGTTGATTTAAGTTATCGTATACACCGAACTTTGTAATGAGTGCGAGTGCGCTAATAATTACAAATATTATTACTAAATTCTTTATACGTTTTTTTGTTTTTCGTCTCATGAAAATATTATAACACACTTTATTTTTTTCTTTCTTTTATATATTTTTTTTCATTTTTTTCTCAAATTTCGCAATTTGTTCACGTTTTGTGCTATAATAAGATTGTGCAAAGAAGACCCCCTTAATTATTACGAGAAAAAAATCTGAGAAAGCCCACTGCTTCAGCTGTGGGATGAATCAGAGATTAATAGATATATAACCCAATATCCACATATCGATGGTATAATATATGTATCTGAGGTCGGGCATGGCCTCATGTCGGAGAACTTGTAAGACTAGCTTGCTAGCAGGGTTCGTTAATACGGCAAGAATCCCACAGGCTTTAGCCGTGGGAGTATGTCAACTTTTTTGCATTCTCTCAACAACAGCTGGAGGCGAAACTTACATTTTGTTTTTTTCGCCTCTGGCATCTTTGGAGGTTTTTTTGAAGAAGCTTTCTATTATCCTTTTTACCGTATTATTTATTTGTTTTAGTGTAGGAGCGTCTTCTAGAGTTTCTGTGGGCGTCTCGTGCCTTTCTATCGGGTCGCAAAACGCTTTAGCTGGCGAAAACGAAGGCGTAAAACGCATGTCGTCAATCGCCCCAGCACTTGTTCTCGAAGGCGAAGTTATACCAATCGAGCAATTCTCTGTTTTTATGAGAGCGTCTTGTGCTCCTTTTAAGCCTACAATTAAAGCGTCTAACGTCCCACTTCCTTTTGATAAAAATACTCTCGACTACTCTACTCTTACTGCGCTCTTTCAAGTTGGTCTTGGGTGGCAGTTACCGCTTTCTTATTGGACACGTCTAGATTTTCCTCTTGAAATTTCTGTAGGTGCTCTCGGAACACTCGGATTAATGAGCTACTCTTCTCTAACGCCTGACTACAACTATAGCGCCACATCTACTAGTTTCGGTGCCGGATTATTTGAGACGTTTTCTTATTATTTCAGCTCTTTCGGCGTAAGTTTAACTGCAACACAAAACTTCTCGTTTTCTGATACTACCAAACTCTCAATGCAGTATACGTCACAGGATAAACACGAAACGAGCGTCTCAGGTGGAACGCCCGTAATCTGTACGTGGGATGTTTCGTTAGCATTTTCATACCGTTTCGGGCGGTGAAAACGTTCTCTGCCACTTGGCAACTCAAAGGGAGGTAATACCTCCCCTTTTTTTTAGCGATTTTTTGGAGGTGCATTATGGCAGTTAACAAAGTTAAACTTTTCATTGAGAACAAAATTTTAGACATGATTGCAGACGACGACGTCAGAATTTGGAGAAAGCCTTGGCTCTTCTCAGACAGGGATCGATCTTACAATGGCGATCTTTACCTTGGCGTAAATAGCGTTGTTACAGCACTAGCACGTTTGTATTATGGGCTAGAGTCGCATGTTTGGCTAACAAATACAAAAATCGAGGCGCTAAACGGCAGAATTTGGGACGACAAGAAAAAGAGAATGGTCAAAGTCGCAAATTCTGAGACGTTCTACCACGTCAAGAAAGGTTCTAAAGGCATTCCAATTTGCTATTGGGGACAGAAAGAACTTAAGGACGAAAACGGCGAGTATATTCTTGATGAAGAGGGCGAAATTAAAACTCTCCCCTTCTTAATGTACTACACTGTATTCAACGCAAGTTCTGTTGAAGGCTTAGAAAACGTTGTCGATAAGATGGAAAACGCTGTAAAACGCATCGATGACAATGACAAACTCTCTGCACTCGAATTTGAGAAGAAGATTCTTTCTCTTTACAAAGACGCCCCCGAAGTTGTACACAACAGCGACGAGGCTTCTTATAACAGAAATTTCGACAAGGTTTGTTTGCCACCGGTTTCGACTTTTGAAAGCAGAAACGCATATATTGCAACTTTGGTCCACGAACTAGGACATTCGACAGGCGTAAAGAAACGTCTCAACAGAGCGTATTACAGATTCCACAAATACGAAGTCGATGAAATCGACACAGCAAAAGAGGAACTCGTTGCAGAGTTCACTTCCGCTTTCGTTCTTGCGCATTACGGCATTAATGAGACAGTCGATAACAGTGCCGCATACATTAAAGATTGGAACGAGGTGTTAAAAGACCACCCTGGTATGCTGTTCGATGCTATCAGTGCCGCCGACAAAGCGACAGCGCTAATTCTCGGCAGAAGCAAAGAAAAAGAGAAAAAAGAAACCGCAGTCGTATAACTCCTCCTTTTGGGGGAGTTTTGTCTCTAAGGCGACTAAAAAAGGCGACACGGAGACAAAAAATAACGCTTTTATTTGCATGTTTGTTCGTTTTCTGCTATAATTGAAGAAAAAAAGAGGAGGTTAACTGTGCTCTATAATCCTTACGACTACCAAGAAAAGGCCATCAATTTTATTACTGAACACAAGAACGCCGTGCTCTTTTTAGATATGGGACTCGGCAAAAGTAGTATCTCGCTTACTGCATTTACGCAGCTTAAAGCTCAGGGCGATGCTAAAAAATTGCTGATTGTCGCACCCAAACGTGTCGCCGAAATTACGTGGCCGGACGAGATTGAAAAGTGGGATCATACTTGTAATCTCTCCTACTCGCTTATTGTCGGTACGCCTAAACAGCGTGAAAAAGCTGTTAAAGAAGATGCCGACGTCTATATAATCGGACGTGATAGTCTCTCCTGGCTCGCAGAAACAAACCTCTGCCCTAAATGCGACATGCTTATTGTTGACGAGTTGCAGTCTTTTAAAACTCATAACAGCGCCCGCACGGAGGCGCTTGTTAAAATTCGTGAAAATTTTAATCGCGTCGTAGGGCTATCGGGAACGCCTGCTCCTAACGGCTGGCTAGACTTGTGGGCACAGTACCTTGTCATCGACAAGGGTGCGGCTCTCGGGACGTCTTATTGGGCTTTCAGAAATAAGCACTTCGTCCCAAATGTCAAAATAACCGTTAGGGGCAAAGAACGTGTTCTCTCCTACCGCATTAAGAGCGGACACGAGGAGGAAATCGAAAAGGCTGTTCACCCTCTCACGCTTTCCATGAAGGCTATCGACAACCTGCCACTACCGGGTATTACTTACCAATCGGTCTACGCTGTAATGGATGAAAAAGAAACCATGCAGTATAACGAATTTGCATCGAACTTCGAGGGCTACGTTGGAAACGAGAAACTTAAAGTGCCAACGGACGAAGCTCTTGTCGGTAAACTTGTTCAACTCGCAAACGGCATTGCTTATAATAGCGACGGAAACGCTGTCGTGTTTCACGACCACAAACTTGAAGCACTATCGGATTTAATCGAATCTGCTAATGGGCAACCCTTACTTGTCGCCTATTGGTTTAAAAGTGACAGAGATAGAATATCGCGTTATTTGAAAGAAAAGAACGTAAGTTTCGCTGATATCGATAGTACCGAAAGCGTTGAAAAATGGAACAGTGGACGCCTGCAAGTTGCACTAATACATCCACAGAAAGCGGGACACGGTCTCAATCTGCAAAAAGGTGGTGCAACCCTTGTGTGGTATACGCTACCATGGAACTTGGAGTTCTATGAGCAGACTAACGCACGCTTGTACCGTAACGGACAGACGAAACACGTTAATATCGTCCACATTATAACTAAAAATACTATCGATGGTGCTATTTATGGCACGCTTAAGAGAAAAAAGAAGAATCAAGACAAGCTCTTCGAGGCAACTAAAACTCTTTCTGAAGACAATCATGTAGAGACATATGTCCCTGATCCTTTAGACGCTTTTGTTGATAACTTGTCACTAGAAGATATCTTTTCAACGTTTTGCGAATACATATACGTTGAGGCTACAGATAAAACAATACTACCGCCACCGATAAAATTCCAAAATATAACGTGGCAAAGCGATAGTTGGGCGTCTTAACTAGAAGAGGAGGTAACACCTCCCCTTTTTTTTAGCGAAATTCAAGGAGGCTCATCTATGCCACATGCTTTATTATCACCATCATCTTCTAATATATGGCTTAATTGTGCTCCATCAGCTCTGATGATGAGCTTGATGCCTGAAGAAGAGACGGTATTTACTGAAGAAGGTACTCTCGCTCATGCTCTAGCTGAGTACAAAGTTCGAAAGTTTATCCTCGGCGATGACACTATTGTAGACCCTCGAATTGAAAAGAAAGATTCCGTAACTGATGAAATGGAAAAGTGCACTAATATGTATACAGAATATGCACTAAAAATTGTTAATGATTACGAAAAAGATGGATTCTTTCCCGAAATTCTTACCGAAACTACTCTTGATCTGTCATCTTTCATTCCCGACGGCTCCGGTACAGCCGATTTGATCATAATTGCCGGCAATACTATTAGAGTCATCGACTTTAAGTACGGTGCATTCAAAGCTGTAAATGCAACTAGAAATTCGCAAATGATGATTTATGCACTCGGCGTACTCGAAAGATGTAAAGAATATGGCGACTTTGAAAACGTTGTCATGACAATCTTTCAGCCGAGAATGGAAAATATCTCATCTTTCGTTATGGAAAAAGCCGAACTCGAAGAATGGAAAGAAAACGTCTTAGAGCCTTGTGCTATCAAAGCAAGCGAAGGCGACGGCGAACTCGTTACAGGCTCTCACTGTGACTTCTGTGGAGCTCGTCTTATCTGTAAAGCTCAAAGATTAGATTTTATGAAACGATTGGAGGAACTAAAAACTATGGCTACTGAAATTGGAACAGTTAAAGACGCTGTTAAGAAAAACATGCTTTCGCCAGAAGAAATAGGCAAAGCACTTACGCTCGGCGAAGGCGTCCCCTATTGGCTTGAGCAGCTATCTAAATACGCTTTGACTATAGCTCTAGACGGTACAAAAATACCCGGCTACAAGCTTATTGAAAAACAGGGCTTTTCGCAAATTGGCGACGAAGCTGCTGAAGTAATTGCAAATCTCGGCTTCAATCCTTACGCAGATCCAAAATTCAAGAGTAAAGCTACCCTTGAAAAGGAGATGGGTAGCGTCTTTAAAGACGAGGTTTCAAAGTATCTAGTACCTGGCGAAAAAAAGCCGGCACTAGTAGCACTAGATAAGAAAGGCGAAGAAAAATCACCTGAATATTTTAAAAACTTGGAGGCTTAAAATGAAATTTAATACTGAAACTAAAACTTTTAGCGCTGTTGCTACAGCAGCGCTTTCCTATTCTCAGAAGGCTGCATTCTATATCACAACCGGTATGATTAGTATCGAAACCGGAGACAATGTCGTAACTCTCCGCACTACTAATAATAAGACAAACTTCCTCTGTACTGTCCCTGCTGATATCGTAGAGCCTGGTAGAGTCTTCGTCTCTACAGAAAAGCTCGCTGGTATTCTCTCTAATATCTCAGCTGAAAACGTTACTGTTGAAAACGTTAACAGTAAGCTTTATATCAAGCCCCTCGAAGGAAGAAAGACAAAAGTTAGCTTAGCTTGTAGAGAAACTGTCGATTTCCCTGCCGAGAAAGTTTGTGCTGACGACAAATACGTATCAGTACCGGGAGAAGCTATTGCTAATGCTTTGACTCACGTAATGTTCTTTACAGCAAAATCTGCTGTAGGTCCTAGAGCGACTTTCTCCGGCGTTAATGTTGAGCAGATATCTAAAGATGGAAAGGTCTATCTAACGTTTACAGCAACCGACGGCAGAGCTCTTGCTACAGAGACAGTTGAAATTGGCTCTGAAATTCCAGAATTAACAAAGGCGATTTTACCTTTGGAAGTTATCAACAAAATGCTTCCTCTCCTAAGACGTGAAGGTAGTAAAATCGCTTTCTATGACGGTTCTGTGTTCATTGAAAACGGAGTTCTTAAGGTTAACGGTCTTCTACTTAGTGGCAACTACCCTAATTGGAGACGTGTTCTTCCACAGATTGACGGCGTAGATGTTAAAGTTAACGGTGCAGAACTTGCTGAAACTCTCGGTTTAACTTCGGTTCTTGTCGAAGAAAAGTCTCGTAAGACAGCTTTAGAGTTCTTCGGTGACAAGATTGTTGTACACTCTTCATCTCCTGAACTCGGAGAGGCTGAACAGGAAATCGATGCACAATCAAGCTTAACTCAGGAATTTAAGGCAAATCTCTCTGAACAGCTTCTTAACCCCATCATCGCAACTCTTAAGAATACCGATATTAATATTAAGGTGTTCCCTGATACCGTTTTACCTCTCTTGTTTACAGCAGAGAGTATTCCTAATCTCACATACTGCATTATGCCAATGCAGAACTAACACTAGTGCTACCTTCGGGTGGCACTTTTTTTCTTTTTTTGCTATGTATCCGAAATTTTTAACGTTTGATGCTATAATTTACGTAAGGAGTTTTTTTATGAAATATGTACCTTACGTCATAAACCGTAAAAACGGCGACGAAAGACAGACAGATATTTATTCGGCACTTTTGGACGAAAGAACGATTTTCGTTAGTGGCGAGATTAACGACGATTTAGCTGATAGCGTTATTGCACAGCTTCTATTCTTGGAAGCATCAGATCCAAAAAAAGATATTATTATGTACATCAACAGTCCCGGTGGTAGCGTTACAGCAGGGCTCGCTATTTACGATACAATGCGCCACGTTAGAACAAAAGTTCATACCCTCTGTGTCGGACAGGCGTGTTCTATGGCTGCCGTTCTACTCGCCTCGGGTGACAAGAGGTCGCTTCTACCCTCATCTCGCGTCATGATTCATCAGCCTTCTGGAGGCGCCGAAGGTAAAGAAACTGATATCGTTATTTCTGCTCGCGAAATTACCCGTATGCGCTCTATGCTTTCAAATATTCTATCAAAGCATACCGGTAAAAGCGTAAAAACAATCGAAAACGATATAGAACGCGACAGATTCATGTCGGCTGAAGAGGCTCTTAAATATGGTATCGCCGATGATATCTTGCCATCGCCAAAAGAATTGAACAAAGGAGAAAAAAATTGAGAAATAATTACAGAAACAAAAAATCCAACTACGAGACAATCAAATGCGATTGTTGCGGTAGAACTATATACCCTGAAAAAGAAGAAGCGTATTTCTTTAAAGGCGCAAACGCATTCCTCTGTAATAACTGTAGCGAACAGTTCCTCTCTATCGATACTATAGACGAAGACGATGACGAAAAATTAAATAGCTTTTTCTTCCCAAAACCACAGGAAATTAAAGCGCATTTGGATAAATTCGTCGTCGGGCAGGAAAAAGCTAAGAAAACTCTCGCCGTCGCCGTCTACGAACACTTGAAACGTATTATCGGTGGAACAAATAATACAAAGTCCAACATTTTGCTCGTTGGACCTACAGGTAGTGGTAAAACGCTTTTAGCAAAAACCCTCGCCTCTTATTTGAACGTTCCCTTCGCTATCGCCGACGCTACAACCCTTACTCAGGCAGGCTATGTAGGCGACGACGTAGAAAATATCCTACTACGTCTCCTAATGGCTGCCGACTACGATGTCAAAAAAGCGGAACATGGTATCGTCTTTATTGATGAAATCGATAAAATTGCCAAAAAAGGTGCTGGTACTTCAATTACCCGTGACGTCTCGGGTGAAGGTGTTCAGCAGGCTCTTTTGAAAATTATCGAGGGTACTGTCTCCCGTGTCCCCCTAAACGGTGGACGTAAACACCCTTACGGTGAGACTGTCGAAATTGATACTACTAACATCCTCTTTATCTGTGGAGGTGCATTTCCTACACTAGGTAAGAAAGTCAAAAATCGTGTTAAGAAATCCTCTATGGGATTCTTCTCTACCCCCGATAATGAAGATGATGAGATACTGTTATATAATGAAGCAACTCCAGACGACTTTGTCTCTTATGGTCTCATTCCAGAGTTTGTAGGACGCCTCCCTGTTACTGCCTTCCTTTCCCCTATCGGTAAAGAGGAATATGTAAAAATCTTAACGGATGTCGATAACAGTATCATTAGTCAGTATGTTAGCTCTTTCGCCTACGAAAACGCTCAGCTCATTTTTGAAAATGACGCTATTAACGCTATCGCCGAAAAAGCTGAAACTCTCGGTGTAGGCGCTCGTGGACTACGTACTATTGTCGAAAACGTCTTAGAAGATGTTTCCTTCGCACTCCCTAGTATCGACGGCAAGAAAACAGTCGTTGTAACAAAGGATAATATCGTTAATTCGACATCGCCTAAAATTGTAAAAATCGAAATTGCTGTCTAAGTAGTTTCGTATTATATTTTTCAATATCTCTATATATTCAAAGGAGTTTTTTATGCCTAGAAACACTGAAGAAATTAAAAAGTACCTCGAACGCAGACTAACCGAAGCTAGAAAAGAAGAAGCAAAAGCTCGTGAAGAACACAACGACGCTCTCACTAACGAATGGTACGCTCGTGGTTGCGAACTAGTTCTTGCACTGAACTATATCGAAGAAAAGTAATTCCAATTTAAGAAAATTGCCCCCGTTCTTGGGGGCTTTTTCATTCCTCAGTTAGCGTGACAACAAACTTGCGCATACCAGTCTCGTCAGGTACGTCCGTTACTACAATTGCACCTTTGTATGGACAAGCGTTTTCGACTCGTGCTATCGCCTTCAAGTTTTCTACAAAGGCGTAGTTAATATCGTGCAAAGCCGTGTAATCGTCAAAACCCAACAACGCCACAAGCGATTTGTATGGAATACGCAGTATGCGCCCACGCCCTGGGTATTCGCCAATTTCGCCCCACGCCCGAATCCAACCTGCAATTGTTGGGTCTTTCCGAATTATTGCACATAGCGTTTCTTTATTTTTATTTTTCAACATATTTTTTCAAAAATTATAACATTTTTTCGTATTTTTGTGCCGTAGAGCACTAATTATTATCGTGATGTGCTATAATAAAAATGTAGACAGAAGAAGGATTGCGAGTCTTTTTCGTACCCCCCAAAAATTTTTCCTTCTTCTTTCTCTCAACCAGAGGCCCTTTTCTTCCATGTAGATTTCGCTTCTGGTTTTTTTTGAAATTTTTTTGGAGGAACTATTGAAAAAATATTTTCTTTTCTTAATCGCTTGCACTGTTGTGCTTGCGACCCTTGGTGCTAGCAACCTACAAACAGTAGATTGGAACGAGTTTCCTTTAGACGCTAGAAGTCGCGCACTTTCTAACTCTGTCGCAACTTTGGAAAACAATCCGGCAATGCTTAATAGCAAAAAAATCGGATTTTCGACTCCATATGTAAACGTTTCTGTTTCTAATGTCTCAGAGTTCTTTTCTACAGACGGCGACATTCTCGTTTGGGCTGACAAACTAGAAAAGGGTTCTTCGCCTGTATACCAGACTGAAATCGGTACGTCGGCTCGACTCAAAAAAATCGCATTAGATGTTAAGTTCTCGTCGAATCTATACAAAGAGGCGAAAGACAATCTTTCAGACGGCAGAGACACTACTGTCACCTCATACGACTTTCTCGCATTCACGGGAACGTTTGCACATTCGATTAATTTGTCGGAAGATATTAGCTTGTCCTTTGGCGTCTCTAGTGGCGTCAAATTCGCACTTCGCTCTAACGAGCTTTCTGCTGGCGATTACTCCGACCTTTTCAGAAACGGTACGTATTTTGAGTGGCTCGCAGCGGGAAGAAAGTACCTGACACAAGTTACTGTTCCTGTAAGATTCGGCGTTTCTGCTACACTTCCCGCCAATGTCAAATTTGGTGCTACCGTGTACAACAACGAAGCCGTTGCTACTAACCCCACCCTTTTCAGTGACGCTGACAGCTTTGCTAATTCTTTTTCTGACGAAGAATATATCGTAAAGCAAGTGACTTCGATTCAGTTCGCCGACAAGTGGGAAGGCGATATTTCGACTTCTCTAGTACACGAACTTGGCAACAAGTACCACAAAATTATCGTTAACGCTTCCATGGTAAAACTCAGACAGCTCATGGGCTTAATTATAACATGGCCAGACCATCTGAAAATTGGAATCGAGTACGTATACAACAACATTGCCTTACGAGCAGGTTACCAAACAACTGACCTTTCTTTCGGTTTTGGACTCGATTTCTATGCTGTTCATATCGACGCTGCCTACGGGCATGTCATAACGACCGGTAATACGAACAAAACAGACCAGTTAACGCTTTCGTTCCGACTTGGTCTAGACGAATCATAATCCAATATCCGAATGTCGATGTTATAATATGTATATATTAACGATAGGCATAAGACTTGCAATGCACGGACAAATATTAGTAACCCAATTTACTTTTAAAACTCAAACTATTGTATATTTCCGTACAATTGCATAAAATATTTGCTAGGAGATTCTAATGGAAATTGATTTGTTTCTAAATGATATATACAAAATATTGTCGATTCTTGTAAGTGCACAGGGTGATAAATCATTTCTTAAAGTTAACCATAAAGAACTATCAAAAGAAACTGCTATTGGGAAAAGTAGAATTTCTGAAATATTAAGAATATTAGAAAATAAAGGGTACATTGTTTCACTAGAAAAACGAGGATTTTTAACCGTTACAGGATTGAGTCGAAGATTATACAAATCAATTATTGATACTGATAGTGTTTTTGCTAGTGAAACCCTACGCTTCATTGATTTATTTGCAGGAATTGGTGGCATTAGAAAAGGCTTTGAGGATGATAAAACAGAATGTGTTTTTTCGTGCGAATGGGATAAATATGCCCAAAAAACATATGAGGCCAACTATGGCGAAATACCTTTTGGAGATATTACACAAATTAAAGCAAAAGATATACCACCACATGATGTCGTTTTAGCAGGATTTCCTTGTCAGCCTTTTTCTTCAATCGGAAAGAGAGAGGGAATTGACGATGAAAAAGGTCGGGGAACTCTTTTCTTTGACGTTCTTCGAATCGTTAAATACCATAAGCCCAAAATGATTTTACTAGAGAATGTACCAGGGTTATTGACGATCCAAAAAGGTGATACTTTTAAAACAATCTTAAAATTACTCGATGAAGCAAACTATGATGTCTTTTATGATGTTTTAGATTCTTCATGTTTTGGTTTACCACAAAGCAGAAAAAGAATACTAATTGCTTGCTTTAGAAAAGATTTAAGTATAAAAGAGTTTAAACTACCTAAATCAACAAATACACCACAAATTTTTGCATGTGACATTTTAGAAAAAGACCCTCAGGGATATTCAATTTCAAAACACTTACAATCTACCTATCTGTTTAAGAAAAATGATGGTCATCCTCAGATTATTGATAAGACATCAAAAGTTTTATGTAAAACGCTTTGTGCAAGCTATCACAAAATTCAAAGAATTACTGGAACCTTTGTGCGTGGTGGGGAGACAGGAATAAGACTATTATCAGAGCTTGAATGTAAACGTCTTATGGGATATCCAGATGACTTTAAATTTCCAGTTTCAAGGACACAGATGTATCATCAGTTAGGAAACTCTGTCTGTGTTCCCGTTATAAAGGCTGTTGCAAATTCAATGAAGGAGGAATATTTTAAAGTCTCACGGTCATATGTGTAATGCAAGTCAAAGTAAAACCCGTCCTTTTAATTGAATTGTTTTTCCTTTATTGCCTGAAGAGTAAGTCCATTTAAATAATGTACCAAATTGACCTTGAACGTTTTTTTCCTTTAATAATTGTATATATTCTATAATTGTATGAAACGAGAATTTTCCATTTGTATCATTGTAACATAAGATATATTTTGCACACTGAACATCGAGAGTGCCATTTCCTCCCAACCCCCCTAATACCCATAAATTTAGTTTCTCTAAGTAAGGGGACAAGGCGTTTTCTAACAAATCACAATTTTCTTTTCCAAAGCTCTGAACCCCACCTTTCTTTTGAAATAGAGAAAGAAACATAGCAAGTTTTTTATCATTAGGATTTAATACACGAGAAAACTCTTTCCAATCATATTCATGGACAGAAACCCAATCATCATTTGTCTGTTTACAACTAATAGATATTTCCTTATAAATATTATCTTTTAAGTAAATAGTTGCAAAAACATCTGCTTTAGGTTTGCCTCCAGAAGGCAACCTAGGAACTTCTGTAGTGGCTACTATTTTTGAAATCTGAGTTAATTCGATTGATTCTTCTCCTTGAATTTTTTTTATAACCATTTCAAACATATCAAAACTGTTTCCAATAGCCAAAGAATTTGTTTCATTTAACTTTGCAAGGTTATTTTTAGATGATAGAACAGCAGACACAAATTTTTCAAAATTATTTCCCCTTCGACCTTTTATTGATCCAGAACTTAATCCGTTTAGTGCATGCTCTTGTATTAATGTAAAAAGTTCATCTGTTGACACTATATAATCTAAATTGCAATAAATTTGTCCTGCATCAAAATCACGTTTTAGTTTTTCAAATTTCTTAACTTCTTTACAATCTTTAGGATATACAAATAAGCAATTGGAAATGTTTTCATCTAAGCGTTTTACATTAAAAACATCCCAATACACCATTTTCATCCTATCTCGCAAAGTAGTAGATGAATATAAAGCCCAAAATTCGTGATTTTTAAACTCTATTAAAGTTTGCACATAAAACTGATCTTTTTTATATCCAGGCTCACCCCATTTTAATAAACCTTCTTTATATCCTTCAATAAGATTAGTCTTAATACAAACATCAAGAATTTCTTTTATAACCCCTTGTCTATTTTTTCCATGTTCCCATTTTAATGAATTATCTGATGTCATACACTTTCTCATTAATATTATTACGATAAAAAACATTTGAACGCAAACACAAAAAAATAATCGCCCAAATGCCTTCTAAAGTTTGAGCGATTTAATTTAACAAATCTTTGAGGTTGACCGTTCATCGGTAGCACCTCTTACCTATAATATTACATTATTTCTCGTTTTCGTCAAAGCTTCTCGACAATATTTCCCTAGAAAAATGGTACAATACACATATGGCTAATTCTCTTACTTCTGCATCATCTTTAGCACCCGCAACTGAGGAAGTTTTTTTAGACGAATGTAATATCCTTTGGATCGTCAATTATGACGAGACCAATGGTGCTATCTTTATGCAAATGAAGCACGAAAACACAAAGTTCTATGCAACAGGTATGACACTTCCCGTTAATACCGGCGCTTTTTACAGTCTGAAGGGCTATTGGATAGAGGGTAAGAGAGGCAAAATTTTCCACTTCAAAGAACTTGAAATGCTCCTCCCCCGTAAGAAAAAGATGGCTGTGGAATTTCTATCGTTCAACGGTTTCTGCCCAGGCGTAAGCAAAAAAATCGCCACTTCTATCGTTGACACCCTAGGCGACGACGCCATTAACATTATTAAAACAAACCCAAATTCATTAGACGGTATAAAGGGTATCGGAAACGCCTTAAAAAATAAAATCGCTGACGCTATATCTAACGTCGTCGAAGTAGAAAAAGTCTTTAAATACCTCTATCAATTCGGCATTAACGCCCACGACTCGTTTACACTTTTTTGTAAATACGGCGCTGACACTATCGGCACTGTCTGTACAAACCCTTACGCCGTCGCCAAAGAAAATGACGATATCTACCCTTTCGCAACTGCCGATATCATCGCTCTACGCCACGGCCTCGACCCTTACGCACCCTTTCGATTACGTGCCGGCATTACTGAGGCAATGAAAGAAGGTACGCAAGATGGCCACTCTTTTCTCACGCTTCCTGAACTTGTTAGACGCACTTCTAGCCTACTTATAAAATTACGCCAAGACGTCGTCAAACAAAAGCTTGATGACGCTATTGAAACTACTGTTTACGCCCTCATTGAAGAAGGTGCAATTATAAACGACGCAACAAAGGAGAGCGATAGGCTCTACCTCGTAGAATACTATGAAGCCGAGAAAATTGTAGCTGAAAATGTTATACGTATCGCATCTTCCTCTCCCCTCGCCGTCGCCCCATACTCTACTACTGTTAACTATTTTTCAAAAGAACAAGAAGACGCTATTGAGGGCATTTTGCACTCATCGTTTTCTATCCTTACCGGCGGTCCTGGCACCGGTAAAACTACCGTCATGGCTGAAATTGTCAAAAGGCTACAGATGGAGGGTTACAGAGTTCTGCTTGGCGCACCCACTGCTAAAGCTGCCGACAGAATGAAAGAAACTACAGGTATAGACGCTTCCACTATTCAGCGCCTCTTGGGCTTTAGACCGTATGGCGGTTATGTTTATAACGTTAACAACCCCCTCAAGGCCGACGTCGTTATCATCGACGAGTTTAGCATGGTCGATATCATTCTTATGCGCGATTTAGTGTCGGCTATTGCAAGCGGCACTTCTTTTATTGCAATCGGTGACTGCGACCAGCTACCGAGCGTTGGTGCGGGAAACGTTTTAGCTGATTTAATTTCGTCTAAGCTCTTTTCTGTTTTTCAACTTACTAAAATTTTCAGGCAGAAGAATGGCTCGTCTATAGCTGAAAATGCTCAAGCGATTAATCACGGCTTACCTATAACACCGTCGTCTGATTTTTTCTTACAGTGGTGTGCGCCTAACGATATAAAAGAGCGCTTGAACGATATCGTCTTTAATAAAATACCGGCTTATACATACATACCAAGTAGCGAGATTAGAGTTATTACGCCTTTAAGAGAAGGAGAACGTGGCTCGATTAGCTTCTCAAATTTTTTACGTGAAGGTTTCAATCCCGATAACGGTCAAATGTCTTTTATGGGTTTCCGCATTGGCGACAGGGTCATGCAAGTTAAGAACAACTATAAATTAGGTGCAATGAACGGAGACGAAGGCGAAGTTGAGTCGATCGACAGAGAAAAGAATACGCTGACGGTCTATTTTAAAAACGGCAGTAGAATTGCGTATCACAGAAAGGACATAAAAGAAGGTTTGGAACTTTCTTACGTAATAACAGTGCATAAGAGCCAAGGTAGCGAATACAGTGCCGTGGTCATTGTTCTGCCTCCTGAAAGCGCCTCAATGATGAACAGACGCTTACTCTACACTGCTGTAACACGTGCTAAGAAATTCGTTGTAATTCTTGGAAGTGCAGAAGTTGCGGCACTCAGTATCAACAAAAACACCGAAGTCAGACGTAATTCAACACTCAGAGAACGCCTAGAAAAGCTCAGTATTAACTAGAGAATATGTCGCCACAGTTGTGCAAAAAGAACATTGCCCACTCGTTTTCAGGCGTTATATAAGCCTGATGACCTTTAGAGCTTAGCGTTTCCATTCGGCGATAGAGTTTTTGTAACACGGGGTTCGGAATCTGACGAAGTATTTCCTTCTCGTCTTCGGAAAGATGGACAGTATGACTAAAGCCGCCTCTTCTTGAAGACGTAAAACTTGTCGCAACCATCTCCAAAAGTGTTGCAACTCTATCAGGATCTTCTTCCGTTTTAAGACCCTTTAGACAGTTTAATATTGTTCTTTTATTCAGTTCGTAGGCTAATGACGTTTTTCTTCCCTCGTTATTATTTTCGGTAACAGTTTCACTTAATGCGTTTTTGTTCTCAGACACGGTGGCGTTCCTTTTGTATTAGATGTCGTTATTTGATATAATTATAGCATCCAAAGGTAATATTTAGGGTTTCATTAACAAAGGACGGTGTTTTATGATAGCAAACGCATGGCAGTATCTCAAGGGATTAACCGTTATACATTGGGGCATAAAGGCCTTAAAGGCGCTTTGGCCTTATCTGTTAGTTTTTATTCTTTGGCCTGAAATTGATGCAATGTTGTCATCGCTCTTCCCTTTTTGGAGCGTTTACATGGGCGAAGTTTCGGCTATCGTTGCAAAGGGCTCGAACGCAATAAGGTCGCTTCCAGGCTTAGAACAGGTTTTTGAATGGCTCGATAACATTTTAGTCGAAATCAAGCTCCGCCTCATTAATGCGCTTTCAAGGTAAAAAACCACTAACAGTGGTCTTTTCTAGAAGTGTAAAAATAGCACGGAGGATTTAAAAACTATGGATAATAATTACTTTTGTTTAACACTAATGCAGAGGGTGGCGATGCTCAGAAAGTATTTCGCCCAGAAAGAGATTAAGGCCACCGGAAACGGCAAGGCTGTAAAAACGTATTCAGCAAAGGATGAGGACTTTGTATTCTTACAGCTTACGGATTTTATCCAGGAAGCGCTTATCAAGTGCGATGAATTAGGGCTACTGCCTGTTATCAGCGTTAGCGATACTAGCGCAACAATGACGGTAAACGACGTCTTTGGACGCTTTGAGCCCTTAGTAATAACTGCACCCACTTGCAAAGTCGAATCTAACGGCCAAGAGCTACAGGGTATCGGAGCGCAGATAACGTACAACAGACGTTATCTATGGTATCTTCTACTCGAAATCTGCGTTCACGACGCATTAGACGAAGGTGTGTTCAACGACGCCACTCGCAGAATTATAAAAGAACGTAATGCTAAAAAAGAAGTCGAAAACGCTTCTAAAATAACACCTACGGAAGCTAAAATGCCAACAGTGCCAACAGCGCCAACAGCAACAACACCTGTGACACCTGTAGTATCTACACCTACACCTGCTACACCTGTTGCAACACCCGTAGTACCTACTGCGCCTACTACAGAAACTCCTAAAGAACCCATTGTAAAGAAGGGTCTAAGCGAGAGTCAGAAAGCTGAAATCACTCTTAGGATCAAAACTCTGAGAGACAGGCTTCCTAGCATGACGAAAGAGGAGCTAGTACAGGAAGCGAAGAGAATGAAGCTTAATTTGAACGGCGACATCAACGCATACGACGACAGTACTTTACGCAACATTCTCAATAGAGTGTTCGTAAGACTACTCGCAAACAACAATTAACAAAGGGGCAATCGCCCCTTTTTT
>ERZ808286.875-NODE-875-length-17172-cov-5.141263_pt1 | contig 17172 bp, 14 predicted proteins | sample MGYA00521276_ERZ808286 | MGnify/ENA primary metagenome ERZ808286 (study PRJEB31516, sample SAMN03275607) | gut metagenome | biome: mammalia-associated habitat; material: feces | host: Papio cynocephalus | place: Kenya | collected 2012-08-01 ... | reverse complement strand
CCGCGCGGCTCACGATGTTTTCTTTTCTCATTCGTTCCTCCTTGTGACAAGAAAAAAAAGGAGCTGTATTCAGAAAAAAGGTTCCTTTTTTCATACATACTCCTTGCCTTCAAAAAGTTTTGATTTTGCTCAAATAAAATTAAGCATTTTGTTTTTTGAAGCAATATATGCAGTTTACATCCATAATTTTGATAAAAACATAGGTGATTTTCCCTAGCTTCAGCGGAATTTTCCACGATTTTCTCCGTGGATGTCCGCCACAGAAAAAAGAATAATTTTACTCCAACTGTTTAATTTAAAGGAACGTTTTTTTTAAAGGGTGCCGCGGTTCTCGCTCTCGCGCTCGGTCTTGTAGCCTGTAACCAGCCGAGCGGAGGAGACTCGAACAAGGACAGCGGCAACAATACGGAAATCAAAGCCGGACCTAAAGTCGGAACTGTCGAATCAATCAAGATGGAGAAAAATACAGGCGGCAACAACAATCAGGCTGTTGTAGAATGGATTGCGTCAGACAACGAGTATGCGGTCAAGACAGGAGACAAGCTTTCGTTCACCATAAAGGGAATTCCGGACGGAGCTGTCAGCGAGGTAAAGGCCTTTATGGTTGACAACAGCAAGGCGGCCAGCTGGTGGAAAACGCTTTCCGGCTATGTAAATACAGGTGTGGCTTTGACAAAAGACACCGAGGCCACAATAACATTTGACGTGGATATAACTGGGGATGCCTCCAGCGCTGCGTCTGAGGCCTGCAAGCTGGGACTTTATTTTGAGCCTATGCAGGACGATGCCGTAACACTAAAAGTGTCCGAATTTAAAGTCGAGAAAAAATAAGCTCTCGTTTCTGTTCTGATTTTAAGCCGGCCTGCGAAAACAGGCCGGCTTTTCATTTAGGGTTTAATCAAACCGTAAAAACGGACGAGTCAAGGACTTGAGCGTAAGCGTGCCTTGACCAGACGTATTCTGTGTCCATTCCTTGCAATCATGTCACCATTTCCGTTGTAAATTCCGTCCGTTTCTGCTAAATTCACGGCAACGGTATGAGTACGGAAATTATTTTTGATTCTGACGAGAATAATCCTGACGCGCTGATAGGCGAATTTTTTACGGACAACGGCTACCTTTCCGAGGAAGACAGAAAAAGAATCGGAGAGGCATGGAATTTTCTTGTCGGAAAATGCGGCGGAAAGCTCCGTCCGTGCGGAAGTCCATATTATCTTCATCCTCTGCGCGTCGCGAACATAATCGCCCAGAACAGGCTTGATGCGGACGCGGTGATTGCGGCGATTCTGCACAGCATCGATGAATTCGGCGTGACGGACGGCGAGATCCGAGAGCGGTTCGGAGAGCAGGTCGCGGGAATCATCCGGGGAACCACGCGGATAATGCATCTTTCCAAGAATTCAAAGACACTGCACCAGTCCGACGCAGTCCGCAAGATGCTTTTTGCGATGGTGGATGATGTCCGGATTATACTGATAAAGCTTGCCGACCGGCTTGACCGTATCCGCCACATAAAGAGCCTCGGTCCGGAGCAGCAGCGGATTCTGGCCGAGGAGATAATCGACATCTGGGCGCCGCTTGCCGACAGGCTCGGAATGCAGGACGAGAAGAACGAGCTTGAGGATCTGAGCCTCAAATATACGAATCCGGCGGTTTTCCAGCAGATAAAGGCGATTGTGGCCCAAAAGAAGAACGAGCGCGCCAACTATCTTGACAAGGCAGTTCAGAGCATTTACCGCTCGGCGGAAAAGGCCGGAATTCAGGTTTCCATAACAAGCCGGGCAAAGCATTTTTATTCCATATACCAGAAGATGCGCCGCCGCAACAAGGAACCGGGCGAGCTTTATGACCTGCTTGCCCTGAGAATTCTGTGCAACACTCCGGCGGAATGTTATACGCTTCTGGGGATTGTCCACAGCCTATGGAAGCCGCTTGAGGGCCGATTCAAGGATTACATCGCCATGCCCAAATCAAACGGCTACCAGTCGCTGCATACAACCGTAATGTGCGGAGAACGGCCGCTTGAGATTCAGATACGCACCTACGACATGCACAACATGGCCGAGCACGGAATCGCAAGCCACTGGCTTTACAAGAAAGGGACGAACCGGGATCTTGTCGAGAAGGACAAGCTGGACATATTCAACAAGCTGCAGGCGCTCAAGGACAGTCCGGTTGCGGACGAGAATTCGTTCGCCTCGCTCAAGGACGAGCTTCTTGGAGATTCGATTTACGTCTTCACACCGAAAGGCGACGTGATCCAGCTGCCGGCAGGCGCGACGGCGATTGATTTTGCATACGCGATTCATTCCGCGGTCGGCGAGAAGATTGTCGGGGCAAAGGCGGACGGAAAGATAATTCCTCTTACGGCGCCGCTCAAGAACACCCAGATAATAGAAGTGATGACGAATCCGCAGGCGCACCCGACGGAATCGCAGTACAAGGCCGCAAAGACATCCAAGGCGAGGCAGAAAATCCATGCCTGGCTTTCGGCGAACATTCCGAATTTCAGCGAGAAGAACGCCGCAGCGCAGAAAAATCCGGCGGAAATTCCGGCCGCAAAGCCGCCGCGGAAGAGACGGCCGAAAAGCGGCGAGCACGAGATTCCGGAGCACAACGTCACAGGGCGCATAAAAATCGACGGCTCGGTGAATTTCGTGTTCACCATCGCGCAGTGCTGCCGCCCCAAATATCCGGATCCGATTGTCGGCTACATCTCCCGGCTGCGCGGAGTCTCCGTGCACCGCGCGGACTGCCTCGTGTACCAGCGTATTCCCAACAAGGAGCAGCGCAGCGTCGAGGTCACATGGGATGTGATGAAAAAGAACTGACTGCCGCGGCAGGCAATGGAGCCGCGGCGAAGCCGAAGACCGGAACCGTGCCGGCGCACGGTGAGGACTTTGAGCGTGAGCGAACGGCGGAACTGCCGGCGGCACATCGTGACGGCCGCCCGAATCCGGGGTTTAATTGAATTTTTGCGGCGCAAACAGTAGAATATCGGCATGGATTTATTGAAAAAACTTGATGACTGCGCGAGACGCTACGAGGAAGTGAACGCGCTTGTCATGGACAGCAATCTTGTAAAGGATCAGAAAAAATACAAGGACACAATGCGCGAGCACGGCTATCTTTCGGAGGTCGTCGCGCTTTATGATGAATACAAGAAGATTCTTCAGGGCATAAAGGATGCCACGGAGATGATAACGAACGAGGAAGACCACGACATGAAGGAGATGGCCCGCGAGGAGCTCAAGGAGCTTGAGGCGCAGAAACCCGCTGTCGAGGAGAAGATAAAGCTCAAGCTTGTTCCGCCGGATCCGCTTGACGAGAAGAATATAATCGTGGAAATCAGGAACGGCGTCGGCGGAGACGAGGCCTCGCTTTTTGTGGCGGATCTTTTTGAGATGTACACGCGTCTTGCCGAGATGAAGGGCTGGAGATACGAGATAATGAATTCCAGCCCGACGGAAGTCGGCGGATATAAGGAAATATCATTTTCGATAAGCGGAAAATTCGTATACGGAACGCTGAGATGGGAAGGCGGAGTTCACCGCGTGCAGCGCGTTCCCACGACTGAGGCTCAGGGAAGAATCCATACGAGCACGGTGACCGTAGCGGTTCTTCCTGAGGCGGAGGAGACCGAAATAGAGATAAAGGACAGCGATGTGCGGGTTGATGTAATGCGGGCGGGCGGCCCCGGAGGACAGTGCGTAAACACGACGGACTCCGCGGTCAGGCTCACGCATATTCCCACAGGAATCGTCGTAATCCAGCAGGACGAGAAAAGCCAGATAAAGAACAAGGCAAAGGCGTTCCGCGTTCTCCGCGCAAGGCTCTTTGATCTTGAGGAAAGCAAGAAACGTGCGGAACGCGACAACGCGCGCAAGTCGATGGTCGGTTCCGGAGACCGCTCGGAAAGGATAAGGACATACAATTTTCCCCAGAACCGCGTGACCGACCACAGAATCAACCTCACGCTCTACAAGCTTGACCAGTTCATGATGGGATATATGGACGAGATGCTCGACGCGCTGAATGTCTATGCAAAGGAAGAGCAACTCAAGGCGGATGTCTCCGCGCTGGAAAGCAACGCATAACGGAAATGACGATACGGGAAGCCAAGGCTGCCGGAATGAGATTCCTCGCGGAGTCGTCTCCGACTGCCGCGCTCGACACGGACTGTTTTCTTGAATTCATTCTGGACAGGCCGAAATCGTTCCTGCTGGCCCATTCGGACGGAATTCTGACCGGCGAGCAGGCCGGAGCGTTGGACGAATGTCTGCGCAGACGGAGAACCGGACTTCCGGTCGCATACATAACAGGCCGCAAGGAATTCTTCGGGCTTGATTTTGAGGTGAATCCGTCCGTTCTGATTCCGAAGCCTGACACCGAGCTTCTTGTGGAGAAGGCGGCGGAAATTCTCGCGGAAAAAATTCACAAAAGAAAAGATTCTATTCTCACCGTCTGCGATATGTGCACGGGCAGCGGCTGTGTCGGAATCTCGGTGATTTCGGCGCTGCTTTCGTCCGGAACCGGCGGCGGAATTCTTCCGGCGTTCACGCTTGCGGACATAAGTCCGGCCGCGCTTGAGACGGCAAAGGCCAACGCGCGGAAAATCCTGGGCAGCAAAGAAAATCTCCGGATAAAATTCGTGCAGTCAAATCTGTTCGCCTCTGTTCCGGGAAAATTCGACATGATAACAGCAAATCCGCCGTATATTCCCGCGGCGATGACGGACGGGCTTCTTGCAGACGGAAGATGCGAACCGAGGCTCGCGCTTGACGGAGACGTGACGGAAAACGGGGAAAGGGCGGAATCCGGTGACGGACTGGAAATAATCAGGAGGCTTGTTCCTCAGGCGAAAAATCACCTTGCGCCCTATGGAATTCTTCTGATGGAGACCGGCGAATACAATGCGGAGGCAGCGGCGGAACTGGCGGAAAGCGCGGGATTCAGGAATGTGACTGTTCACCGGGATCTCGCGGACCAGCTCCGCCTTGTGCAGGCCTCGCTGTGACCGGCCGCTACACCAGCTCGCTTTTGCTGAAAAACACGGAAATTCCCTCGCCTGGAAACTTCTGCTTGACAGCTCTGATTATGGCCTGTATTTTAAGCGCCTCCTCACGTGAGACATAAGTGAACAGGACGAAATTCTGTTCCGGCCAGACGGTCGAGCCGAGCTTTTTTGCCCTGGCGCCTCGGCCGTGCGTCACCGGAAGAACCGTATATTCTATCTCAGGAATTTCCTGCTCCAGAAGCTCGATTATGTCGTCCTCCACGGACTGATTGGATATTATCTCCGCCCTGTAGTCGAATTTTTCCTTCATGGCTATTTCTCCTCGGCTGCGTTCTGATCCGCAAGCTCTTTCTTCACATCCGAATAATCAACTTTTATCGGAGATTTTGCGGCCACCTTCGGCTTCATGAAAAGCGCATACAGCACAGGAATCACAAGCAGCGTGACAAAGGTGCTCGAAGTAAGTCCTCCTACAACCGCCACGCCGATCGGCTGAACCAGCGCCGCCTGACCTTCCGTCGCGAAGCACATCGGAATCATTCCGAGAATTGTCGTAAGAGTCGTCATCATGACCGGGCGGAAGCGGCTTTTTCCGGCCTGCCAGCAGGCTTCCATAAGAGGAATTCCGCGGCCGACAAGCAGGTTCGTGTAGTCGACAAGGATGATTCCATTGTTCACGACGATACCGACAAGCATAATCAGACCGACCATAGACATGATTGAAATCGCCTGTCCAAGTATCTTATACAGGAACACCACGCCTATTATCATGAACGGAATTGTGGCCAGATTTATAAGCGGAGCCTTGAACGACTCGTAGGTTGACGCCATCACTCCGAAAACAAGAATCACGGCCATAAGTATAATCTGAAGATAGAGCTTCATCTGCGAGGTTGTGTCCTGCCAGGAGCCTTCGTAGCTCACGGTGACGCTGTCCGGAATTATGAACGAGTTGCTGATTCCGTCCTTTATCATGTCCTCAACCACATTGGCATTTTTGTCCGTAAGAATGCTCGCCGTTACATGGATTATACGCGTCCTGTTCTCACGGCTTATGGTGACAGGACCGAGTCCTTTTTTGAATGAGGCGAAATTCGCGACGGAAACCATTCCTCCGGTTCCGAGCACATAAATGGAGTCAAGATCCGTGACTTCCCTTCTGTCCTCCGGGCGGTATTTTACGACCACATTGTATTCATTTCCGCCGGAACGGTAGACCGAAGCTGTTTTTCCGTTCAGAGCGGCGTTTATCTCGTTTGCGACGGTGTTCACATCCACTCCGAAGGAATACGCCCGGTCTCTGTCAATAACAACCTCAACCTGCGGAAGTCCCCTGTCCGTGTCAATATTCGGCTCGCTGAGGTCCGGAATTCCGCTTATCACATCCGAAATTTTGTCCGCGACATCAAGCGCGGCGTCAAAATCGTCCGAGCGGATTGCAATGTCTATATCCGCTCCCATCATCTGGCCGCGGAATCCCTCCCGGAAAGAAAAGGCCGCATTCGGATAATCCGCAAAATGCGCGCGCAGTTTCTGCTGGATTTCCTGAGGCGAGTCGATTCTGTCGGCGGTATCGGGAAGCGAAATTTCTATGCTTCCCTTGTAGGACGCGCTGCTGCGTCCGCTGCTTCCCGCGGTAGTCGTTATGTTCTTGTAGCCTTTAACCTCGTTCTTTATGACATCCTCGAATTCAAGGAGAATGCGCTTTGTCTCCGCGAGAGGAGTTCCTACCGGCATCGTCAGCCTAAGGGTGACAGAATCATCCGAGCCCGACGGCATCATATTCAGCTGCATTGTCGGAATAAAGGCGACGGCAACCACAAGCAGGCAGACCGAGACCAGTATCGTGACCAGCTTGTTGTTCAGCGCAACCCGCAGAATTCTTGAATACACGGAGGTGGCGGCGTCAATCACCTTCTGGAACAGTCCGTAGATGAATTTGAGCACCGGATTGGTCACCGGTTTTTCGTCGCGGTTTGAAAGCGGCAGGAATTTTCCCGCCAGAACCGGCACAAGAAACACCGCAACGACAAGGGACGACACAAGCGCGATTACAATCGTGAATATTATTCCCTGGAACATCTGCCCCATCATTCCCAGCTCCTTTATATAGAAGAGGAACGGAATGAAAACACAGATTGTAGTCAGGTTTCCGGAGACAACCGACATGAGCATTTCCTGGGAGCCGAGAATCGCGGCAACTTTTGGACGTGCGCCCCGCTGACGGTAGGAATAAATGTTGTCTATCATGACGATTGAGGCATCGACAATCATTCCTACACCGAGAATCAGTCCCGTAAGAGTCATCATGTTCAGGGTGATTCCCGCCATGTTCATGCAGAACAGCGTGATGATAATGGAAAGAGGAATAGAAATGGAGATTATTATCGTGCTCTTGAAATTCTGCAGGAAGATGAAAAGAATGAGGACAGCAAGAAGAAGCCCTTCCACCGCGGACTGGACAAGGGTGCTGATTGTCTCGCGGATTGACGTCGTGTCGTCGGAAATGATTTCAAGCGTAATGTCCGGAGGAAGCGTCTGTTTAAGCTGATCTATTTTTCCGTACACGGCATTCGCCACACTCACGGTATTCGCATCGGAGGCCTTTGTGACCGAGACGTAAACTCCAGGCTCGCCGTTTATGTAAGCCTCGCTCGTCTGGTCGGCATATCCCATATATGCCGTTCCCACATCGCGCAGACGGACATCATATCCGTTCACCGTGGAAATGACTGTGTCATTTATCTCGTCTATGCTTGTATACTCGCCTGTGGTCCTGACAATATAATCGTACTGCCCCTCGTTCAGTTTTCCGCCGCCAAGTTCCAGATTCTGCTTCGCAAGCGCGGCTGATACGGAAGTTACGGTATATCCATAAGCCACAAGCCGGTTCTGGTTCAATTCGACACATACCTGCGCGGTACGGCCGCCGGAAACATCAGCCTCTCCGACTCCATCGGCCTGCTCAAGCACATCCACAATTGAATTCTCCGCAATCTGCTTGAGGTCGTCCACTGAACGGTTGCCCCGGACAAGAATCCGCATAATCGGCATGGAATTTGCGGAGAAACGCATTATCGACGGCGTTCCAGCGTTGTCCGGAAGCGAACGCGTCACGCGGTCCAGCTTGTCACGGACATCAGAAATCGCGGCATCAAGATCTGTTCCGTAGTTGAATTCCAGCGATACATTGGAGACACCCTCCGATGATGAGGAAGACATATTTTTAAGACCGTTCAGACTTACAAGCGCGCTTTCTATCGGTTTTGTGATTGTTTTCTCCACCGACTCAGGTCCGGCATTTGTGTAGGTCGTCATCACCATCAGAAACGGACTTTCCGTCTCCGGGAAAAGCGCTATTGCGACTTTTCCCAAGGTGAAAATTCCAAGCATTCCCAAAAGGGCAAATATCATCAGAACCAGAACAGGATGTTCCAGCGTTTTTCTTGAAACACTCATAATTTCATCTCCAATTCCGCTATTCCGCGGATTTCGTAATGTCGTTCACCTTGGCGCCGTCGTAAAGTGAAAGCATTCCTTCTATTACGACCTTGTCGCCTTCCGAAATTCCATCCGTAACCTGAATATAGCCGTCTACGCTTTTTCCCGTGGTTATCTCACGTTTTTCCGCAGTTCCGTCGGATTTTACGACAAAAAGATATTTTGCGTCATTGTTCTCGACCACAGAATCCTGGGGAACGGCGACCGCGCCCGAATAATCGACCGTATACAGCTTCACTTTCGCGAACATTCCCGCATTTATCCTGCTGTCCCTGCGGTCAAAATTCAGAATTATCTCCTTTGTCCTTGTGGCAGGATCAAGCACCGGAGACACACGCGTCACCGTCGCGGCAAAAACGCTGTCCGGATAGGCCTCAAGCAGAATTTCAGCCTTCAGTCCGGGAACAAGCGAGGCGACATAGCGTTCCGGAATTTTCGCGGTAACCTGAAGATTCTCAATATCACCTATCGTCGTAACGACACTGCTGACAGAAACCTTCGCGCCGGTTCTTACAGGCGCGGACAGGATGCTTCCGCTTATCGGCGCGGTGACAGGACTCAACGCATAATAGCTGCCGGGCTCGGAAGGATCTATTTTTGCAATCACATCGCCTTTTCTTACAGGAGATCCGAGGGAGACATTCATCTCCACCACTTTTCCGCCGATGGACGGAAACACCTCGATTGAGCTCTGGGTCTCCACCTCTCCGTTCGTCATCACAAAATCCTTGAGCGTCGTCTTGCGGGCATCCATTGTTATTACTGAATAAACGGTATCACGGGAGGACATTCCCTGAGGAAAATTTCTTCCGCCCGGTCCTCCGCCGGATTTCTTTGAGCCGGATATGAGCATGACCGCTCCAGCTGTGACGGCGACAATCACCACGACCGCAACTATTGTTCCTATTTTCTTGGCAGATTTCATATTTCACCTCTTAAATGTTTAATCCTGTTTTATTTTATGATTCGGAATTCTCCGGCGCGGCTCCAAGCGTGCCGAAGGGAACACCGAGCGTATTCTCCAGATCAAGGACCGCTGAAATTATCGTATAATACTGGGACTGAAGCTGTGTTTTCGCCTGCATAAGCGAGTCGGAAGCATTCTGCAAGGTCAGCAGATCCTTTGAACCGTAATTATATGCGGCCAGCGTCATGTCGTAGCTGCGCTGCGCAAGCTCCGCATTGTTGTTCAGCGATGCAAGCTGCGATTCAGCCTGGCGGATTCCTTTCAGGCTGTTTTCTATCTGAATGACGGACGATGTCTTCTCGTCCTCAAGCTGAAGCCGCAGATTTTCGAGCGAGGCTTTTTGCGATGCGATTCCGAGCGCTCCTGATGACCACGGCAAATATCCGTCAAGCGGAATTATAACTCCCAGAGAAAGCTGGGATGATGTTCTCGGCTCCGAAAGCATTTTTGAGCCGGAGACACCGTATGAAAATCCTGCGGTAAGGGAAGGCCCCCAGGCGGAAAAACGCGTGGCAAGAAGCGAATTCTCCGCGGCCTCGATACTGCGCATTATGCGTTTTACGGAAGGAAGCTCATCGGCGACAGTTCCGGAATCTATATTTCCTGCCGGCAGCGCTTCCTTCAGGCTTCCGTCAAGCTCAATTTGAACAGACTGGTCTATGCCGAGCATCTGCTTGAAAAGCGCCAGATTGTTCTCATAAGTGATTACTGCGGATTCTATTGACGGCTTCAAATTCTCGTAGTTCACCTGGGAGGAAAGCAGATCAAGCTCCGAAAGCTGGCCACGGTTGTATTTGTCACGGCTGAGTTCATAGCGCTGCCTTGCGGTCTCAAGATTTCTGCGGCTGAGCGCGATGCTTTCATTCTGATAAATCAGGCTGTAAAACGCCTTCCGGACGTTCAATTCCACGGTGCGGACGGCTTCCTCATAGGAAATTTTTCCGCTTTCATATTCAAGCGCCGCACTTTTCATTGTCGTATACAGAGACGGCGTGAGATTCAGACTAAGCGCCGCGGAAACAGACCAGCTGTAAGTATCGTCATCAAGCGGCTTCGCGAAATTTCCGCTTATATTGGCGGTGGGGCTTATTCCGCTCCATGAAAATTTGTCCTTTTTCTCAAGCAGCTCCAAGGAAAGTCTGTTCCGTTTAAGGTCAATGTTATTGTCCGCAGCAAGAATGACAGCCTCCTCAACAGTCAGGACACGCTTTTCATCCTCCGCAAACAGTACAGAAAAAAACGCCGCCGACATGAGAAATAGAAGCGCAATTTTTTTTATTTTCATTGAATTTCTCCGGAAAAAGATTTACGGACTCACACCGTATGCTTATATAATAATGTTTAACCGGTGAACTTTCAAAAAATTACTGTTATCGGCGGATAAATAACCGTTATAAAAAGACATGAAAAAGCCGCGGTCAGAAATTCCGCCGCGGCCAAAACAGATTCACTTATTTACCTATGGGCAAATTATGCTGAAAACCCTAAATTCAGCTTCTGTATGTCCAGAAAATACCTGACGCCCAGGTGTCGCGGATTGTATTGTCATATTTCACCCTGTTCTGATAATCGACAAAAACGGATATGGAATGATTTTTGTTTATGATTACGGAGAAGTCCGGTCTTATGTCAAATACGAATCCGCCTGTATATGATTTTGTTGTATTGTAGCGCGGATTGTTTTTATCATGCCAATATCTGTCCGCCGAGCCCCAGGCGCATGAAGTCCAGGCACCGAGAACAAACTGGCTGCTTATTGTAAAATCAAGTCTTCCGCCGAAATAGAACGCCGGAGTATAATTGACATTCTCCCAGAAAGTAAATCCCGCTTCCGGTCTGATTACAATTGCGACTTTTGGAATCTGCCACGTGATGGCGGCTCCGGTTCCTATACGTCCGTCATTATCGTTGCCGCCAATATTGTCCACAGCAAGATAAGCGTCAAGCGTAAAATTTTTGAGGAAAAGTGAAAGCCCGGTGTACAGATTGCCGTCTCCCTGAATAATTCCCTCGTAGGCGAAACTGGCCTCAAAAACATCCACAGGATGAATACGGAAAGCCGCATTAAACAGAGGCGCGGCAGTGGTCACGCCATTTGGAATTGCGATTCCGACCTCAAGAAAATCGTTGTAAACATATCTCGCTCCAAGCGCCGCATTGGTGTTTCCATGATAATAGCTTGTGTAGCGGTTCGCATAATATGTATAACCGGACACATCAGCATTGCCTGGAACAGCATCCTTCAGTCCGCCCTGGACAATATGCGCCAAAGGCTCCCAGTAATTTGCAAGGCTCGCCGGAGCCGGTCCGATACGCCAGTTCAATCTTGTTCCCATTCCAAGATCAAATCCCTTCATCGGATGGAAAAGGAAATTCACATAATAGGACTTTGTCTCTCCATTAGTCCACCATCCGCCCTGATCCGTATAATTTGTATAATAGAAAGGAGTAACCTCCGTATTGGCAAAGCGGAAGGCGGCGAACTGATTTCCGTCCCAATCTGTAAGAGCGCCCCAGTTCAACATTCCCTCAACTGTAAATTTTCCGACATCAAGTCTGACCTGAAGCGTCTCAATAAGTCCGTAGAACCGGAATCCCGCCCTGTCCCCATCATTGACCTGTCCCATCGGGACACCGAAGCCGGTCCACAGGGTATTCTGAACGCCGGATGAATCAAGCATCTGGGCGGAAAGGATTCCCGCCGAGAAGACAAGCGCGCCTAATGCGGCCATAATTTTCTTCATATCCAATACCTCCAAAAACAGGAGAAACTATATCATTATGACAGAAAAAAGAAAACATCTGTTAAATAGAAACGGCCACACCGTACAGTTCGATGTGACCGTCATAAAAACCAGATTAAATGTCTTTCAGACTACCATTTTTTCTCAATCTGATCACAGATATTAAGCTCACCTTCTTCCATTGAGAAGAATTTTGCCTTTGTCATATCCGGAACGACATTCACTGAATCGCCAAGGCGGAATTCCGCATTGGCCGTAGTCTTTGCGATGATGCTCTGACCTTTGTTTGAAATAAGATACAGATGTGTCTCGGCTCCAAGCGGCTCCTTGTTTGTAATCTTCATCTGCATATCATCTTTTGCGACAGGTTTCTCTGTATATTTGAGATCCTCCGGACGGATTCCGAAAGAAACTTCCTTATTGACATAATCTTTAAGATACTTCGCCTGCTCGTCCGTCGGATTGATTTCGAAAGATCCCTCATCACAGACAATCTTTCCGTTCTTCTCAAGAACCTTTACAGTCAGGAAGTTCATCGGAGGAGTTCCGATAAAGCCGGCTACGAATTTGTTAATCGGGTTATTATACAGATAAAGAGGAGCACCAATCTGCTGAATCACTCCGTCTTTCATAACGACAATCTTCGTTCCAAGAGTCATAGCCTCAATCTGATCATGTGTAACATAAATCATTGTGGCCTGAAGTCTGTTATGAAGAGAAGCAAGCTCAGAACGCATCGTTACACGGAGCTTCGCATCGAGGTTCGAAAGAGGCTCATCAAAAAGGAAGACTTTAGGATTACGGACGATAGCACGGCCTACCGCAACACGCTGCCTCTGTCCTCCGGAAAGCGCTTTCGGCTTGCGGTCAAGATACTGAGTAAGGTCAAGCTGTTTTGCCGCATCGCGTACACGGCGGTCAATCTCAGCCTTATCCATCTTGCGGATTTTAAGACCAAAAGCCATGTTGTCATAAACCGTCATGTGCGGATAAAGAGCATAGTTCTGGAAAACCATAGCTATATCGCGGTCTTTCGGCGGAACATCGTTCATCTCAACGCCGTCGATATAGAGTTTTCCTTCAGAAATATCCTCAAGACCGGCAATCATGCGGAGAGTTGTTGATTTTCCGCATCCAGAAGGACCTACGAATACGCAGAATTCCTTGTCTTCAATTGTGATATTGGAATTTGTAACGGCACGAACTCCGCCGTCGTAGATTTTTCCAATACCCTTCAGTTCTACTTTTGCCATTTTTGGCCTCCCTAGGGGTTATATTATAACTGTTATTTTATGACCAAAAACTTTGTCTGTCAAATGAATTCTTCAAAAATTACATGAAAACAAACTATTCCTGAGGAACGTGTTTTCGGCACGAATTCACGATGAAAGGATGTGGAATTTCCGTCCGATGAACTTTTCGTTCCGGAGTGTACACAAATATCATTTTTTATATTATATTAGACAGATAATATGGAGCTTAAAATGTCAAAGAAGAAAATTCCAATAACACTGCTGACCGGCTACCTCGGAGCTGGAAAAACAACATTGCTGAACCGTGTCCTTACAAATCAGAAGGGCTATAAAGTGGCCGTCATCGTGAACGATATAGGTGAAGTGAATGTTGACGAAAGACTCATCTCAAAAGAGGCGCAGATAACCGATTCAAGCAGTCTTGTTCCGCTCACCAACGGATGCATCTGCTGCACGCTCAAATCAGATATGGTTCAACAGATAGAAAATCTGATGAAAACCGGAAAATTCGATTATATCATGATTGAGGCAAGCGGAGTCTGTGAACCGATGCCAATCGCGCAGGCGATAGAAACCATAGAGATAGGAAGACTTGACAATGTAGTCGGAGTTGTAGATGCCAGTCGCCTCGTAGAGGAATTCGACGGTGGAAATGCGCTTCTGAAAAACGATGTGGACGAGGAGGATATCGAATCCCTTCTGATACAGCAGATTGAATTCTGTTCTACACTGATAGTAAATAAGCGCGATCTTGTATCTGACGAGCAGATGAAAAAAGTAAGGGCCGTAATCAACAAGCTTCAGCCATCGGTGAAGGTAATTGAAACCACAAGATGCGACGTTCCTGTAGAGGAGATTATCGGAACGAACCGGTTCGACTTTGAGACTGTCTACGCAAGCGCGGGATGGGTCGCCGAGCTTGAGAAACATGAGCACGAACATGATGAGGACGAAGACGGACATGATCACCACGAACATCATCATGAGCACAAACATGAAGGCGAAGATGAGGACGAATACGGAATCGGTTCGTTTGTATACTACAGACGGAAACCGTTTGACCGCATAAAGCTTGATCAGTATGCGAATAACTGGCCGCGCAGCATAATCCGCTCAAAAGGAGTTGTATGGTTCAGTGATGAAAGCGAAATGGCCTACGTTCTTGAAACAAGCGGAAGACAGATACAGGCAGGATATTCAGGACAGTGGCTTGCGGCCTGCCCGAAAGCCGAGCAGGAAAAAATTCTCGCCGAAGAACCCGAGATGAAAAAAGACTGGGATCCGGAAGTCGGCGACAGGATGATAAAACTCGTCATTATAGGACAGCACCTGGACAGAAACAAAATAGAATCTGAACTTGACAGTTGTCTGGCTGACTGAAAACACTTCCCTTTTACAAAAAGGCTGACCATCGGAGAATGAGGTCAGCCTTTTTCATATATAAAACAAAATAAAATAACAAACGTAAAATAAATTCCAGTCAGGCGAAGACGGCTACCTTACAGGACAGCCGCAGCCCGGATGATCAGACTCCCAGCTCTGTGCCATGCGTAGGATTGAGATTTCCCCGAACATCGGACCCGCGAACTGCATTCCCACAGGCATATTATCCGCTGCGGTTTTCCCGGCAGGAACTGAAACAGACGGAATTCTAGCCAGATTAACGAAGGTCGTAAAAAGATCGCTCAAATACATCTCCAGAGGGCTGTCAACTTTCTGTCCGAGTCTAAAAGCCGGAGTAGGGCAAGTCGGACATAATATGACATTGTATGATTTGAACAGCTCTGCAATTTCACGCTGAATTCTCGCGCGGACGGTCATTCCTTTCTTGTAAGTATCACCGCTGAACTGTTCCGAAAGCACATAATTTCCTATGACAATGCGCCTCTTCACTTCAGGACCGAACCCTTCCGACCTCGTCTCGACATAAAGCTCATCATATCCCTTTCCGGCATCAACACGGCGCCCATATCGGATTCCGTCGAATCGGCTCAAATTAGAAGCAGCTTCAGAAAGAGCGATAACATAATAACTTGCGATTGATGCATCCAGTACCGGAAGATCCACAATCTCAACTGAAGCGCCTTTTTGGACAAACCAGCTTTTTGTCTCCTCAAATACACGTGTGACGTCAGGATCCATTCCATCAGTCTCAAGGAACTGTCTTGGAATGGCAACTTTAAGAGAGGAAAATTCTTCATCAGTAAATCCTCTCAATTTTTTAAGTTCATCGACTTCGGAAAAATCGACACTCGTATCATCATAAAAATCCACACCGCACATCGCAGCAAGAGGCTCCGCTATGTCAGCAGGTGTGTGTCCGATGATTCCAACCTGATCAAGTGAACTTCCATAAGCCACTACTCCCCAACGGCTGAGAACTCCATAAGTAGGTTTCAGCCCATATACCCCGCAATAACTTGCAGGCAATCTGACAGAACCTCCAGTCTCGGTTCCCAATCCGAACAGAACCTGATTGGATGATACGGCAGCGGTCGAACCGCCTGAAGAACCACCGGAAACAAATTCACGGTTTATAGGATTCCGCGTCGGACCGTAGCATGAATATTCCGTAGAGGAGCCCATTGCGAACTCATCCTGGTTACATCTTCCGAGAGGAATCGCACCTGCCGCCTCAAGCCGGGAAATAACAGTCGCATCATAAGGCGCCACGTAACCCTCAAGGATTTTTGACGCGCATGTAAGATGCTTACCTTTTACCGAAATATTATCTTTAACGGCAAATGGAAGTCCAAGAAGGGGTTTCTCAAAAAAAAGTTTATCAAGGTTTCCGTCAAGACGCGCTTGTGCTATAAGTTTATCCGCGACCTCTGCCTTTTCTACGACATCGGAATAGATTTCAAGGAATGCATTCAAAGGGACATCTGATTTTTTGTCCTGCTCAAAAATAGCCACCGATTCATTTATAATTGCGACACTTGATGTTTCTCCGGACTTCAAGGCTTCTCTTGCTTCGTTTATAGTGTAAAACATATTATCTCCAAACAACTAAGCTCTCCGCATAATAAAATCTGTTTTAAGCTCCTTCACCAAGAACTTTAGGAACCTGAAAATATCCGTCCATAAAATTCTCGGATATATGTTTCACATCAGTGATCTCAAGGCCCGGAACAATTTTATCGGCGCGCAGCTTATCCACTGAAGTCGAAGGATATGCATCATAAGGATTTTCGCTGTCATCATATTTCGAAAGAATTTCAAAATAACCGATTATGTCATCAACCTGTTTTTTTAAAACATCAATATCAGTGCTGTCTTCGGACAATCTGGACAGATACAACAAATTTGAAAGCGTCTGTTGATCAATTCTTTTATGGATAGTCATGGAAAATAATTATAACGCATTAAGCATGTTTATACAACAAACAGAAGGATTCATAATTACATCGATATTTTCTACGAACAAAAAAAGGGTTGCCTTTTGGCAACCCTTTGCGGAGGACCTGACTTGAACAGGCACGATTTTCATCACTAGCACCTCAAGCTAGCGTGTCTACCAATTCCACCACCCCCGCGGAACGCTTGATATATTATATCAAAAAACTAATTTAATCAATAGCCTGACAGGGAAAAAACAGAAAAAAAACGGAATCCAGACATCCGTGCGCCGGGCGAAAAAAAAGCCCGGCGGCTACCTACTTTCCCGCCGCAAGGGCAGTATCATCGGCG
>ERZ808286.873-NODE-873-length-17191-cov-8.108427_pt1 | contig 17191 bp, 31 predicted proteins | sample MGYA00521276_ERZ808286 | MGnify/ENA primary metagenome ERZ808286 (study PRJEB31516, sample SAMN03275607) | gut metagenome | biome: mammalia-associated habitat; material: feces | host: Papio cynocephalus | place: Kenya | collected 2012-08-01 ... | reverse complement strand
GTCCCCAGACAAATATATTTTTTAAGTTGATAGGGGGGGAGTACACCAACTTAAATTTATTTTTCATTCAACCCAACAATAGTTATTAACACAAACAATGTCATTAACAATAACCCAATAACAATGTCCATCTCTCACCTCACTTACTCACTATAAATATCAAACCATTCGTTAATGTAATTAATCCAATCACTATTCTTAGCTCTTGATAAGCAAGTATCCTTAGTCTCATCAATGAATATAAGTTCAGCACCAAGTAACTTACTTAGTCTTTCTCTATCACTAGCTAAAGGATATGTTCCTATCACATAAGCATTACGCCACATACCAGTACGACACTTAACCATATCTAGTAGCGTATCCCTAATACCAAATGCATTAATCTTTAATCTGTTAGGCTTATGATATCTATCGCTGTTACATATACATTCCCATATCTTATCCATGTCTATAATCAGATCATCATTATATGCAACCTCATTAACCCACGTACTCTTACCACTGCAAGGTGAACCATATACAATATATACATTCTGTTTAAATCCACCAAATCTCTCATGTATCTTGTTATGGCACTTATGATGTATAAGCAGTATCTTATTTGGGTTAAGACTTATTCTATAATCATTAACATTAGCTTCCGTAAGTTCATCAACGTGGTGTCCTATACAATCATATTTCTTAACTATAGGCTTTCCACAATATGCACATATTAATTCACCATAAGAATTAACACGCTCTAACTTCAATCGCTCTAATAAACTTAACCACTCTTTACTCTTATAAAAATTATCTAATGTAAACATAATTATTACACTTTCATTAGTAGTAATCTATATGTTGTACTTGTTCCAGCAGTTCCACCAGCTAATGCTATCCCAATAACACTACTTGATAATTCAACAGAACCTACACTGTCACACCAATAAGCACTACCTTGTCCTAAATAAACTAAACTAACTGGCATTGTATTACTTTGAGTAAATCCAGATGGATAATTTAATTCTACAGAAGCCATACCATTATCATTAAATGTCGTTGTTCCAGTTAACAATTTAACATTAGCACTATTGAATTTTTCACCTAATTTACTGTTCATTTCAGTTTCTGTATAATATCTATCATCATGCGTATGAGCAAAGTCTGTTATTTGTGATTTCGTGTGTGTATGATTAGCTAAACCATTATTAACAGCTTCAATACTAGGTGCATTAGTATGCTTATCATCTGTTGTATTTAAACTATCAATTATTGTACCAGTATTCTCTGGTATCGGTGTTACCGCTACTTTTTTAATACTTATCATTTAATCACACCTCCTTTATTCTACAACTTCAACCGTCATGCTATTATATTGTGCTAATGACGTTCCAGCAAGTCGATTTAAAACTTGTGCTGTTATTATATCGTTTTCAGTAACATTTAATAAAATTTCATTAAGAGCAAATGTATTAGAATAATTAAATGTTCGTAAATATAAATATATAATATTTTTTTCAGTTATTTCATTTACATAATTACAACTGTAAGTTTCCGTATCACTTGTAGTCTTTGAAGTTTTAGGTACTAAACCACCAGTTATTCTATTATATTTTGTTCCATCATAATATTTGAATGTTGCCATATTGTTCCTCCTTTATTTCCATTTACCTATTGCCATTAAAGATAAACCAATGTTTGATGCAGAACTAGAAACTGGTTTTGTAATTGCCGTTTTACCCCAAGAAGTTGCGGTTGTTTGTACAATATATTCAATAAAACCAGCACTCCCTTTGCCATTCGTATTAGCATTAGTTATCATACTACAATTAATTCCTGTTGGTGTACTAATAAACGATTGAGGAAAATCACCTAATGATAATTCTGGTGTTTCATATAGATTTCCCCAAGTATTTGTTACACTAACATTTTCAAATAATTTAACAGATATACATATCATAGTTCCATCCGCATATTTAATCCAATTTCCATTGTCATTACTTCCACTTTCAACAATTCCATTTATATAATCACATTGCTCAAAACCAGCTGGAATTTCAGCAGCTGTTCCTGTAAATCCCATAACTGAATCAACTGGAACTCCATAACCTCTAACTTGTTCATTTACATTGTCTTTAATTTCACTCTTTGTCATAGATTCTTCTTTACAGAAATCTTCACAAATTACATATACTTTCTCATGACAATTTCGTTTTATGTAATCATATAAAACAGCTGTACTATCAATTTCAGTAACTACACCAAAATCATCAGGTAATGTGAAATTAGTTAAATTAGTAACTACACCAGTGCTATTTCTTATATAAAATATTGCAGTTTCTTCTGTTTCACCATTTAAATAATGATAATAACCAACACTACATTCTCCAGTTTGTCCTTCAACTGTCATCTTATTTTCAGCAATATAATTATTACTATTAACTTTAGCAATATACTTAAGTGCTGTAATTTCAGTTGTATCTGGTATATTAGTTATAAGTTTTCTACCGTTTAAATCAGTACCAACATTTATTGTATGATCCATGTAATCTCCTCCTTCTGTCTATAAGTCCTGTAGAGAAGTATAATTACGGGGAGGATTATACTTCTTTACAGAGCTTATAAACTCTGTTCACTGTCTACAAGGAAAGACTTAGTGCAAAATTCAGTGCTTTAATAAGCACCTGACCAACTAATAAATTATTAATCAGTCAGCTACTTATTAAGTAGCTTGTGAAATATTTCACATAGTATTTTAAATTTAATTATCTACCTCGATAGGCATATCTACCAAGCTTCATTTTCTGCTTGTTTTTCTTTTAATTCTAATTCTTTCTTTTTAAGTTCTAAACTTTGCGGATCAGTTGTCCAACCAGACTCTTTATCCCAATGTTTTAATAATACAAGTCCAGCTGCTACATCTGGTAACGCTGTTTTTGTAGTTGTTTCAGTACGAACTTTTCTTGCTGGTACGATAACTTCACCATCGTTATATTCAATGCGTTCTATAACTGTTTTAGTTTCTTCGTATTGAAAACCTTTCGCTCGTTTTAACATTGCAGCCTTTATCTCTTCAACAGGTTTCTTTCGCCCTTTTTTTAAGAGGTCGGAAAATTCCTTGTATTTACTCTTATAATCATAGAATGTACTCTTATGAATTCCTAAGTTGTTCCAAATCTCTTTTTCAGTAGCTCCTAAACTAAGCCATTCAGATATTTCTTCAAATCTTGATTTTACATGAGTTTCATATTTGCTTGGTGCTCCTCTTTTATTAGTCATATTTCATCACATCTTTTTATTAATAGTTTCTAAATCATCGATTCTATGATTAATAACTTTTATTTGTTCTTCGACAACAGGCATACGTCTGGCAAATCCATTATGCTCTCTTACTTCACGTGTCAGCTCTTCGAGTTTAGTATCTGTTACTGCTTGTGTTTTATTATTTGCAATAATTACACCTAATAATGTTAATGCACCAGTTATTAAAGCAGCAATTATACTTTCACTCATAGACACACCTCTTTCTATAATTATATTATACTACTATAATTTTAATTTTAAAATACCATTAAAATACCATATGAAAGGACATATAAAAGGACATTTAAATAAATAAAAAAAGAACTTATTGTATACAAAGACAAATAAAAAAGAACTTATTTTTTAAGTTCTCTATATTTTCTATAAACATATTCTAATTTTTCATTTTCAGTTATTAACACTTCGTCTTTTAACCAATTTTCAAATTCATCTTCTTGATTAGGGTTAGTAATTATGATTTTATTATCAACTAGTTCAATCTTAGCTTCTGATCCAGCTTTACCTAAACCAATCTTATCTCTCATTTCTTTAGGAATTACTATTCTACCTAACTTATCGAACTTTCTATTCATTTATTCCACCACCTTACTTAAAACTATTCTTTAATTCAACCAACTTTAATAATTGTTTATTAGTCATTAATATTGTTTCATTTATTCCAGCAGTTATGAGATGTTTTAAATCTTCATAAGTTGCCCCTTTTATTAATTCTTTAAATTCTCTTGTACTAATCATTTCTCTCACTCCTTAATTTTGCATAAAATTCTTCATAATCTTCATCTAGTATATTAGCTAGTTGAATATCTATATCTCTACCATTTAATCTTAAATAATAAGATATTAACTTTATGTTTTGACATTTACCTTTTTCAAATAGATATATTGTAGGTCTTGATACTCCTGTATCTTTCGCTACTCGTGTTATTGATTTTTTTCTTTTTCTTCTGATAAATTCCCACATACTCATTTTAATCACCTCTCTTTTTCAAATTGTAAATAGTTTGTCTTGATACACCTAAATAATTAGCAATTCCAATCATACTATAGCCATTTGAACTCTTCTTATTTTGTATAGTTTCTTTTTGTGTTTTAAGTTCTTCAATTTCTATTTCTAATTTTTTCAATTTTTCTTTACGTGTTTTTATTTTACTATCATAATCGTTTATATTATTTTTCATATGATTGTATTTATCTTTTATTTCATCAAATTTACTTAAAACTTGATCCAACATATAAAGTATGTATGGTGTAGTCATCATCGTTCTTCTACATACTAAATAAATCTCTTTTATCATGTTTTGTATCTCAAGTGGATACTCGTTATAATAACGACACTTGTTTTTTTCTTTTGTATAATTTCTAATAAATTCTTCAAACGTACAATTGTTAATCATTTTTCTTTAACCTCTCTTCCAATTCTACTTTAAATTTAGTTCTATCGTTTTTATATATCCTTGCTCCACACCAAGAACATATTATATATTTAAGCCCACTCCTGAAATCAATCGAATGCCCACACTTTTCACATTTTCTTACTTGCATACTTCTTCTGCGATATCTTATATCACAAAAAGCTTTATCAATATTTCTCATGTAACACCTTCCTACTCGTTAAATAAATCGTGTATTTCACCAATAAATGCTTTTGGATTAAGTCTTACATATTTAACTGAATATCTTACTAATAGTGCTTGTCCTAAATATACTGGTATTTCTAGTAAAGATAATTCATTATATGTGTGATGTAGCATTGCTACTGCTTCATACACTAGCATTAGTATAAATGCTATGTTTTCCCATTTAATGTTTCTCATTACATTTTCCTCCTTTTTTATTTTACATATAAGTTATACCAAAATAATTTATAATTGTCAATATTTTCTAACAATTTAATTAAAAATTTTACACTTTTAACCAAAATAAAAAAGACAAAGCCTTTTAAAAGCCTTGTCTTACTTAGATAATTCATTAATTTGTCTTAACTTATCTTTTAAGTTTAAAACCTCATTTGATAAATTATCATTAGTTTCTTTTAGTGTTTTCATTTCTTCTAAACTTTCCTTATATAATTTTTTATAATCAATTACTTCATAAACTTCTAACCATTCCCCACTATCAGCTATCCATTGGTTATCAGCAATTCTATGCCATGTATAGTTATTATCTTTATATGTTTCTAAATCATTATAGATTGCTCCATTTTGAACAAAACCCAAAACACTATCGCCAGTGCTATGACCTGTTCTAATTCTTAAACTATCAACCAATACTTTTAATTGTGGTTTTGTTTCATCTCTTTCAACTGGACTAGCAATTTCAACTTTAGGTTCGGTTTTCCATTTTAGATTACTATACTTGAAAATAGTATCTTCTGTTAAATATAAACCTTCATTTGGATTTATAGTGTTTTCAAATTTATAACTACCTTGACTTGTTACCTTAGTAGCCATTTTAAATTTACCTTTTTGTACTTCTAAATGGCAATGAGTTGCAACATTTCCAGCATTGCCCATATGAGAATAAACTTCACCTTGTTTAAATTTAGTACCTACTTTTGGTGGCTTATTATCATGACCAGTCCAAACAGTCATATAATCATAAGTACCATTCGCATAATGTACTTTTTCATCACTCTGAAATGCAATTCCCCCACCTTTATTTTGTGGGTCTACATGAACTATCGTTCCATTAAATGGAGCATATAGAGTTGTATCTTTGTATAGTGTCAATACTCCGCAATCTATTGCTTTAGTATCTTTGTGAGAAGCAGCACCGTTCACATGTTGACTTTCCCAACTATGCCTTAAAGGGAATATAGCATACATTTTAACCCCTCCCTTCATCAATGGGAGTTATATCATTTGATAACCCTAATAAATTTTTTAATTTAATTAAATCTTGCATACCATAATAAACTATACCTGATATGAATAGAAACTCTATTCCAGTTACAAGATTAACTTCTGCTCCATCAATATTAGCAACTATGATATCTGGGTTTAAGTATCCTGTTAAATACATTAACCCAACACCTAATATCATGCAGCCATACTTTACTAACCCAGCGATTAGTTTTTCTTTCTTAAATTCTTTTTTCAATGTTGCAAGTGTTACTCCTAATAACACATTTGCTAACATAACACTTACTAGACCTATAATTATTTTCATCATTTTTATTCCTCCTTTTTATTTATAAAAATATTTCTTCTATAGTTCTATCTGAAAACAATACAGTTTTCATTTCATTAACAAGTCTTGATTTATTTCTAGTTATTGTTTTAACTTCTACATCGTAAAATTCAGCAATCTCTTCTCTAGTCTTATGCTCAAAATAATACATTTCAATAATTGAGTAATAAGAATCATCTTCAATAGTTTCTAAAGCTCTGTCAATAATCTTTATTAGTTTTTTAGTTTTATTAGTATTGTCTGGATCAGTTTCAATTGCAATTTTATATTTATTATAATTCTTGAGTAAATTTTCTGTCTTTTTAAATGCAGAAACATTGCTAGCATTCATCAATCCTGATTTTTTTAATTTAACTACTGTTTGAGTAGTTACTTCATCGATTAAATTTTTAACATTTTCATTCACATTAGCACCTCCTAAATTTATATAAACATTTGTTCGTGGTTACAAGGTTACAAGTAAATCTCTATATTTTATATTTTTTTATCTTAGCCGAGAAAGCCGAGAAATATATAATTAAAGTTCTCGGTAAACTCGGTAAATCTCTTTAATTATAAAAATTACTTGTTACTTGTAACCTTTTGCTCTAAAACCCTTGATATATAAGGGTTTGCGACGGTTACAAGTAAATTATTTTACTTGTAACTTTCTTGTAACTTGTAACCTTTTACTTGTAACCTCTTGTAACCTCTTGTAACCTCATTTTTGAACATAAATTCTAATAGCCTTACCTTGTATTTTTGACACCTTAGTTTCCAGATTAAAGTACTTATTAATTTTCTTACCGAACTCACGATTAGACAAAGGTGTATAGTTTTCTCTTATGCAATATTCGTTATATCTTTTATAAACTTCTGCTGTAGACTCATTTAATACATCGTCAAGACTAATTTCTTTTAAATAACCAAGTACAGGATCATTAGTTTCCTCATATTCTTCAAGTTCACGCTGTACACTCTCACTAATAGTAAATTGTCTAGCTGCTAAAACTCTTTTAAGTCCTGCTATACCTAATTGTATTAAATACTCTAAACTCTCCTCACTCCTAAGCTTATACTTGATATAAGGGTCAAAATCAGGGTCGTTAGGACTAAATCTAGCGTTAAAGGGAATTATAATAAGTCTATCTATAATCGCCTCGTTTCCACGACTTTTACCCATTCTAGGAATGCTATTTGCACTAAATAACAACTTACAGAAAGGGTTAAAATCGAAAGGCTTCTCAAACTTCTTATTTGTATTTACCCTATCACCACTTACTATCTTCTTAAACATAGCAGTATCAACAATAAACTCATCAGATATATCATCACCAATATTAGCAAGACTACCAGCTAAATTAGCAACCTTAAACTCATGATTAAAGTCCTTTAAATCAAGACTTGATGTATTATCCTCGCCTAACACTTCACGTATCATATCTAAAAATGTACTTTTACCATTAGACTTTTCACCAATAAGAATAAACGCTTTTCTAAGCTCACTTCTCTTATAGAATGTGTAACCAACTACTTCTTCCATTAATAATCTTAAATTGTTATCTCCACAACTTAATTTATTGAGTGTCTTATCCACTACCTCTGTATAAGCACCTGGGTTATAATTGTGATTAATTTTATTAGTAATTATGATAGACGGATCATAATCAATTAGCTCATCGTTCTCAACGTTGTATATTCCGTTTTTGAATGCTATAAAATTAGCACTAGAACCACGTATATTTTTATTGAGTAGAATATCTAGGTAAGCTAATACCTCTTGACGTTTAGTTCTGTTTAAATTCGGTATATGTTTAATCATTACTGATTCAATTTTATTAAGTCCAGCAACATAAATACCATCTTCATAAATATGCAGCTGTCCGTTAATTTTACAAATATGATGTTCACTAATTAAGAACCTAGCGAACTTATCAAATAAGAATTGATTTTTTTCAAAGAAGTTAGGTTTCTTAAAAGCGTCTTCTCTTAAAATAACGTGTAATTCACTTTCACTTAAAGAGTCACTAACAACATACTTATTAATAATCTCAATACATTCTGTTGCTTCATCTTTACTAAATCCTGCCGACTGCAAAGTTAAAATGTAATTGAAAAACGCTTGATTTCTACCATCACCAGCAGCCATATTATAAAAGTCAATATTACTACTAACTGGAGTTAACCATTTCGGCAGCTCGTCATATTCTTCCCCCTCTAATTTATCCCACTCAACAAAACGCTCCTTATTGTCAAATTTAAGCACTCCATAAGAGTTCTTTTTCCGACCAATCTTAATATCAGCAGTAAGTCCACACGCTAATCTAGTATGAGTTTTGCAAGTATTTACGCCATTATTCTTGAAGTAGAAGTGTCTCCCTCTAGTAGTCTGAAAAACCTTACATTTGAGTTGATACGCTTCTACAATGTCCATCATAATTTCACTTTGTGCTGAATCATCTATATCAATTAAAATTGTATCTTCACCAAGTACACCAGCGTATTCAGATAAGTCTTTAACTTCCTCATAAGACTTCATGCTTCTAAAATTGGTCTTTGGAATTTTGTTTGAAGTAGGCAAATAACCCTTAAATAACTCCATAATTAATCACCACCTAACAACATCATAAAAATCATAATTACACTAATAAGCAATAGATACACCATTAACCCCATACAAGCAAAATCAACCATAAATAAGACTGGGTCTTCTTTAAATGCTTCTATAATTTTTTTAATCATTTCATACTAAACCTCCTATTCAATAACACCAAATTGTTTCAATCGTTCATTAGTTAAATCTATATACCAAGAGCGGTCTAGTTTATCTGGTACTTTTTTATTTTTTATATCGCTATTATCTATAAAACAATGTTCTGGAGTATTAGCGAACTTTTCAGGGTTCTTGTCCAGGTTCTTAACTTTGTAAATACAAGTGTCCTTACTATCCTTACTTGCAAATACTCTAAACGTTTTATCATTAAGAACTTTTCCATTGTGTAACCCATGTATATACTTACCACTAATCTTAACTATCTTCTGGAACATCATTAAATCATCACAATTATTTATAGTTACCCCTACGGGTATATTTTCAGTCATGTAATCGACCATTGCTTTATTGACTATTGGTAAATCATTATCAAGTGAAGATAGAGATTTAACATAAGCACCTTTACTTTTACGCCCACCTTCATAATCAACAATCACATAATTATTTACATCTTTTTGAAGGACTTTTTTATAAGAATCAAAACTCATATGAAGTCCTGTTCTCTTCTCCCACTCATAAACAGTATCATCAAGTAAATCAAAATCTTTAGCTTTAATCTTAATTAGAATACCATCAGTGTTACTTTGGATAAGTTCACAAAATGGTTCTATTTTTTCAATCAAGTCAACTATTAGAACTTGTCCATAAACACAAACTAACTTTCTATGAAGTGGATCATACATTGGGTTGAACTGGTCACCTTCTGCACCATATGTTATATTACAGATTCGCTTGTAAGGTTCACGTTCCTTTTTCTTCTTCTCTTTTTTAAGTCTTAAACTGGTGTGAAGTATGTCTTTAAATTTTTCATAATCACTAACAGCACGACTTAATAATTTATATTTAATCATAATTGTTGGATATAGCTGGTCCACATCAGCCATAACTAACATCTCATCATCTTTACACTCGTATGAATATTTATTCACAGCACCATGTAACCCACCCCATGCAACTACATGAGGAATTCCAGCAATTTCACATTCTAACTTTGCATTATCATTGTAGTTATCACTATTCATAAACCAGTCAGCAACAAATTTATATTTATTTAATTTTAATGTTTCTGGAAGTCTAATTTCCCAATCATCATTAAACTCTTGCTTAACTGCTCCAAGAATAATGGCTGCTAATTGAGCTTGAGTTTTTCCAATATAAGATAGTGGTAATTTAAATGTTTTGATTAATGCCATTTGACTATCAAATTCATTCTTCTTTTGTAGGAATACTTCAATAGTTTGTTCTACATCGTGTCTACAATAATAAATAGTTTGGTCAAGTTCTCCAGCTGTTAATTTTCTATCTATATCAAATGGAACTTCTGTTTCTCTAATGTCATTACCCATAAATCCTTCAAGTGTTTTCAAACTTCCCATTGTCTTATTGCTCATAACATCGTAATTAATTAGTGGGAAATTATTAAATAATCTACTAAATGAATAACCATTTTTTTTATCTTGAATGATATGTTTAGATATTTTGTAAGGGTCAAAATCACAAAGAATACCTTTTAAAATGTATTGGTCATATCCACGTGAATTGTAACCAATCCAAATATCATTTTTATGTTGGTTATAATATTCTTCCAGACGCTCCTTATCATTAACAATAATTTGTTCAGCGTGATTAATAGGGTCTATAAGCACGACCAACCAGTCGTACTTAAAGACCTCAAAGTCGTAAAATATTAAAATAAGTCATCACCTGCCTCCACTAAATACTTATCACCAAAAGTTGGACTAGTATCTTGATACATAGGTTTATCAAGTATCTTTAATTCTTTACTTTTCGATTTTTCATATCTTATGTCTTTACATTTTCTTTTAAGAGAAAACCATATTAAATTTTCTTCTTTTTCTATCTCATCTCGGTGTCTAACTATATACAAGCAAGTTCTATACAATACATCAGTTAATTTTTCTTGGAATTCTATATTGAACTTTTTTATTTTTTCAATATGTTTTCCCATCAACTTTAAAGCTGCTTCTTTTTCTTCTTTTGTAGTAGTTTCATATTTTGTAGTTGAATGTTCTTCATAATACTTACATCTTTTATAGAAGCCCATTATTGAAAGTCCTAAATAATAAGCACATTCCGTTTGTGTCATTTCGTTATTTTTATATTTATAATAAATATCTTCAAAATCTTCTTTACCATTTCTTGATGGTTTCCAATACTTGCTCGTTTTGTTACACCTCCTCGCAATATAGACTTTTAAATTCTATTTTATTAGTAATAAACATTTTTCTTGCTTTATCAATAGCTTCTAATGTATCTGTTGCTTTAACTAATACTTCATTACCATTCTCATTAGTAACAGAATATAATTTAAGCATTTACTAACTACTCCTTTTTAAAATTGTTTCAAGTCCTTTTCTAAATCCTTTATAATCACCTTTATTAATCTGTCCCTTTAAGGTTCTATATTGTTGTTTAGTAAGTTTATTTCTATAACGTTTTAAAATTTTATATTCTTCAATCATTTAGAAGTACTGCCTTCCTACCAGTTAAGGTTTCCCAGCGTTTAATAATTACGTCGCAATACTTTGGATCAAGTTCCATTGTGAAACATTTTCTGTTAAGTTGTTCACAAGCAATAAGTGTTGAACCACTACCACCAAACAAATCAAGAACATTAGCATTTTTAATACTTGAGTTTTTAACAAGTCTTGCAATCAAAGTAATTGGTTTCATAGTAGGGTGCATATCGTTGATTGTTGGTTTATTTTCATAAAGAACAGTTGAGTTATTTAATAAATTCTTGACATACCCAACTAAATCTTCATGAGTAATTGTATTTAAATCAATCGTTTCATCAATAACAGTTGATTGAGTTCTATCATTAATGAAATAGTGTGCTACTCCATCTTTCCAACCATAAAGACATGGTTCGTGTCTCCAGTGATAATCTTGTCTACCTAGGATAAACTGATTCTTAACCCAAATTAAGTTCTCTCTAATAGTCCAGTTGGTATTTCTACAAGCTTGATGAAATTCAAGTGCAGAAGTATCAGCGTACCAGATATAAAATGGTGCTCCAGGTTTCATAAAAGTGTTAGCATTAACAAATACATCACTTAAGAATTTAATAAACTCTTGTTTATCCATGTTGTCGTTCTCAATAGTCATACCTTGAGAATTAGAAACATTAATATTGTATGGTGGATCAGTTAAGAATAAATCAACTTCCTCACCGTTCATTAATTTTTCAATGTCATTAAAACTTGTACTATCACCACAAATTAATCTATGGTTTCCAAGTTGCCATACATCACCAGTTTTAGTAGTTGGTTCTTCTATTTCCTCAAGTGCTTTATCAATATCAAAGTTATCATCTTCAACCTCTGTAAACTCTTCTTCTACTTCATCAAGTAAATCTTGTTCAAAACCAAGTTCACTCATATTAAGATTAATCTTACTTAATTCTTCTTTTAACATATCCATGTCCCAAGAAGTATTCATTGTTAATTGGTTATGAACAATTCTATAAGCATTCTTTTGTTCTTCGGATAAACCATCTAAAACAATAACTGGAGTATCTTCGTATCCTAATTCTTTTAATGCTTCGTATCTTCCATGACCTTCAACAATTACATTGTTTTCATCAATAGCTATTGGATCATTATTTCCAAACTCTTTAATAGAATTCTTAATTTGTTCTATTTGTTCTTTAGGGTGTAACTTTGCGTTACGTTCATATGGTTTAATTTCATTTAAATTTTTAGTAATAATTTTCATTTATTCTATACCTCCTTAAAACCTTTCAACTTTAAATTTTTGCACATTATTTGTATTTTCATTGTGTGTTTTTTCATCACTTTGCACAGTATTATTACGTTCATTGTGCATTTTTCTTTTAAGTAAATAAGTAGCAGCTTGAAAGTTTGGAGCCATGTGTTTTTTATATCTGATGACTTTCTTCTTAGTTCCAGTAGTAGTTTCTTCAATTAATGTTTGAGTTTCTTCATACTCATAACCAGTTGCTAATTTTTCAATTGCTTTTAAGTATTTATCATCGTTGTCATTCACTGCTAACATACTCCTATTTATTTTTTAATTAAGACGTTATAAATAATACTTACGTTATCTTCAACTGGACAATCAGTTGCTAATTCATTGAATAAGTCTGGTTCTTTTTCATATAATTTAGCAAGGTCTATCATTTTATCTGTATCATATCTAATAACTTTACGTTCTTCTTTTTTCTCGATTTTAACTTCTTTCATAAAATAACCTCCTCATCTATAAATTTATCTATTGTATAATCGTTATTAACAGAAAATAAGTTTGTGAATATTTTCACAAGAACATCAACAACTATACTGTTTCCAGCTTGTTTATATAATTGCGTGTTTGAATTAACTTCTGCAGCACGATTAAATTCCTCATCAGTGAAACCCATTAATCTCCAACATTCTTTAGGAGTTAATTTTCTTATTCGCAATGTTGTTGGTTCTTTAATTTTAGTAAGTAAATTATTACTTTGTGCCGACAATGTTCTACACACTCCTTCCACATTTAATACTTCTTTAGCGTTCCTATGCCAACCAGGTCTGTCCAGTGGTTCTTCTCTAATTATTTCGTTCATCTTTCACCACCACACCTTTATCTTGGAAAGTCGTGAGTGTTTGTATCATATCCTTTTGCACTGTCCCACGTTTAGTAGAAACGTTAGTATAAACTCCATCGCCCTCATAAGCTTCAAGATAACCTTTTTCAGTATTATTTTTAATCATTATCTTAGGCATTCTATTTCCACCACTGCAACTATCCATTGTTGGAGAAATGCCTTCACTGTCATAAATTCTTCCAGCTTGTGGGTTAGGTTCTTTTTCAGTTCCATACATTTGACCTACTTGAATACATTTAGGATCTTTATAATCTCGTGCTAACAATGTATCAGAATAGTCTTTTTCTTGAATACGTGATTTTTCTTGAGCAAAGTTACTATATCTAATTTTATCTACCATTTCTTCACTCAAATAATACTTTTCATCAACATTATCTTCTAACATATCTTTGAGTTTTAATTTAAGTGGTTGTTTTTTTTTTGGAAATTCAAAGCCAGTATCAATGTCTTTTCTAATACTAATAGTAAATACTCTTTCCCTATTTTGTGGTATTCCATAATCTTTAGCGTTTAATACTTGGTAATAACTTTTATAACCTAACTCTTCCATTGTTTCTAAATAAGCGTTGAAATTATGAAAGTGTTTCTTACTCAATAAGTTTTTAACATTTTCCCAAACTACATACTTTGGTTTTAATTTTTCAACTATTCTTATAGTTTCATACATTAATGAACTTCTAGTTCCACTATCCTTATCTCCTCCTGCTTGTTTTCCAGCAAGTGAGAAATCTTGACAAGGTGATCCGTGCATAATTAAATCCACTTCAATATCTTTATCCCAAGTTGTAATGTCTTGCGGTTCAAAGTTAGTACCATGAATAGCATTGTAAGATTTAACAGCGTATTTATCTATTTCAACATAATCTGCAATTTCATATTCGATACCTAGTCTAGTAAGTGCAGAACTACAAGCACCTATGCCGCCAAATAACTCTAATATTTTAAGCATAAATTTCCTCCCTCCCATTTAGGGATAGAGTATGTGAAACATTTCACATACTCATATAAATTTTTTATTCAACTTCGTAAACTTCTGTGATTTCGTAAGTTTTGAAACCTTGTTTATTTTCTCCATATTCAAGAGCATATTCTAAAGTACCATCAATGGCTTCGTGAATATCTAAAAGCAATTGAGCATATTGAGAATAGCTTTCAAATTCTACATTAACACCAGAATCTAAACTTCTTAAGAACTCATTGTTTGAGTGGATCATAAATCCATCATTAGAAGTTCCATATACTACTTTGTTATAGAATATTAATGAACCTTTATATTCTCCATTTAAAATCTTGAACCAAATTGAAACCATTGGATTTTGAGGTTTACTCTTATCTCTTGCATTTCCGTTTGCGTCTGTATTACTCATTGTAAGTTCCATCTTATCAACTTTAACTTCATAAGTACCTGCTGGAACTTCTTTATAGTTGCCACCATTTTCAGCAGCTTCCTTTATATCTTTTTCTAATCCTTCAATATCAACTGTTTTATCAAATTTTGTAAAATCCATAATTATTTTTCCTCCTTAATTTTTTCAATATTTTCTTCGTCAACATATCCTTTACTTTCTTTATTATCAATTACAATATGGTGACCACCATTGTCGTTTAAACCAGTTATTGTACAAACGTCTCCTATGTTAAATCCATAAGTACAATCATTTAATTTAATTAATTTAACTTTATCTCCAACTTTAAATTCTGTATCTTCAACTTCTTGTTCTGTTTCTTCTTCATCAATACTAAGCATTTTATCTATGCTATCAACTAGTTTACCAACGCTTTCAGCAACTTTATCACCATACGTTTTAACTAATTCATCATATTTTTTTGCTTTATCATAAAGCTCATTATATTTTTCTAAACTTAAACTTACATAACTATTGTCTTCCATCTTTACTTTCCTCATCTTTCTTATTTCCACTAAATATTTTATTTAATGGGTTACTTTCTAATTTTATTTTTTCTATTTTTTCTTTATGGTTGAAATACATACTCATAGCCCATAAAATCATCAAACCTACAATAACAATTATCCACAACATTATTATCCCTCCTTATTTACTAAATAGGCTTTACTCCAGAAACCTTTAGTATCATGTTTAAGTTGCTTTTCAATTTTCATTAATTCAAAGTATTCTTGTTCTCCATGTTTATTTATTTTTTCTTGGCGATCATAAATAATATCTTGAATTAACTTTTTTACTTTTTCAAATGGATAATAATATCTAGTATAATCAGTTTTTTCTCTTTTAAATGCTTTGATATCGCTTCTCAAATTGTATTTATAATTTAAATGCTTTTTTCCATTATGGTTGCTAATTCTAATTGAATTACACATTCCATAATCAAGTTTTAAATAAATACTATCTGTTGAATAAGCGTCATATCTTTGAACTATGAAACCAGCATTTATTAGTTCACTAGATAATCTATCAGCCATTTTACTTATTTTATTCTTCGACTCTTCTTCTGCGTCTACGAACTGGAGCTTCTTCACTGGGAGTTACTTCTGGTGCTTTAGGTGCTGCTTCTTCCTCTACAACCTCACGTGGTTTACGTGTTCTTCTAACTGGTTGCTCTGGTGTTTCACTTTCTACTGGTGCAGCTGTAGCTGTTTCAGATGGTACATTTGCTGTTCCATCTGGTTCCATTGTTGGAACTTCAACTACTTCTGTAACTGGTTCAGCAATTGGTTTTTCCACTTTATCAGTTGTTTTGCTACTTCTTCGCTTGCTTTCTGTAGTTGTTTTAACTGCTCCTGAATTTGCTTCATCATAAACTTTCATCAACTCCTCGTATTCGCATGGAATTTCATTTACTTGAACATTTAAACGTCCTCCACCAAAGATAACTTCATTAGTCTTGAAACTAATAACTCTATTGTTATCATCAGCAACAACTCTTGCTACTAAGTCAACCATACCTGCAATCTTTAATGCTGGTTTATCACCTAGGTTTGGTTTGATACTTGTAATCTTGTCACCTGATTTTTTCATAATATCTTTTGAAGTATCTTCATGACTAATTAAAATGATATTCTCATAGTTCAAATTCATTAGTCTTTTGATAGTACTTAAATATTCAGTTCTTACTTTGTCCCAAGCTCTGAAACTATCATCACTTTCATGTGTAATTCCTAATTGGTCATACATAAATAATCTACATTGTTCGTAAGTATCCTCAATTAAATCAAGTACTATTGTTTTGAAATCATTTTGCTTTTTCTCTAGTTCTGATATAACATCTTTTAGAACCTCCCAAGCGAATTGTTTCTTTGTAATTCTACCTTCTACAGTTACGATATCTTTAATATCAAT
>ERZ808286.872-NODE-872-length-17207-cov-4.704816_pt1 | contig 17207 bp, 15 predicted proteins | sample MGYA00521276_ERZ808286 | MGnify/ENA primary metagenome ERZ808286 (study PRJEB31516, sample SAMN03275607) | gut metagenome | biome: mammalia-associated habitat; material: feces | host: Papio cynocephalus | place: Kenya | collected 2012-08-01 ... | reverse complement strand
TCGCTATTTGCTATTACAACTGTTTTCCCAGTAAAAAAATATGGCAAAAATGCTTTTTCGCCATCATTTAAACCGCTAAAAGTCAGTTTATCCCAATTTTCAATGCCTTTTAGAACTTGTACAATGTTATTCATTTCCAATCAATTTTAGCACTTTTTCTAGCCCTTCGTCAATAGCGGACTCAATTTTGAGCATACTTTCGTCGTCAATTCGACTTACAACATAGTCAACAAGCGGAATAGATTTGTCATTACCAGCGCCTATTTTAAGTCTAGGGAAATTTTCGGAGTTTAAAGAGTGTACAATACTTTTTAGACCGTTATGCGTCCCAGCACTCCCGTGCTCGCGAAATCTCGACACACCCTTGTCTAAGTCAATGTCGTCACAAATAATAAAAATATTTTCGGGTGCTACTTTATAAAATTTGCTAAATTGCGCGACCGCTTCCCCCGAATTATTCATATACGTTAAAGGTTTAATAAGAAAAACTATTTCACCCGCAATGTTCGTTTGTGCGTAAAGGGCGTTAAATTTTGACTTGCAAATTGAAACGCCAAGTTTTTTTGCCAATTTATCAACTGCCATAAAACCAATATTATGATAAGTTCTTTTGTACTCATCTCCTGGGTTGCCTAGCCCGACAATAAATTTCATTATTTTTTCTCCTTAACAGTAAAAGGTGAGACCTTTGTGTCATTTTTAATGTCAACATCTTTTAAATAACTAGATTTTATTTCGCAATTATTGCCAATTTTGCAATTTTCAATAATAGAATTGTCACCAATCACACAATTTTCGCCAATTACAGTTGCCCCACGCAACACGCAATTAGCCCCAATGCAAGTGCCTTTTTTTATCTCAACAAGGCTATCAATATAACAAGTAGATAAGGCTTCAAGCTCGACCTTTGAACTAAGTTCCATCAAAATGTTTTGACGCATTTTTTCGCGCGCTTGAGATAAAGTCGCAAGATTAAATATATAGAAAAAATTTTGCTTGTTTAAAAAATTTGCCTCGCAAGACAACTCAATTTTGTTTAATTTTACGGCACTAGTCTTAACAATAGCCCCCCTAGGCAACTTGCAAAAATCGGTGTTTTTTGAAATTGCATATTCAAGCGCGTCGGCTATTTCGCTAGGACGTATAAGAGGTGTGTCAGCGTATAAAATTATAGTATAATCTTCATCCTTTAAATATGGCTTAACAGCGTCAAGAAGTGACTCATCCGACTCAACGAGTGTTGTCTCGTAATTTGAAAGCGCGTTCAAAACATATTCTTTTGACGACCTTCCCATTATTTCTTTTTCGACCAAATCTTTTGTTTCGATAGGCGAAATAACAATAGCGCGAACGACTTTTTTTGAAATGTCACCTAGTTCAAATTCGGTCAAAATTTCCGTTGAAAAAATTATATTATTCATATGTTATATGTTAAAATTTTCTTCTCCTTTTGTCAATTTTTTTTCGTCAAAAATTAAGGCTTCACGCCCTAAAATAAATATTTTCAATTTACCACTAAGTTTTAAATCTTGAGAAACTTTTTCTAAATAATGTTTATTAAAATTTTCACCACAAAGAAAAAATATTTTGTTTAACTTTAAACTATCAATAATTGCGACAACTTTTCTTTTAAAAGGTTTTTTAAAAAAATATTCGTTTTTAGGTTCTTCAGACAAAAAACAAGGTATTTTTTTGTCCCCGACTTTTGTAAAAAAGTTGTCTTTAAAGACGATTTCAATTTCTTTTCCAAGTAGTTTTTTTAATTTTCCCTTTTCTCGTGCCGACCTAAAAAAATCGTCGATTAAAGCCTTACACTCTTCTTCCATTACGCCGAAAGTGATTCTTGGAGAGTAGCCAAAATCACCATTTGTAAGTTCAACTTTTCCGCCACAACAGCCAAAATTTTCGTCTTTGCACCCAACAAAAACTTGTCCAATCCGCGCATTTAGTATTGCTCCCGTGCACATCGCGCAAGGTTCTAATGTAACATACATTTGGCAGTCTGAAAGCCTAAAAGATGACAATTTCTTGCACGCCTTTTCTATCGCCAAAATTTCCGCGTGACAAAGCGCATTTTGCGTTTTTTCTCTTGTGTTATACGCTTTTGAAATAACCTTTTCGTCCTTTACTATAACTGCGCCGACTGGCACTTCGCCAATTTCTTTCGCTTTTTTTGCCTGCAATACGGCTTCCAACATAAAATTTTGCATCTATTTCCCTTTTTAAACAAGTTTTGGTCTAAAAAATTACTTAAAAGGTAAATTTGGTTCGTCTTGTATGTTTATAAAAATATACAACCTAGACTTTTTTACTTTGACAAATACAAGTCAACCTTAAAAAAAAGACCTTTACTTGTTGATTTTACTCTTGTTTTAATAATTCTAAAACAATTGCATATAATTTGTCAAATAACTCGTCAAGGTGAGTTAGACTAATTGGGTGGGATAATTTGTCACTTCCAAATTCTATCGTAAAGCCCGTGATGTCAAGTCTAAGCAAACAATAATCTTTATATCCGCCACCACTACCTGTCGTAAAAACACCTTTATATTTTGAAGCCTTTTCGATTACTTTTAGATATTTTTGTTGCTGGGCTCTTGTTTTTTCTGGCTGTCCAGCGTAGCCAAAATATACGACTTCGCCTTTTGTGTGAAGGCTTAAAGTTAAATTAGGTAAAAAACTTTTTGTCAAGCTTATAAGTGATTGTACTTCATTTTCGGAATTTGGAAAAAATCCCACAAAGTTCGCAAAACTTGGCGCGTCGAATTTGTTTTGTGAGCCCGTTCCCCAACCCGCGTCAAAATTGCAGTTGAGGTCGACCCCGTTTGCATTTGCTTTATAAAGTCTTTTAGGTGTGGTTTTTAAAATTTTTGATATGACCGCTTTACACTTTTCGTCCTTTATAAAATCCGCCCCTTCATCGCAAATACGGACACCATCTGGATTCATAACAGGCACAACGATAAGTTGCGCGTTAAGTTGTGATTCGCGCAACGCTTCAATTAGGCGAATAGCCATAAAAGAAGTTATGTATTCCCGCGCGTGAATGGACGCCTGAATAAGGATTTTTCTTTCTCCATTTCCTAAAACAAACGCAACAAGTGGCGAGCCAAGTTCACTCTCGCCAAAAATTACAAACGGCGTTTTCTTTTTAAGTTTTTCTATCCGCCCCATTAAATCTTCATAAATTGTCATTAAAATATAATATGAAAAAATTTATTTGTTTGAGAATTTTTTGACTTAACTTTTTAAAGCGTTACAAAAGAAAAACAACTACACTTTTAAATACGCAAAAATACCATAGTTTCATATTTCTTCATTTTTTAACATTTCCACTACTATGTAAAAAAACAACGCCACAAAAGCATTGTTTTAAAAATTAAAAAAAATTTCATTTATGATAGGTAATGTTATTTTTAATTGTAAACGCACGATAAATTTGTTCTTCAAGCATAATTCTAAACAAGTGGTGTGGAAAAGTCATCTTTGAAAAACTAATTTTGTTGCAACCTTTTTTGAAATTTTCATCAAGCCCGTATGAACTACCTATAACAAAAGTAACAGCCGAGTTTTCAAAAGACGAAAACAAAAGTGACGAAAACTCTTCGCTAGTGTAACTTTTCCCTTCTTTTGCTAAGACAAAAACCTTGCCCGAAACATTTTTTGAAATTTGTTCCGCTTCCTTTTTTAGTGCCGTTGCCACTTCGCTTTCGGACGGATTATTAGATAATTTTACAGGTGGAAGCTCGATAATATTTATCATTCCCATATGTTTTAACCTTTTTAAAAAGTCCGCCTCCGCTTTCTTGTAAAAATCCTCTTTTAAGTCACCCACGCACACGATATTTATTTTGTACATCTAAATTACTCCCCAAATAAAGGTGGAAAAAGTGACAATTGCGCCGACCGCGATGCAAGAAATTAAAGCAAATCGTTCGTCAAGAGTCAAACGCCTACCTTTGCTTTCAATATCCGTAAAAATCATACTGTTTAAACTCTTTATGTTGTATTGGGACATTATTCTATTAAGGTCGTAAATGTCTATCATCGTTTTATCACCTGAATAGAAAGTTTCTGGGTACTCGCTGTTAATTCTCGCCACGTCAATAAGCATTTTTTGGGTTTGTTTGATTCTCGTCTCTTTAAGAAGCAAAAAGTAAAGGAATACAAGCACAAGTACAATCATTCCGATTGTCAAAATACTCATTAGAAAATACATTACAATGCTTCCACTACTAAACAAAAAGTTATTTATATAATCGGTCACATTTCCAAATATCCAATTATTGGCGCTCGCAAAAGCAAAATAGGTGCTAAGAAAATTGTTCATAAAATGGATGATAATAGCAGGAATAATACTCTTACTTAAAACGACAGAAAGCGCTATTAAAAATCCCAAAACAGTTGCGTAGAAAAATTGATTTACATTTAGGTGCATAAGTCCAAAAAGTAGGCTCGACAAAATCATCGCTTGCTTTATTCCCATTCCTTTTAAACCATGAAGAAGAAGTCCCCTATGCGCTGTCTCTTCGCAAATTGCAGGAATAATTGCAACCGTAAACACTTGCAAAATAAAACTGCCTATTGAGTAATCTGCACTAGAAATATATGGAAAACTAGGTGCCTTTTCGAACCCGCAAAGAGAAATGATTGTACTGAAAAAAGACGCAACAAAAATGTTGAAAAAATAGCACAAAATGCCGATTAAAATGCTTAAAATTATAGGTTTTACCCCCACTTTGCAGTAGCCAAAATTTTTAAGCGTCGTTTTCATTTTTTGCTTTTTTATAACCGAAAAAAGCCCAACCGACATCAAAAACATTACTCCGCCTTGCACGATAATTGTACTTAAAACATCTTTTAAATTGTCGTTTATAGGTAGTTCAACATACAAGAAAAATATTCGCACTGCGACGAAAATTATAAGCATTAAAAAGTAAACAAAAGTTGTTACAAATTGATTTGATCTATTCATTATAGCCCACCTTTAAAGGAATTAACTGCCCATACAATCACACAAAAGATTGTCATTATAGTATATATCGCAATCGGCAAAACATCTGCGTATTGTCCGCCTTGCACGTCAACATTTTCCGCCCTTTTTTGTTTTTTATTACTCTCCATGTTATCACGAGAATTTTCTTCATTTAACGATAAATTTTCTTGATTTTCTTTATTTTTTGTTAGTTTATTAAGTAAATAAAGTCCCAAAATAGTAAGCCCTACACCCGCAAGGAAAATAACAAAAGTTAAGACAATTTCAGTCACACCAAAGTTGGAAAAAATGCCAAAATTTGGATTTCCCGACACATACATAAAAAAGATTACAAAAAAGTTATTGCAAAAATGGAAAAACATAGAATAAATTAGTTTTCCACTAAAATAGAAAATAAGTGCTAAAACAACGCCTAACAAAAATTGGTGAATTGTTTGAAAAATCGAAAAATGAATAAGAGTAAATGCTACCCCACTAACTAAAACCGCCCAAACAAGCCCGATTTTGTTTTTTAAACTAGAAAAAATCACGCCACGGAAAATAAGTTCTTCCGCAATTGCAGGAATAACTGCAAAACAAAGTACAGACAATAAAAACTCGCCAAAATTTCCTAGTGGCACGCGACCTGAACTAGGAGTTGCAAAATTTGCAAATAAAGTGTTAAAAAATGTTGTAAAGTTTAGCGACCCAAAGAATACAAAGATAGAAAGCACAAAAACGACCAAGAAACGCAAGTCAAAGGTTTTTTTGTTTATATTTTTAATGGAAAATTTCTCTATTTTGTTCCTTTTTGAATAAATCATAAAAACCAAAAAATATGCAGTTTCACTAAGTATAGCGTTTAAATAAATTGTCCAATTTTGAGAGAGTAAAGTTGTTGCATCTTGTCCTGTTGTTCCACCAATAAGCCCAACTAACATCGACAAATTTAAACTCGCTATAAGCATACCTGCAACGGCAAATAGGTAAATCAAACTTCCATCTTTAAACGAATATTCTTTTTTCATACTGGCATTATATCAAATTTTTTAATTTCTTGCAATTATTTAATCCAACTAAAATTTTTTGTTTTTCTTTTTAAACACAAAAGCTTAGGACAAAATCTTTTTATAAAAAATCACCAAAAAATTTACCTTTATTCTTTGGCGATTTTCTACAATTAGTGTAAAAATTTCAAAATAATTTTAAATTTTGTAAAAATGAAATTAAAACAATGCCTTTTTAAGCAAAAGTTAATTCATAAATAAGCAAGTCCCCATTACAATAATCATTGACTACTCTACAAATTAAAAATTGTGCCCACTTTTGATTGAAACGCGACATCGACACAAACATGCTTTCCCTCGATTATGTTGTGTTCGCCTAAAATTCTTTTTACAGTGGTGTAAGCCAAAACTGGCGTATTGTTTTCTTCGCTTAGGTGAGACAAAACCACTTGTTTTACGCCCGTTGGCACAAGTTTACAAAGAGCGTAGGCGCAAGTTGTGTTTGATAAATGCCCATGGCTACCCAAAATTCGTTTTTTTGTGACTGGTGGATATTTTGGGTTTTGCATTAAAATATGCTCATCGTGATTGCTTTCTAGGTATAAAATTGTGCTTCCAGCAAGAAAATCTATAATCTCCTGCTTAATTTCTCCAAGGTCAGTCGCAATACTACATTTTAGTCCGCCAAAATAAAGGCTATATCCCACGCAAAAATTGCTATCGTGTGGCAAAATCGCACATGAAACAGTTACATCTTTTATGAAAAAATCACTTGTTCTATACCACTCAATTTGTGATTGTGGAAGAGCCATAATTCCCGACAAGTAAAGTGCTTGCACAAAGGACGGAATATATACTTTCGTGTGCGGATTTTTTTTCAAAAATGTCGCAATTCCGCCCAAATGGTCTGTATGTTCGTGGGTTAAAAGGATAGCGTCAATTTCTTCTGGCGTGACGCCGATTTGAGACAATCTTTCCTTTATATTTGTGTATGTCAAACCTTCGTCAACCAAAATTTTTGCTTCGTTTGACTCGAAATATGTCGAATTTCCCTTACTTCCGCTTGCTAAATTTACTGTTCTCATTTGTTTTTCCTTAAATCGATTTTAATTATACCACGAAAACAACATAAAATAAAAGCATTATTTTAAAATGATAAAAAGCAATTTTTGGATTTTTTTTGGTTTTCCAGTAACACAAACAAAAAAATATAATATTCACGCGTTTAGTAAAACGGCTGACAAAATTTTCGCAATTATCGCAAAAAGGTCGTTAACTATAACTTTGAAGGACCACCTTTCCATTCAGCCACGAGTCGAAAAATCCTTTCAAATTTTTCTTTGAGACGCTTTCAAAACAGCCAATCATATCGTCTTTTGTCGCAATTTTGTACTCATATTGGTTAAAATAGAGTTTTAAACCTTTCAAAAAAGCCTTTTCGCCTATTAAATCTTCGAGCGAATCAAAAAACAAAACGCCTTTTACGTATGTCATATATGTATATTGCATATCACCTGCAAAGTCGTTAACATTTCTACTCATTGAACTATCTATTTTGCCATAAACACTCTCGTACACTTCGCTAAAAAGAAGATAACTTGATAAGGACGCAGAGAGAGAATCCGCTTCTACAACATTGTAACCTGAGTTATATCTATAAAACATAAGTGTCGAAAATTCGGTCAATCCTTCATCTTGCCACGCGTCGTTGCATGCGTCACTTCCTACCAAATTGTACCACCATTGGTGAGCCGTTTCGTGGACAATAACATTTTGATAATCATCATAGTTTTGCACGCTATCTGAAATATAGACCAAATTTGGATATTCCATTCCGCCGTGGACAAAATCCGCTTTCACAACACTATAAGTCTCATATGGATAGTCGCCAAAAAGGCTTGAAAAGGTTTTTATCGCGCGGATTGCGGTATCAAGGCTTTTTTCGGGAGTTTGCTCATCGTAATAGTAATAATAGACATCAACATTATTTGCCTTTCCCGACAAAACAACAAAATCACGACTTAATACGAACCCAAAATCACGCACAACTTTTGCTGAAATCTTGGTTGTCTTTTTGTGGTCTTTCAAAGTTGTTGCCGTTTGCCTTCCTGAACTAGCCAAAACAAAATCGCTATTATATGTCAAAGTTACATCATAATTTGACATTTCAGAATAAAATGGGTCGCCGTTTGCGCCGTAATTGTCTTCCCTAAACGCGCCATTTTCATAGACAGAAAGAATAGGATAAAAGTTACCAAAATTGTATGTGTCGTCCCCGTAACCAAACCTATGCTCGCAGTTTGGAAGTTGAACCGAATATGAAAGCGCCACCGTGACGCTATCTTCTGGGTAAAGGTCTTTCCCTAAACCAACAATTAACATATTTTTGTCACTTCCGCCAACATTTACTTCTCTATCTTCGCCGTCGACAACCACTTTTGACACATCAATTTTTCCTTCACTAAACCCATTTTTGTATGCTTTTTGATAGGTTGATGTAGAAACAGGACGATATTTTGCCCCTTGCCTAAACGCGTTTGGATACAAGTGAAATTCCAAGGTTGACAAAGGAACATCATAACTATTTTTAAAACTGACAGTTTGCTCTCCCGTTAAAACATTACTTTTTTCGTCAAATTCAAGCGTCAAGTTATAATTTGAAAGTTCCCTACTTTTACTTGAAAGGTTGTCCTTGCAACCAAAAAGAAAGAGTATTGGAACAACGACTAAAAGCCCCAAAAAAATAAGTGATAATTTTCTAAAAATTTTTCTTTTTTTCACTACTAAAACCCCTTTTCTAATCAATATGAAAAAGAGGCTCTTAATATGAATATACAAAAAAGACCTTTCGTTATAAAGCTTTAAAACAACTTTATAATAAAGGTCTTATTTTTACAAATTTCTAAAATTTATCCAAAAATAATTATTGAATAGCACGCAAGCGCGCAAATTGCAAATGCGCAAAACAAAAGAAAAATAATAATATTTCTTTTAACTGCAAATGAAAGTCCACACACGGTTATAGTTAAAATAACTGCGTATTCCTTAATATTTGTGAGTGTAGAAACAAAATCTTCAGGCAAAAACTTTACAGGGACAACATCGTTTAGATATAGTAGCCCTAGCATCACAATGGTTAAAAAAGCCATTATTTGTCCCAAAATTGCAAAAAATTTGGAAAAATTCTTTAAAATTAACATATTTTTGTCCTTTTAATATGTTTTTTAGTTTAAAAGAGAAATCACCCTTTCAATTCTTTGTTTAACTTCTTCTTCGCCCAAAAGTGACATAATGTAATAAAGGTCTGGCGTATTTTTTCTTGTTGTCACAGCAACACGGATAATTCCGCTAATATCAGCAACTGAGCCTTTAAAGTTTTCTGGATTTTTCTTATAATCTTTCATATTGTCCGCAAAGCCGAGTTGTCCACAAACATATTTCATTTTGTCAAACCAAGTTTCCTTGTCGTCACTAGCCTTATAAAGTTTAAGATATTCGTTTAAGACTAAAACAATGTCTTTTTTATCAAATTTTTCGTCAAATTGATAGTCTAAAATTGTTTTATCTTCTAAGCCGTCAAACATATAGTCGTATAAAGACCTTATTTCGCTATATTTTGCGATGTCTTTTCTTGGATTTTTGCCCGTTCTATCAATGTTAAAAAGAGACAAGGCAAAGTCCTTTTTGTCCTTTAAAATCTTTTCAAAATCTTTATCGTACTTGCTCGCCCAATTTAGAGCACCGTCATAAATGTCTACATTTGAAAAGTGCGAAATGACTTGTTTTGAACAATCGTCCAATTTCTGGAAGTCAAACATAGGGTTGTTCGAGCCTATTTTTGACACCTTAAAAGGAAATTCATAATAAGAAATATCAGGATTTTTTCTTCGCCAATCTTCAAAGTCACTGTTGATAAGCCCTAATAGATATTCCATAACCGAACTTACTGGGTAGCCCTTTTCGATAAAGTAACTCGCGTTAGCTTCTGGGTCTTTTCTTTTACTAAGTTTTCTTTTGTTTCCGTCCGCGTCCAATTTACATACAACTGGCGTATGCGCATATTTTGGTGGCGTAAGTCCTAACGCATCAAAGATTTCAAGGTGCGCCGAAAGTGAAGGATACCATTCTTCTCCACGAACAACCAGTGTCGTCCCCATAAGCGTATCGTCGACGACGTGTGCAAGCGAGTATGGTGGGGTAAAATTTGATTTTAAAAGAACAACATCTTTTGTATTTTCCCTAATCTCTCTATCGCCCTTAATTTCGTCGTGGAATTTAAAGATTTTTTCCTTATCCCCTTGCGACTTAAGTCTAATCGCAAAAGGAAGCCCCGCCTTGACCTTTTTTTCTATTTCTTCGTAAGTTAAATCACGACAAACATCTTTTTCTTCAATGTCATTAGTTTTCTCGATTTCTTCTTGTCTACGCTTTAAAATCTCTTCTTTTGAACCCGCCACCTGACAAAAACAAGGGTAAGCACGCCCAATTGAAACAAGATGTTTTGCAAAAGCCATATAAATTTTTTGGCGTTTACTTTGAATATAGTCGCCATAAGCGCCCGTTTGAGCCCTACTTTCGCCCGCATAACCTTCATCTGGTTTTAGACCAAACGCACAAAGCATATTATATGCAATGTCGCCAGCGTTTTCTACTTCGCGCTTAAAGTCAGTATCTTCAAGTCGCATATAAAAGACACCGTTTGAGTGATAGGCAATAAGCTTATCAATAAACGCACCGTAAACCGAGCCAATATGTAAATATCCCGTTGGGCTTGGTGCTATACGCACGACTTCAGCGCCTACTGGAAGTGTTCTTTTTGGATAACTCGACATAATCTCGTCGACGGTCAAGTCGACATCCTTAAATAATAAGTTTGCTAATTTAATATAATCCATTTTTAGTCCTTTTTATGTTAAAGACCTTTTTAAAGGTCACATTTATATTTTAAAACCATGACAAAAATATTTTTGTTGTATAAAAATTTTAATTCTAATCAAAATATTTTTAAACTTGTAATCTACAAATAATTGTGCACAATATCCCTAAGTGCAAGGCACATTCCCTTATATCTTCCGTTTAAAAAACGATCAATTATTTCATAACAAGATTGTTCTTTTTTATCCAAACTTTGCTTGTACGCATCTTTATTTGTTGCCTTGCAAAACATAACAATATCAACGTTATTTAGTGCCTTTTGATAACACAAAAGTTCGTCTTTATAGCCCGCTTTTTCAAGTTGAATTCTCTCTAAAATTTCTATAATATTATTTTTTGTAGCACTTGTCATTCCTTCTGTCAAACTACTCTTTTTTAGTTTGCCAAGAGTTTCTAAAACGCGTTCATTTGTTTCTTTAAGCATTGACGAATTGTCGTACCAAGTCTTAATTTCTCCATATGGATTAGAAAATTCAAAATGCTTGAGTTCGTAATCGTACGCCACTTGCGACAAAACTTGAAGGTCATAAAATAACACATCTTTTAGTTCGCCGTCGCTAAGTTCTCCCGCCATATAACCCGAAAAATAGTGATCAAAATAAATTGGGCTAAATGTATCATTTAGGTCGTTTAATCTTTCAATCAAGACATTGCACGACACAACAAGTTCGCGGTATTTTAAGTTGCCATTACTACTTTCGTAAATCGACCTATTTGACGCAACAGACATACTTGCGTCACGCACCGCTTTTAGTTTTTCGTAGGTCTTATTTAGTTCATCTTGCGTAAATTTTCTTAAAGTGTATGTTATATCCTTTTCTTGCCTTGATGCAACCCCAAAAAAGAGTCCCGCTTCAGCGGACAAGAAGTTGTCATAACAAAGTGGAAAAATGTACGCTTTGTCATTTTGCAAACTTGTCTCTTGCACGACCTTTTCCGTGTTAACCCCCACTTGAAGAAAACCTTGTTCGTCGCCGACATAGGTCAAAACTTCTTTATACATTGAGTTGATATCATTAGGTGTATAGTTCGTTCCGCACCCAGTTAGAGCAAAAACGCTTAGGGACAAAACAAACAAAATGCAAATTGTAATAAACTTTTTCATTCGCTTTCCCCCCTACCTTAAATTCGCGTCAAAAAACGACTTTGCTTGGCTTGCTTTTTCGCGCAAAACATTATTAACACTCGCTGAATATGCGTCATAACTTTTTGCCCACATAAAGATGTCGAGCGAATTTAAATTGTCCACATATTTTTGAAGATTTGTGTCATTAGCAATATTTTGGTTGCTAAAAATATTCATTTTTGAGCAATAAGAGCGATAAACAGTGTATGATGAGTCAGTCCCAAGAACGATTCTTTTTTCAGGCATTTTTTCAACATTTTCTTCGGTAAAAATCTTTTCCACAACCCCGCTAGAAAGTCCCGTTCTAACTATCATTTTTTGAAAATCGTAAGATTCAACCTTTACAACATTTATCTTAGTCGCCTTGTACAAATCAAGTTGTAAAGTTGCGATACAATCATAAAGGGTTCTGTATTTATGCAAAAAATCCCTTTCGCAAGTAATAACAAGTTTTGACGCATATTCAATACCTTCGCTTGCGTTAGAATACGCAGTCATATAGTCAGCGTACGACTTTTCACAATTTTCTTTTGCTTTCACGCATTTTTTGAAGTCGTCAATTATAACATTTTGTTCGCCTTTTGAAATCGTGTCGTCGACAGCCAAAAAGTCAAGATAGTAGTCAAGAGAATCTTTTGTCGTCAAAATGATGTCACTTAAAAAACTTGCATATGGGTCATTTGGTGCGCCGTGAGACGATTTTATATTTGCGCTTACTCTATCCGACAACTCTTCTAGCCCCAATGTGGACTTGTGCGTCGTAACATAATTGTACGCTTCGTAAGCTATGTTGTTACTCGAAATTATCGCAATGCACGAAAAAACGATTATGCCAACAAACGACATAAACATAACAACTTTCAGCACAATAGTCCAAAATTTTTTCATATTTATATTTTAACAAATATAATTTTTGGTGTCAATGCGTTTAAGGGTAATAAAATTTTTTAGAAAAATGTTTTTTATTTAAAGTGACAACAAAAAAGTTTTTAGAAGTAGTGGTTTTTTAAATCTAAACACTATCTAAAAGCATCAAAAAAGGCTTAGAATTTAAAATAAAAAACTCTATACCTTTTTAGTTTTGGGATAATAAAATTGACCTTTTTGTTGTTTTTAAGTAATGCGTTTTATCTTTAATTTAGTAAGTTTCTCACTAAAATTATCCACAAAAACCACAAAAATGTGAACAACTAAAAATCAATCAAGTCACTTGGGTCTGTCGCGTCAATCATCTTGTCCCCGTCATCAATATCCGCGACATCTTTAAGTTTTCGTTGAATTGTTTTTGTCTTTTTTGTCGCAAAATCAAGGGTGGACGATGCTTCGTCAATCTTCTTTTGAGTTTTAGCAAGAAGTTCGACAAACTTATTAAATTCCATCTTAAAAACGCTCAAAGTGTTCCAAATTTCGCTACTTCTTTTCTCAATCGCAAGAGTTTTAAAGCCCATTTGAAGAGAGTTTAAAAGAGCCGTTAAAGTTGTTGGCCCGCACACCATAATTTTGTATTTGTGTTGCAATGTTTCAACGAGCGCTGGACGCCTAATAACTTCGGCATAAAGCCCTTCAACAGGCAAATACATAACAGCAAAATCAGTCGTTGTAGGTGGGTCGATATACTTTTCACAAATTGATTTTGCTTCTTCTTTTATGCGAATTTCAAGGTTTTTGAGTTGATTTTCCATTTCTTGAACGTCATTTCTTTCGCTAGCAGAACAAAGTCTTGAATAGTCTTCCATTGGGAATTTTGCGTCAATTGGAAGGAGCAATTCGGCGTCGTTTTTGCCAGGAAGAACAACCGCAAAATCGACCTTTTCTTGCGAGTTTTTCTTGACCTGCACTTGCTCTTTATATTGAGTTTTTGACAAAATTTGTTCAAGAAGGCTACTGAGTTGAACTTCGCCCCATCCGCCACGAGTTTTGACATTTGTAAGCACCCTTTTAAGGTCTCCAACGCCAGTCGCCAAGCTTTGCATTTCGCCAATTCCCTTTGACACCGTGTCAAGTCCTTGCGTAATAATTTTGACGCTTTCACCAAGTCGTTTTTCAAGAGTGGACGACAATTTTTCATCGACAGTTTGACGCATTTGTTCGAGTTTTCGCTCATTTCTATCTTGCAAACTCTTTAAATTTTCGTTGATAATGTCTGAAATTCTATTTAGTTTTGCGTCATTGTCTTTTAACATTTCACTAAGTCTAGACTCAATATTTTGAAGGTGCTGATTTTGATTTCCAGCCAATTTTGAAAAATAATCGGACACGCTTTTATTTGACTCAGTAACAGAATTTAAAACTAGTTGATTAAGTTGCCTATTATGTTCGTTGCTTATCTCAAACAAATTTTTAATAGTCTTTTCAAGATATTCATTTTGTTTTTTAATCTCTTCAACGATATTTTCTTCATCAAATTCACTTTGCTTTTTTGGACGCATAACAATAATTAAAATTGTGTTTAAAATTGTTAAAACCGAAAGCACTATAAGTATGTAAAGTTCCATTTTTCTTTCCTTTTCTATCTATTGTAGCAACTTTTTAATTAAAATCATAACAAAATTTGCTAGTTTAAAATTTTTTGCCTTAATTATTTTTTAAATGCCACTTATTAGACTTTCTTTTTTTTGGTAAAAACACTCTCCGCCTTTTTATGTTAAAAAAATTAAATGTTAAGGAAAATATAAAATAAGCGCCACAAAAATAAAAATTCTTTTAAAGAGTTTTAATAATATTTTAAAAGTTTTTTTTAGTATTTTAAAATATATAATCATACTTTTTATCAAATTACTCATACTAGGGTTATGAAAAGTTGGAAGGTAATTTTAAAAAAAATTAGGGGCGTTTTATTAACATTTGTTTTGTGTTTTGCTATTCCCTTTTTGGTCTTTTTTGTAACAAGCACAGTTAAAGACAAACTCGAAAAATTTGAGGACGGATACACCCTTTGTGGCATCGACTTGTCTCGTCTTGACGGGCTAGAAGCCGAAAGAAAAATAGAAAACGCCTTAAAAGACAATAGCGCGCCACTTCAAATTTCGCTACATTTTGAAAACAGAGTGTGGACATTTTCGGAAAAAGATTTTGACATAAAAAGCGATATTCACATTGTCCTTGAAAAACTCCAACAATCGTCTCGCCACGACAAAATTAGAACAATAAGAAAAATAAAAGCAATGGGGTTTGACAATAAAGTAGCAACCAATTTTGTACTTACGAATTTAAGCGAAAAATTAGATACGCTCGCCCAAGAAATCGACATTTTGCCAACTAACGCCGACGCAAATTTTGATGCAAGCGCGGGAATTTTTGACATAAAAGAAGAAAAAAGTGGTCGTACTCTTGACAAGGAAAAGGTTTACGACGAAATTGTAAACAAAATTAAAACATCTTCAAAAATTGATGTGGCACTTTCAACAAAAGAAGTTTTACCCGAAGTTAGGACTTGCGATATAAAGCGCGCAACAAAAAAACAAGCCGAATTTTCAACTAGTTATGCTAATTCTAATGTGGACAGAAAAAACAATGTCAAAATCGCCGTTGAGTCGTTAAACGGTTACAAAGTTTTGCCAGGAAAAACATTTTCTTTTAATAAAGCGCTCGGAAAACGTACGATTGATAAAGGATATAAGGAAGCGAATATCATAAAGGACGGCGTGTTCGTTAAAGGCGTCGGTGGTGGGGTTTGCCAAGTGTCGTCGACACTATATAACGCTCTTCTTTTATCAAATATTGAAGTCACCGAAGCGCACAAACACTCCCTTCCCGTTTCCTATGTCGAGCCTTGCCTTGATGCGATGGTTTCGTGGGGAACAAGCGATTTAAAATTTGTCAACACTAGCGATTTGCCCGTTTTTATCACGGGAAAAGCGGACGGGAAAAATATAAAGTTTACAATTTATGGCGACACAAATAAGGAAAATTTAGTAATTAAAACAAAAGGCGTAAAAATTAAAACAATTCCCGCCTTTAAAGACAAAATTATAGTTGATAAAGAAGGAAAATATGCCGACAAAATTATGTTTAAAGGCGAATTTCTCCGCGTCAAAAAGTCAAAAGACGGCTACGAAGCAAAAAGTTTTATCGAATACTACAAAGACGGCAAACTTGTAAAAACAAAACAACTTCGCCACGCCACCTACGACGCCCAACAAGGGATTTTGTACGAAGGCGTAAGCACTCTCCCAGACGATATGACTCTCCCTAAATCAGACACCTTCATTCTCTCACCGAACTCAGTAACAACAAGCGATTAAGACTTTCATTTAACCAAAATAATTTATGCAAACTGTATAAATTCTAGTTTTTATTGCTTAAAATACTCACAGCTACGCACCAAAAATCTACCAGCGGACAAAAAAACGCCCCCAATCACTATTTATATTCAATAAAAATCCACCAGTGAATGAAATAAATCCCGTAGGTGTCACTTCACTATCTAGGGGTTTTATTCTACAAAAAAAATCAACTCTAACTAAATTAGAATTGATTTTTATTTTTTCAATAAGACGCTTCTTACAAGGCAACCACGTCAAGACGCACCCACATCGAAACTCACTCTTTAGTTTGGATTAGTATCGCAGTCACTCAACTTATGGGCGATCTTTTCCTTATTTCCAAAAATTTTGTAAATCGTATGCTTTACTGCTATTTTCGGCCCCCACCACAAACCACACACCCTATTCATAAGGAAAACTTACTCTATTATTTTTTCTGGCTCCCCTATGACAAGGGGACTTCACCGACAAAGGGGTGGTTTTGCTTTCTTTACTTACTATTGTTTTTCCAACTATTTACAAAGTCGACATAATCAACATATCGTGCGTCGCCTTGGTCTTGACAGATGTTATATGGTTGCTCAGCAAGTCTTAAACCGTCATAATACTTTTCTTCGACGCCCTTAAAATCAGTAATAGGTCTAAATTCGCGATTGTCTTTAACATATTTCATATCTTTAATCTTATACATATTTGACAACCTACATGATGTCAAAATGCCATTTGCAAAATAGTTAAAATGGTATTTTGTTATTATATTTGCAAACTCAATTTCGCCATTAACATACTCTACATTGAGTATATTTACAAATTCACCTTTTTCATTAAAGGTTGTTTTTCCAACAAGTGATTTATTGACATAATCAAAACGACCCGTTTCTTTAACAAACATTCTATGA